>ENA-ORSX01001651-ORSX01001651.1-human-gut-metagenome-genome-assembly--contig:-NODE-1651-length-15168-cov-4.318269_pt1 | contig 15168 bp, 13 predicted proteins | sample MGYA00241904_ERZ509172 | MGnify/ENA primary metagenome ERZ509172 (study PRJEB26280, sample SAMEA2338795) | human gut metagenome | biome: human gut; feature: human-associated habitat; material: faeces...
ATAATGCAGCCATAGACTCTCCCTGACTTCCCGTAGTAATCAATACTACTTTTTCATCTGGATAATTTTTAATCTGATCAATATCAATCAATGTTTTATCCGGTATCTGTAAATATCCCAATTCTGCTGCAGTACCGATAACATTGACCATGCTTCTTCCCTCTACTGCCACTTTTCTGTCATATTTATATGCAGAATTAATAATCTGCTGTACACGATCCACATTCGAAGCAAAAGTAGCAATAATAATTCTGGTATTTTTATGTTCTGCAAAAATATTATCAAAGGTTTTTCCCACAGTTCGTTCTGACATGGTAAACCCTTTCCTTTCTGCATTCGTACTATCACACATCAGTGCCAGTACACCTTTTTTTCCGATTTCTGCAAATCTCTGTAAATCAATAGCATCTCCGAATACCGGTGTATAATCCACTTTAAAGTCACCTGTATGGATAACAATTCCTGCCGGTGAATAAATAGCAAGAGCAGATGCATCCTGAATACTGTGGTTTGTTTTTATAAATTCAATACGGAAGCAGCCCAGATTAATAGACTGTCCGTGTTTAATCACTTTTCTTTTGGTTGTTCTTAAAAGATTGTGTTCTTTTAATTTATTATCAATAAGACCTACTGTAAGCTTTGTAGCATAAATAGGTACGTTGATTTCTCTTAAAACATAAGGCAAAGCTCCGATATGGTCCTCGTGTCCGTGAGTAATAACAAAGCCCTTTACCTTATCAATGTTTTCTTTCAAATATGTGACATCCGGAATTACCAAATCAATTCCCAGCATATCGTCCTCCGGAAATGAAAGTCCGCAGTCTACTACGATAATACTGTCCTCATATTCGAAAGCAGTAATGTTCATTCCAATCTGTTCCAGTCCGCCCAATGGAATGATACGTAATTTTCCATTATTATTTTTTTTCAATTTTCTTCCTCCAATTATTTCCGCTCCTATTCAAAATCAATGTCATCTAACATAGCTGCAAAGACTTTATAAACCGCATCGTATTCTGTATCGTCTTCTACAAATACGTAGCAGCCTTCTTCGTCGCCATCTTCTGAAATATCTTTTAAAATGTATGCCGCACTTCCGTTTTCTTCATCGTTTTCTTCCGGATCAATTACTAAAAGGTAATTAATTCCCCCTACTCTGGTCTGTTCTAAAATACCAAATTCTAATTCTGTTCCGTCTTCTCCATCAAAAATCACTGTTTCCATATTTTTCGTCCTTTCTTCATTCACTTTTCAAGCATACACATAACCCGGACACATGCTCGTTTTTGCCGAAACCGCACTTATGGTTCAGGCTTTCTCAAACTGTCCCCGGGTTTGCTTTTGCATCTAAATAGCCTTGTAAGATAAATACAGCAGCTATCATATCTACATATTTATCTCTGTTTTCTCTGCGTACTCCTGCTTCCATTAAAGTACGATTGGCTTCTACTGTAGTAAGTCTTTCATCCCACATCACAACGGGCAAGCCCAGTCTTCTTTCCAGTGCTTCTTTTAGCTGCAGCGATTTTTCCGCCCGTTCTCCGATTGTATTGTTCATATGCTTTGGAAATCCCAAAACAATTTCCGAAACTTCATATTCTTTTGCCAGTTCTTCTACTCTGCGCAAGGACTTTCTCAGTTTATTTTCTTCTTCTCTTCTGATAATCTCAATACCTTGTGCGGTAATCCCCAGGGGATCGCTGATTGCTACCCCTATGGTCTTTGAACCGTAATCTAATCCCATAATTCTCATAAATCAGTCACGCTTCCATGATTTATTCTTAATATATTCTTTCAGCAATTCTTCTACCAGCTCATCTCGCTCTACTTTCATAATTGTGCTTCTGGCGCCTTTGTAGCTGGTAATATATGTGGGATCGCCTGACATAATATATCCCACAATCTGATTTACCGGATTGTATCCTTTTTCGGCCATAGCATTATATACCAAATCTAATACTTCTTTTACACGAACTGCCGGGTCTGTTTTTACATTAAAATATTGTGTATTCTCTAAATTTGCCATAAATTCACGCCCTTACCTATCATTCTAGTACTGCAACTATACTCCTATTTTAATATATCTTGTTTAGAAATTCAACTATTATATTAAGCAAATAAAAATCCCTTCCTCAATAAATCTCTCCACTTTTCCAAAAACAATACGATTTTCCAGATTTTCTTTGCTTTTTGCAGCTACCTTTAAATATTCCTTTGTATAACCAATCCAGTATTCTTCTCCTTGTATTTTCGCTGTTTCTTCAAAGAGAATTTCAACCTGCTGCCCTAAAAAGCTTTCCATATATTTTTGTTTTTTCTCTTTTCCCAACTGGATAAGCTTATGACTTCTTTCTGTTTTTACTGTTTCATCAACCTGTCCTTCCATCTGGGCAGCTCTTGTACCCTGTCGTCTGGAATATTTGAAGATATGTGTTTCGTAGAATTCCACACTTTCTATCATCTTATAGGATTGCTCAAATTCTTCTTCTGACTCCTGTGGAAATCCTACTATTACATCTGTTGTTAACGCAGGATTTTTAAAATACTTTCTTAAAATTCTGCATCCCTCTAAATATTCCCCGGCACTGTATTTTCTGTTCATTCTCTTTAAAGTAGCGTCACAGCCGCTTTGCAGGGAAAGATGAAAATGCGGGCATATCTTCGGCATATTTCCTAATGCCTGTGCAAATTCCTCTGTAATAATACGAGGCTCTAAAGAACCTAAACGAATTCTTTTCACTCCTTCGATTTCATGAACTGCTTTAATCAACCCTAAAAGATTATCTTCACAATCTACTCCATAAGAGCTTAAATGAATTCCTGTAAGCACAAATTCCTGGTATCCATTTTTTGTCAGGCGAAGAACTTCCTCTAAGATTTCCTCTTTCTTTCTGCTTCTTACCCGTCCTCTTACATAAGGAATAATACAGTAACTGCAGAATTGATTGCAGCCGTCCTGGACCTTCAGATATGCTCTTGTATGCTCACCTGTACTGGAAAGCTGAAGCTCTTCATATTCTACCGGCTTGTCCAGACTTATCAAATCCTTTTCCTGTCCGCTTCCCTTTTTATAATTTTCCAGCACAAACAACAAATCCTGCTTTCTGTTATTTCCAAGTACAATATCAATAGCATCGTCAATATTTTCCATATTTTTCTGTGCCTGTACATAACAGCCTGCCGCAATGACAACTGCCTGCGGGTTCATTTTTCTTGCTTTATGCAGCATTTGTCTGGATTTTCTGTCTGCAATATTGGTCACTGTACAAGTATTGATAATATAAACATCTGCTCCCGGTGCAAAAGGAACAATCTCATATCCTGCCTTTTCCAGCATTTCCTGCATAGCTTCCAGCTCATAAGCGTTTACTTTGCACCCTAAATTATGCAATGCTACTTTTTTTTTCATTATTTTATCCTCATTCCTTCTGAAAGTTAAGCGTTTTGACGAATTGTTTTCAAATAATTTGTATTTTATTTCCCCTTTTTTATATTGACTTTTTTTACCATAAAAGGTAACATTATGCTTGTAATAAGCAAATAATAAATCTGATGTAAGGGAGGATTTTTATCCAATGAAAACAGTTAAAATTTCACTTAATTCTATCGACAAAGTTAAATCTTTTGTAAACGAAATCACAAAATTTGATTATGATTTTGATTTAGTATCCGGAAGATACGTAATCGATGCAAAATCCATTATGGGTATCTTTTCTTTAGATTTATCCAAAGCTATTGACTTAAACATTCATGCAGCAGATGCAGCTTTAGATGAAATCTTAGAAGTATTAAAACCATACTTAGTTTAATTAAAACAATTTTTAAACTTTTTACAGGCTATAGAAATTCTATAGCCTGTATTTTTTTCAATCTTTTATTCACAAATAATTGTTTCTGCTGTTTCCACTGCTTCTTTCATCATCTCATCAATTTTTTCCTGAAGCTTTTCTTCTGAACGTTTGATAATCTGAAGATTTGGTTTTGTAACAGGATGTTTTGCTACAAAAATTGTACAACAGTCTTCGTACGGAAGAATCGATGTTTCATAAGTATTGATTTTTAATGCCACATCTACGATTTCCTGCTTATCAAAACCGATTACCGGACGGAATACCGGCATGGTACACACATCATTTGTAGCAGCAAGGCTGTGAATAGTCTGACTTGCTACCTGCCCAATACTTTCACCTGTAATCAATCCCAGACAGCCATCTTTTTTGGCAAATTCTTCTGCAATTTTCATCATGTAGCGGCGCATAATAATGGTGAGTTCTTCGTGCGGACACTTATCATAGATATATAACTGAATATCTGTAAAGTTTACAACATGAAGGCGGATTGGTCCGCTGTATTTTGCTACCAGCTTTGCTAAATCAACAACTTTCTGTTTTGCTCTCTCACTTGTATACGGCGGAGCATGGAAATACACCGCATCCAGCGTAACTCCTCGTTTTGCAATCATATATCCTGCAACGGGACTGTCAATACCACCAGACAGGAGAAGCATAGCACTTCCGTTTGTTCCAAGAGGCATACCGCCAGGTCCCGGAATATTTTCAGAATATAAGTAAATTTTATTTCGGATTTCAACATTCACAAATACATCAGGATTGTGTACATCCACTTTCATATTCGGGCAGGCATCTAAAATCGCACCACCTAAGGCGCTGCTGATTTCCATAGACTGCATAGGATATGTTTTTTTATTTCTTCTTGTATTTACTTTAAAGGTTAATGCTTTTTCTCCATAGAGTTTCTTGACGTACTCTGTCACTTCCTGAGATAATTTCTCAAATCCTTCATCTTCCAATACAACAGCCGGACAAATACTGAAGATGCCAAAAACTCTCTTTAAAGCTTCAATGGTTTCGTCATAATCAAATTCTCCGTCTGTATAAATGAAAATACGTCCCATTTCTTTTACAACTCTAAAACTGCCTTCTACATTTCTCAGCTGATATTTAATCTGCGCTACCAGCGCGTCTTCAAAAATGTAGCGGTTTTTTCCTTTAATTGCGATTTCCGCATATTTAATCAAAAATGCTTTATACATTCTGTAGTTTCCTTTCTATTTTCTTGCGTATCTGCGAAGCATGGGGAGTACCTTTTTCAATGCTTCCAGTGTATAGTCGATTTCCTCTTTTGTAGTAAACTCGCAAAAGCTAAAACGAATTGCAGACTCTTTTCTCTCCGGCGTCAGACGCAATGCTGACAGCGTTGCGCTTCCTGCTCTTTTATGGCTGGAACATGCACTTCCTGCTGAAACATAAATCTGCATATCTTCCAAAGTATGAAGCAGTACTTCGCTTCTTACTCCCAAAAAGCTTACATTCAGAATATGTGGCGCTCCTTTTTCCACTTCAGGACCATTGATTTCCACATTTTCTAATTTTAAAAGCTCCTGTGCAAAATATTTTTTTAATTCCAGCATAGAGGAAACATTTTCATCTATATGACCGTATATTTTCTTTGCGGCAACACCAAGTCCTGCAATTCCCGGTACATTATCTGTGCCGGAACGCATTCCTTTTTGCTGTCCCCCTCCTAAAATCAAAGGCTGAATTTTTGTTTTTTCATTTACATATAAAAAGCCCACTCCCTTTGGACCATGAATTTTATGGCTGCTGACAGATAATAAATCAATGTTCCATTTTTTCGGATAAATCCGGTATTTTCCGTAAGCCTGAATGGCATCTACATGAAACGTTGTCTGAGGATTTTTTTCATGAACCAGTCTGCCCATTTCTTCAACAGGAAGGACTGAACCCATTTCGTTATTTACCATCATTGCAGAAACTAAAATAGTGTCCTCTCTGATTGCCTCAGAAAGCTTTTCTAAAAAAATATTTCCCTTTTCGTCCACAGGAATTTCTGTTATCTCATAGCCCTGTTTTTGCAGCCACTCCATTGGCGCTGATACAGCGGCATGTTCAAAAGGCGTTGTAATAATATGTTTTCCCTGTCTGTTCTTTGCCAGCGCTGTTCCAATGACTGCCCAGTTATCAGACTCTGTGCCCCCTGAGGTAAAGAAAATTTCTTTTTCCTGCACCTTCAGTGTTTTGGCAATTTCTTTTGTTGCTTCTTTTATATAATTTTCCGCTTCTACACCTTTTAAGTGCATAGCAGAAGGATTACCGAAATCCTCTGTCATGGTTTTTACCACAATATCTTTTACTTCCTCATAGCATCTGGTAGTTGCCGAATTATCCAGATATGCTTCCATTTCTATTCCTCCAGTGTATACATTAAAATAGCTAAAACTGTCAGTCCCGCTGTTTCTGTTCGTAAAATTCTTTTTCCCAAGGTAATGACCTGCGCATCTGCTTTTTCTTTTGCAAGCTCTACTTCGCTTTCCTCAAATCCGCCTTCCGGTCCGATAAAAATTCCAATCGACTGTCCCGGATTTATTTTTCCAATAATCTCTTTTGTTTTTTTCATTCCTTCTGCCAGTTCATAGGGAAATAAAACAATATCTAAATCCTTTGCATAATCCACAGCCTGTTGAAAGCTCATAACGTTCGTAACTTCCGGTACATACATGCGCTTTGACTGCTTTGCCGCACTTTCTGAAATTGCCTGCCATCTTGCAATTTTCTTTTCTTCTTTTTTCTTATCCAGCTTTACCACTGCTCTTTTCGATGCCACGGGTATAACCTGATGCACGCCAAGCTCTACTGCTTTTTGAATAATCAGTTCCATTTTATCGCTTTTGGGAAGTCCCTGAAATAAATAAATTTTTGAAGAAAGCTCATACCCTGCTTCCTGTACGTACATAATATGTGCCAGTATTTCTTCCTCCCCGATTCCCTCTATATAACAGGTATATTCCTTATCTTCTCCGCTGCTGATTAAAATTTCCTCCTTCAGCTTCATACGCAGAACATTTTTTATATGATTTACATCACTTCCGCTTATGCAAATCTGATTATCTTTTATCTGAGACGGCTCTACAAAAAAACGATACATAGCTCTCTCCTAATTTTTTCTGGCTGTAACAGAAACCCATTCGCCCTGATATGTGACTTCCAATACTTCAAGACCGGCTGCTTTTACTGCTTTCACTACGGTTTCTTCTTTATTGTCGATAATACCGGAGGTAATATAAATACCGCCCTTTTTCATCTGATTTACAATAACCGGTGTCAGAGGCACTAAAACATCTGCCAAAATATTAGCAACGACAATATCGTATTTCTCGTATCCTACCTTATCCTGAACTTCTTTGTCATCAATAATATTGCCAATCATCATATCGAAATCCTGTGCAGGAATTTCATTGACTTCTTTATTTTCTTCCACTGCCGGCACTGCACATGGGTCCAAATCTGTTCCTACTGCATGTTTTGCGCCTAATTTTAATGCTACAATAGACAAAATACCACTGCCTGTCCCAACGTCCAAAAGCTCTGTATCTTCTTTTACAAATTTCTTTAACTGACGAATACAAAGCTGTGTAGTCTCGTGCATTCCTGTTCCAAAAGCAGTTCCCGGATCAATATGGATAATCATCCTGTCTTTATCTTCTTCTTTTACCTCTTCCCATGAAGGAATAATTAAAATATCATCCACATAAAACTGCTTAAAATACTGTTTCCAATTATTAATCCAATCAATATCCTCTGTCTCATCTATGGCAATGCTGCCTTCGCCAATGTCCATAAAATCACGCAGCCCGTCAAGCTCTGTTTTTACTGCGTTTAAAATTTCTTCTTCTTTGGTTATTTCACCATTCATAAGCAGTTCGCCGTCTTCTGTTTCTTCTACAAAGAAGCTTAAATAGGCAATTCCGTCATCCTCCTGCATCTGTGGCAAAATATCCACAAACATCTGCTCTTTTTCCAACGGTGTAAGAGGTACATTGTCTTCAATCTGTGCACCTTCTAACCCAATATCATAGAGAGTGCTGATAATAATATCCTCAGCTTCTGTTTTTGTTTTTATTCTGAATTTTTTCCACTTCATTGATTTAATCTCCTTATTTCATACGTACAGACATAATAAGCGTATTTTATTATTATAGAGGATAGAAAAAAGAAATGCAACTATGAAAGAAAAAGAGAGCTGCATTCCCATTCTCATCATGAAATACAACTCCCCTGTTTCTTTAGTTTTCAAACATATCTTTTAATTTTTCGCCAAATTTTTTCTTCTTTTCTCCGCTTGAGGGACGATTTCCACAAGCCTCATCAAACTTACGAAGCGCTTCTTTTGCTTCTTCATTAAGCTTTGTAGGAACTTCCACTACCAATGTTACATAGTGGTCGCCTCTGACGTTTTTATTTCGAAGAGATGGAACACCTTTTCCTTTTAAACGAACCTTTGTATCTGTCTGTGTACCCGGTTTTACATCATAAAGAACGTCTCCGTCTACGGTGCTGATACGTACTTCGCCGCCAAGTGCAGCCTGCGCAAAGGTAATTGGCGCTGTTGAGAATATGTTCATGTCCTGTCTCTGGAAAATCGGATGGCGTGCTACAACCACTTCTACCATCAAATCTCCTCTTGGTCCTCCATTTACACCCGGTTCACCTTTCTCTCTGATACGAATACTCTGTCCATTATCAATTCCGGCAGGTATAGTAACTTTGATTTTCTTTCTGCTGGACGTAAATCCCGTACCATGACACTGTGTACATTTTTCTTTGATTATCTTTCCGCTTCCCTGACAGTCCGGACAAGTCTGTACATTCTGTATTGTACCGAACATAGACTGCTGTGTATAAACCACCTGACCGGAGCCGTGACATTTTGGACAGGTTTCCGGTGATGTTCCCAGCTTTGCACCTGTTCCGTTACAGGTTGTACAGGTATCCTTCAAATTCAGTTCCAGTTCTTTTTCGCATCCGAAAACGGCTTCTTCAAATGTAATACGAACGGACGCTCTCAGATTTGCACCCTTCATTGGACCATTATTCGGTCTTCTGCGTCCGCCGCCGCCAAATAAATCTCCGAAAATATCTCCAAAGATGTCTCCCATATCTGCGCCGCCAAATCCACTGAAACCGCCAAAGCCGCCTCCGGCTCCACCGCCGCCCTGTTCAAAGGCAGCATGACCAAACTGGTCATATTGCTTTCTCTTCTGAGGGTCACTTAAAACGCCATAAGCCTCTGTTGCCTCTTTGAATTTTTTCTCGGCTTCTTTATCTCCAGGATTTACATCAGGGTGATATTTTTTGGCAAGCTTACGATATGCACTTTTTATTGCAGAGTCATCTGCGCCCCTGTCTACTCCAAGAACCTCGTAATAATCTCTTTTATCTGCCATTTGTTTTATCCCTTTCTCTCATCGGCGTATCACAGATATGGAAGAACATAAGACATGAGGTGTCACAAAACACCCCATGCCCATGTTTTACTGCTTTACGCCTACTGATTAAACTTCTCTGTAATCTCCGTCTACCACATCATCGCCGTATGCTTCGTTAGAACCGCCCTGTGCGCCTGCACCCATATCAGGACCTGCCTGTGCGCCGCCTTGTGCCTGAGCCTGTTCATACATTTTAGCAAAGAGCTTCTGTGCGCTCTGCATTAATTTTTCTTTACCGGCTTTGATTTCTTCTACCTGAGCATCTGTGATTTCATCTACATTTGCACATTTAGCAAGAACGTCTTTTAATGCGTTTAAGTCTGCTTCTACTGCTGTCTTATCGTTTGCATCGATTTTATCTCCGGCTTCTTCCAGAGCTTTTTCTGTCTGGAATACCATAGCGTCTGCATCATTCTTTGTATCAACTGCTTCTTTACGTTTTTTATCCTGAGCTTCGTATTCTGCAGCTTCTTTTACAGCTTTATCGATTTCGTCATCAGACATATTAGAACCTGCTGTAATTGTAATGTGCTGTTCTTTACCTGTTCCTAAATCTTTTGCAGATACGTTTACAATACCGTTTGCATCAATATCAAAGGTTACTTCAATCTGTGGAACACCACGTCTTGCTGGTGGAATACCGTCTAAACGGAACTGTCCCAGAGATTTATTATCTCTTGCAAACTGTCTTTCACCCTGTACAACGTTAATATCTACTGCTGTCTGATTGTCTGCTGCTGTAGAGAAAATCTGACTTTTCTTTGTAGGAATTGTTGTATTTCTTTCAATCAATCTTGTAGCAATACCACCCATTGTTTCGATAGACAGTGACAGTGGAGTTACATCAAGAAGAAGGATATCACCTGCACCTGCATCACCTGTAAGTTTACCACCCTGAACAGATGCTCCTAAAGCAACACACTCATCAGGATTTAACGTCTTACTTGGTTCTTTTCCTGTCAGCTGTTTTACTTTATCCTGTACAGATGGAATACGTGTAGAACCACCAACTAACAATACCTGACCTAATTCAGAAGGTGAAAGTCCTGCATCAGATAATGCACGTTTTACAGGTTCTGCTGTTCTTTCTACTAAATCATGTGTCAATTCATCAAATTTTGCTCTTGTAAGGTTCATATCAAAGTGCAGAGGTCCATTTGCATTCATGCTGATAAATGGAAGGTTGATGTTTGTTGTTGTTGCAGAGGAAAGCTCTTTCTTTGCTTTTTCAGCTGCTTCTTTAATACGCTGCATAGCCATTTTATCTGCGGATAAATCAACACCTTCTGCTTTCTTAAATTCAGCAATCATATAATCTGCAACTTTCTGGTCAAAGTCATCACCACCAAGGCGGTTATCACCTGCTGTAGATAATACTTCGATAACACCGTCACCGATTTCAATAATAGAAACATCGAAAGTACCGCCACCTAAGTCGTATACCATGATTTTCTGTTCTTTTTCATTATCAAGACCATAAGCAAGAGCTGCTGCTGTAGGCTCGTTGATAATACGTTTTACTTCCAAACCTGCAATTTTACCTGCATCTTTTGTTGCCTGACGCTGTGCATCATTGAAATAAGCAGGTACTGTAATAACAGCTTCTGTTACTTTTTCACCAAGATAGTTTTCAGCATCTGTTTTCAGTTTCTGTAAAATCATTGCTGAAATTTCCTGTGGAGAATATTTTTTATCATCAATGGTAACTCTGTAATCAGTTCCCATGTGTCTTTTAATAGATGAAATTGTTTTATCTGCATTTGTAACAGCCTGACGTTTTGCAGGTTCTCCTACTAGTCTTTCTCCTGATTTTGTAAAAGCAACTACAGATGGTGTTGTTCTTGCGCCTTCTGCATTTGCTACAACTACCGGCTGTCCACCTTCCATTACACCTACACAGCTATTTGTAGTACCTAAGTCAATACCAATAATTTTTCCCATGATAAATTCCTCCTGAATTTTTCTTCTATTATTTATTTACTGGTTATCTTTCATTTATAAGATAAAATCTCACAGAATTTCTTCTGCTTGATGAATATCGCTAGTTTGCAACCTTCACCATACTGTGTCTTACCACATAATCTTTATACATATATCCCTTCTGGAATTCTTCAACAATTATATTTTCTTTCACTTCCTCATCTTCCACATGCATCACTGCATTATGAAAATCAGGATTAAATTCCTGTCCTACAGCTTCAATTGCTTTTACACCTATTTCATCAAAAGCTGTCATCAACTGTTTATAAATCTGAGCCATACCTGTAGCCACAGGATTTTCTTTTTCATCTTCCGGTATCATTGCCAGACCTCTTTCAAAGTTATCAACCACCGGAAGAATTTTCTCTACAATCTCTCTTGCTCCGATTTGATACATAGAAGCTTTTTCCTTTTCTGTACGTTTTCGGAAGTTATCAAATTCTGCCATCTGGCGTTTTACCATGTCTGTCAATTCTTCTATTTTTTCATCTTTTTTATCTTTTTTCTTTTTTCCAAACAGTCCCTTTTTTTCTGCTGTTTTTTCTTCCACAGTTTCTTCTGTTTCCTCTGTTTCAGAAACTGTTTCCTCTTCCAATTTTACATCTTCTTCTTCTAAAATTTCTTCTGTTTCATTTTGAGTCATATCATCTTCTTCTATTGTGTTATACTCTTTTTTTTCTTCTGACACGAATTTCTTACCACCTTTCTATGACTTCTTAAATATATGGTCTAACTGATTTTTTAAAGTTTTCAGATTATCTACTACATTTTCGTAATCCATTCGCTTAGGTCCTATAATTCCGATAGTTCCCTGCATACCACCACCTAAATCATAAGTAGCTGTTACAACACTGCAGTCTTTCATAGTTTGGACAGGAGTTTCATCTCCGATATAGATTTGAATTTCTGTATTCTCTTTACCATTATCCGCTTCCATAGTTTCTTTAGCAAGCTCTGCTAAAGCCTGCTTTTCTTCAAAAGTGGAAATCAATTCACTGGCTTTTGCCTTATCTGCTAACTCTGGATATTTGAAAATATTTGTAGCACCGCTGGTATAAATCTCCATTTCTTCTTCGTCCGGTGCAATAGCCTGAGCAACTGCATCAATAACACTTCCGACTACAGCACTGTGTATGCCGGCCTGTTCTTTTAAGCGGGAAATTATTGCCAGATTTATTTCTTCAATAGATAAACCATTTAGCTGTGTATTCAGCAACAGATTTAATTTTAAAATAGTTTCTTCATCCATTGCTTCCTGAAGGTTAATAATATGATTTTTCACAATATTTCCTTCTACTACCACAACTGCCAGCAGTTGTTTTTCACTGACTTTTGAAAGCTGGATAAATTTTACTTTATTTCTGTGATAGGCAGGTCCTGTAATCATAGTAGCATAGTTTGTATTCGAAGCGAGAACTCTTGCTACTTGTTTTAAAACCTTTTCCATCTTATCCGTCTTTTCAATCATCAGTTCCTTAATTTCTGCCACTTCCTGTTCTTTTTCTTTCATCAGTTCATCTACATAAAGACGATAACCTAAATCAGAAGGAATACGACCGGCAGAAGTATACGGCTGGACTATATATCCTAATTCCTCTAAGTCTGACATCTCATTTCGGATTGTTGCGGAGCTAAGATTTAAATCTGTGTATTTAGAAATAGTCCTTGATCCAACCGGCTCACCAGTCTCCAAATATGTCTGAATAATGGCTTTTAGAATTTTTCGTTTTCTTTCATCCAACTCAGTCACCAATTCCATATCCTGCTCCTTTCTTTTTTATTGTTAGCACTCGTTGTAGTGGAGTGCTAACATCTATGTTCTTAAGATAGCACCAGTCGTTTTATTTGTCAAGAGCTTTATAATTATTTTAGAATTTTACTTAACAGTTCAGCCATGCACAAATCCACAAAAATGGATTGGCAAACTTGCTTGCAACAAGACAATTTTGTTGGATTTGTATATGGCGCTCTGCCATAAGCGAGAATTTGCGCTGCATTGCAGCGTATAGGTGGTGAAACCACCAATTCGAGCTGATATGGCTGAACTGTTACAATTTTACTCGTCCAATTCTTCCAAACTCTTTTTTAACTCTAACATCTTATCACGCAAGGAAGCTGCCATTTCAAAGTTCAAATCTGCGGCTGCCGCCTGCATTTGTTTTTGAACTTTTTTAATCAGATTTTCAAGTTCTTTTCTGCTCATGCTTTCCGGATCTTTTTCCAGTTTTTCTTCTGTTTCTGCCACTGCTTTGGAAATACTGATTAAATCTCTAACAGCTTTTTTAATTGTCTTTGGAGTAATTCCATGCTCTTCATTATATTTCTGCTGCAGTGCTCTCCTCCTCATAGTTTCATCTATGGCAATTCTCATAGAATCTGTTATGACATCAGCATACATAATAACTCTGCCCTCTGCATTTCGGGCAGCACGCCCTATGGTCTGAATAAGAGACACCTCTGAACGCAGAAATCCCTCTTTATCAGCATCTAAAATGGCAACTAAAGTAATCTCCGGAATATCAAGTCCCTCTCTTAATAAGTTAATTCCCACCAATACGTCAAAAACATCTAAACGCATATCCCTGATAATCTGTGTTCGCTCCAACGTATCAATATCCGAATGCAGATACCTGACACGAATACCCAGCTCTTTCATATATTCTGTCAAGTCCTCTGCCATACGTTTGGTAAGCGTTGTAATCAAAATTTTATTTTTCTTTCTAATTTCCTTATTGACTTCTCCAATCAAATCATCAATCTGTCCTTCCACAGGACGCACCTCTACTTCCGGATCTAAAAGTCCCGTAGGGCGGATAATCTGCTCTGCCCGAAGAAGTTCATGATTTTCTTCATATTCTCCCGGTGTAGCTGAAACAAACAAAATCTGGTCAATCTTATCTTCAAATTCTTCAAAATTCAATGGTCTGTTATCCTTGGCAGAAGGCAAACGAAAACCATAATCTACTAATGTCTGCTTTCTGGACTGGTCTCCCGCATACATTCCTCTTATCTGTGGAATGGTTTTATGGGACTCATCTATAATAATAAGGAAATCATCTCCAAAATAATCAATCAAGGTATATGGAGGCTGTCCCGGCTTTAATCCCGATAAATGTCTGGAATAATTTTCCACTCCGGAACAAAAGCCTGTCTCTTTCAGCATTTCAATATCAAAGTTTGTTCTCTCTGAAATTCTCTGCGCTTCTAAAAGCTTGTCCTCTCCTTTAAAATAATCGACACGCTCTTTTAACTCTTCTTCGATTGCAACAGCAGCTTTACGTATTTTTTCAATAGGCACTACATAATGCGATGCCGGAAAAATTGCAATATGATTTAAAGCATTTTTAATTTCTCCTGTCAAAATATCAATTTCCGTAATCCGGTCAATCTCATCTCCGAAAAACTCCACACGCACCGCTGTTTCTGAGTAATCTGCCGGAAAAATTTCTAAAACATCTCCTCGAACTCGAAAAGTTCCTCGGTGAAAATCCATTTCATTGCGGTCGTATTGAATATCTATCAGTTCTCGAATAACTTCATCCCTGTCCTTCTCCATTCCGGGACGGAGAGAAATAATCATGTTTTGATAGTCGTCAGGACTACCAATTCCATAGATGCAGGACACGCTGGAGACAATGATGACATCTTTTCGCTCACTAAGAGAGGATGTAGCAGAAAGACGTAACTTATCTATCTCATCGTTGACGGATGAGTCCTTGGCAATGTAGGTGTCGGAAGACGGAACGTAGGCTTCCGGCTGGTAATAGTCGTAGTAGGAGACAAAATATTCTACTGCGTTATCGGGGAACATCTCCTTGAACTCTCCATATAACTGAGCCGCTAACGTCTTATTATGAGCGATGACAAGTGTCGGCTTCTGT
>ENA-ORSX01001663-ORSX01001663.1-human-gut-metagenome-genome-assembly--contig:-NODE-1663-length-15098-cov-82.439407_pt1 | contig 15098 bp, 17 predicted proteins | sample MGYA00241904_ERZ509172 | MGnify/ENA primary metagenome ERZ509172 (study PRJEB26280, sample SAMEA2338795) | human gut metagenome | biome: human gut; feature: human-associated habitat; material: faeces...
TTGACATATCAGGGGCTATTCCATTTCATCGTCCAACAAAATGGGTGCAGTACACCGACAACGACACTATGAGCGTCAGCAGCCAGTTGTGGCGTGCTAATTCTCCCTTCAGCTAAAACGGGTACAGATACGGTATGACACATTGTTTTCAGGTGTGTGAAATTGTCGTCGGTGAGATACTGTCCTTTACTTTCCGGAGTATAGCCATACATTGCGGTCGTAATGCCATCAAAACCCAGTTCTTGCGCGAAAAATGCTTTCTCAAGAGTCGTTACGGCAGCCAGCAGTAATACATTGGGATAGCGGGTACGGGTTTCTTGCAATATATCCTCCAGTTGTTCTCCACCAGGTCGATACCGAAAGCCAGTTTCGATGGAAATCAGGCCCGGCTCAGCGGCCATTAACTCATGGATGTCAGCTATTGCCGGCCTCAGACAAAGTTCAGAATTATTATATTGACGATTAATTACACCGATTATCGGTAAATTGATCTGCCTTTTTATGGCTGAGATATCCTGTGCGCCATTGGCAATAATCCCTCCGGCTCCGCCAAGCTGTGCAGCCACTCGTCGATATCAAATAGCCACATATCCTGAATGAGAAGCTCGTAAAATTGCCGGGCTCCATTGCTCTGAAAATAGCTTAACGGCAACTGCCACTTGGCACAATCTAAAGCATCAGGAAAGTTAAGGCGATAGTAATCCTTATTAGTTTTCTCACATTTACTTTTGGAAACCTCCCGTGCCAGCCCGATAAATTGAGCGCCATCGAGTCCAGGCGGTTAAATCTCAGATAAGTTAAAAATGAAAAGTGAACCGCTAACTTCTGGGCTATAGTGAATATTCTCAGAGTGCCGTGCCGATTTCATTGAATGCCAAACTAAGCGTAACGGATTGAGTAAATATACATAGTTGATGGTGCAGGCTCAGGATATATTGTCAGCAGGCTGACTAGCCAGTTTGAAAAAACGAGAATTAGTAAGAAAATATTAACTTCGTTCAGTCAAATTCATATTAACGCCCTGAATTAACAACAAAAGGCGCATCATTTAGAAGCCCTGATTTGAGAATTTCCCACACAACTCTTGTTCAACACGGATACTTTCCCACTCAGGCTCTTTACTGAGCGCCGATACTGCCTTGCGGTAGCGTCCCCAGACAGCTTCATCTATAAATGTCACATAATGCTCCAGTCAGTGGACGTTATCGTCAATAGTACGAACATACCAGCGACGTTCACCTGCCATATCCCATTTATCACGCTGTTCCACCCAGCGCCAGAAGGCCGTCATATCCTGAAGTGCTTTATGTGTCGGTTTAAATAAATACATTAAATGCAGCATTCGCATGCTCCTTAATTTAACAATGCCCAGCCTATATTGGCTGACTGATAAAGTCAGGTTGTCTACAAAAGCAGTAACGCCGCCAGCGATTCTAATTTATCTTCACGAGATGTTTTTGCCAGAAGAGAAGAAACTGATAATCTATATTCCCGCACGCCATTTTTTCCGCGTAATAAATGGAATGATAACATTCCAGAATAAAATAACGAAAATCATTGTTATCTATCCGATAGTCTGAGCCGTAATAACGCCAATGAATTATTTTCCCGAAATGATAGAGAATGGTTATTCCCGTGATCTGGTTTTCTCGTTTAGAGACGGCGGCAATTGCAGTATGCAAAATTCGAGATTGTTTTTGTCCCTCAAACATACCCCGCATCCAGCTAATATCCTGATGACTACCATATTTCGTTCGGTTATTCGTAATAAGTTCCGAGGCGACTTACAGCAAATGATCCTCTAACTGACACCATACCACCTGATTTCCTATACGAGAAAAAGCGTTTAGTTCTGTATGGGCACATGTGCGGCGCTGACAAAACTGTTGTTGCAATAAAGACTCCAGTCCGCCAGCAGGGACTGATATTGTCGCATTCCTCGGAATGCATCAGCACACGAGCATGAGGATAGTAGTTAGCCACATCCATCGCCTGCCGTAGTGGCGGCAGCATAACGTCCCTTGCGTTTAGCCAGTCTGGCAAGCATCTCGGCTATCACCGATAATGCCTCTCCGCGGCGCGCTCCTTGTATGCAAGGAATTTCATTATGTGTAGCCCGGGGCGCTCCTCCCCACAAAAAAGGTTGTTGCCATGGCCCAGCTAACCCCGGGAAATAATCAGGTAAACAGAACAATTCCTGACTATTTTCTTACCCCATAATGCACAGCACCTAATAATCCTGCATTACCATAAAATGTAAAAACATCACTCATACCCAATGTATAGTCGAATGAAGCCAACCAGCCGTGGCTATGGAAAAATAATTATCTGTTACCAATGAACCCCATTCATGCAGATGAACATTCCTGATATTGTGAAATAGATAAGAGCCTGCAGGATAAACAAGATTGCCTGACATAATTATCCCTTAATACATTCGATAATGGCTGCATGCGGGCATTGAATATAGGGTAAAAGTTCGGTTTTAGTGTCACTACTTGGGGTCTCCAGAGCTCTCCACTCTACAGTCTGGAACCCGACCTGTCTTAATGTGTTATTCAGCGTTTGGCGCGACCAATAATGCGCAGTTATATTAACATCGTAAGGTGGATAGCATAAATTGAGCCCGATCTGGCTACCATCGGCACGCGGTTGTATTTCCGAAAGCCGAAGACCAAAAGGGCGATAATATTCAGGATCGGCGTTAAAATCAGGATGAAACGGTAGTGTAATAAGCCGCCCTCCGGGTTTTAATAGCCTATACATATCGTAAATCATTGCTTGTAACTCTTCATGAGTCGTTGCATACGGTATGACATAGATAGCCAAAACAACATCAAAATAGTCATGCTGTTCTTCTTTAATATCTGAAATATATTCGATGCCAAGTTTTTCCTTTTCTTCATATTGGCGGGCATAATTAAGCATACCCTCGGATATATCATATCCAACAATCCTAGTTGCCCCCATATTCCTTAGCCAGCGTGCAATCAAACCAGGACCACAACCGAAATCAAGCACATTTAAACCCGAAAGATTTCCTATCAATCTTTTTAGCGTTGGTAACTCTAGGTCTTTACGGTAAGGCCAAGATAAAATATTTTTATAAAGTTCGGCGTATTCATCAAATGTCGTAGGATCAAAATGAGAGGACTCACTAACAACCTCTTTAGATGAATCGCTATAAAAATCTTCAGGAAGCATAGGACCTCACTTTTTCATGGTGAATTAAATACATAATAACCCAGTAATCATAAGGCTTTTCCAGACAATAAGTATAGGCATAAAACTTTATAGTAATAGCGATAATAAAACCAAGAAAGATGCCTTAAATCCTAAATAATACTAGTAGATAAATTTTTCTTTTCAACAAGCCATCATCTAAAATATTAATTTACGAATCGGGGAAGCGCTAAAACACAATAAATTCAATAGCATTCACCATTAAAAATTTTTAAACGCTGACCATCCGTGATTGACTCGCAGAACGCAAAGTCACGAGCAGGTGAAACCTCCTTCATTACCGAAAAAGAGAGCTGATGTCGATAAAATGAAGTGAAACCTGACTCTATTCAGTTGAGTGCATAGCCAGTCATAGCGTAGATTTTTACGTTGCGTTTCTGGCGTACTTTTCGGGTGGTTTGTTACTGTTTATACTGGGGATGCGTCAGAAACGCGCTCAACAGATTTTAGCGGTGCGCATAATCATTATGTTAAATAATGCACATTAAAGCAAATACCCAACATTTCTCAGGTTGACTGTTTAAGAGCTTCAGCGATATTACACACGTCTAGGCTGCCCTGTGCGGCTGACACGGTCAACTCTTCATGGCCTGGAGAGAACCGGACAAGAATGCCATTACGGCGCAGGAATAAAGCAGATGAAGCAAATGCGGTTCTCTTATTTGCATCATTGAAACAATGCCCCCGCGCTATAGCAAGAAGATATGCAGCAGCTAGAACGTATATATCATCCTCGCCTTCATACATGTGGCGGTTCAGAATTCGTGTTGCCATACTTTCTATCCGGCCAGGGTCAGCATAGCCGGCAAGACCTCCGTAAGCAGCAATCATTCGGTCATGAATGCCAATGATGTCTTTGCTTGAAAGAAAATAAATCATCGGTTTTTAAGAGCCTCAAGCGTCTTATCATGTTCACTAAACAACCAATCGAAATCCGATTCAGCCTGAATTCTCAGCATTTTTTCATACTGCTCAGCATCGATAACAACAACGGGCTTTGCCGATCGCCGTGTGATAATTACGGGCTCACCGCTAGAAACGCTATCAAGAACTGACGCCAGTTCATTACGGGCAGTTGTAAAACTTATAGCTTGCATAGTCATATGCCTCATTGAAATGTACAATTAATACGTACAACTCAATGTACACTCCAACGGTGTTTTTTTCAACACTTTCACCTATGGCTATTCGGTTCACACGCTAGATCTAATGGTGGATAAACTGGGATGTAAACGTGCGCTGATTATAGGCACTCTGCTGATCCTGATAACCGATATTATGCTGTTTCACGCACGGGACTTCAGCGACTTTCTGTTGGTGATTGTGGTTGATGGTCTGAGTCAGGCGCTGTGTAATAACAGCGATGCGCTGATTATCAGCCGCGTTTTGTTATCACAGAAATCACTAACCCACCTACGGCAGTTGAAGTCTCTGTCATGGTGGTTACGTAATGTGGCGCTGGTATTTTCAAGCCTCGCAGGAGGTGCAATTGCCAGCTACAGTAATCTTTATTTGCCCTTGTTAATCAGTATGGCGGCAGTGACCGTTAGCCTTGGCGGGATCAACCTGTTACCTAGGCACCGCCAAGCACGGCATATCATTTACTGCAAAAGACCGCCGATAAAGTTGCTCTGCCGTTGCTGTCAGTCCTGTCTAATCGCTACTACCGGCTACGTGATCTTATCGCCTGGGTATTTTTCTACGCGCTGGATACCATCGGCTACATGATTATCCCACTTCTGCTGCATACTTTTGCCGTTCCCTTTTGGGTTTACGGTCTGGCATTTGGTCTGGTAATTGCCGCTTCATCCTACGGTCATTTTAGGGTTTCTTACCAGCAGGAATCCGCGCGACAATACCAGCGTTATAGTCTGCTGGCGTTGTTATCTAACAGTTTACTGTTACTTGCCATCCTTCGCCCGCTTGTTCCCGGAGTCTGTGTGGCTATGGCGGGTTTCGTCCTCTATGGCTGGATAAAAGCAAACCAACGCTGATCAACGAACTCCCACTGCAACATGCTGCCACGTGCTTTAGCGCTGGAGCAATGTCGGTGCTAAATATTTCTCCAGCTTCAGCATTACTGCCCGGTATAGCTTTATCGCTGGTTTTAAAGTTTTTTTCGATGACGTCTTTCAGCGCCCGGCATTCCATACTCAGATCGGTAAACATTTGCTTCAGACGACGATTCTCGTCCTCAAGGTCTTTGATTTTTTTGATATCAGCGGCTTCCATCCCGCCATATTTTGCTTTCCAGTTGTAATAGCTGGCTTAAGAAATAGCAGCCTCGCGGCACACATCTTTGACGGTCCTGCCAGCCTCGACTGATTTCAGGACGGCGATGATCTGGTGCTCAGTGAATCGGATCTTACGCATAGCGATCTCCTCAGGGGACATAATCAGTATGTCGGAAGATCTCTAAAAGTGAATGGGCCGTTTTGGTGGGATACTTACACATGCTTTTTACGAATTATCATTCTAACTAAGGGTGCTATTATTTTATTTATGTTCTGGTCTAAGTAAAAGTTGACACCCCATTAAGCGGCGACCTCATATTCGTTTGGTGAAAGACCACCAAGATGGGTATGAGGTCGCCACATATTGTAGTATTCAATGACGTATTTACTGATGTCCCGCTTTGCACTTTCCGCATCTGCATAGCAGCGCTCTTTCACCCACTCTGATTTCAGACTGCCAAAAAACGTTCCATAACAGCATTATCCCAGCAATTTCCACGCCGACTTTGGCTGAGTTCTACGCCATTACTTGCAGCATAATCACGCCACTCACCACTGGTATATTGGCTGCCCTGATCTGAGTGAACCAACACGCTGTCTTTCGGTTGTCGCAACAGCTTTGCCTAGCGTAATGCCCTAAGAGCTAACTCAGCCGTCATTGTTTTCGCTACATCCCAACCCACGACTTTACGCGAGTAAAGATCGACAACGGCTGCCAGATAGCACCAACCCTGACGTGTCGGGATATAGGTAATGTCAGTCACGCATTTTTTATTCGGTGCCTCAACGCTAAATTCCCGACCGAGATGGTTAGGCATTGCGGCACTCATATTGCGAACATATACATACTTGCGTCGGCGCTGACGTCCCGATAATCCCAGCTTTTTCATCAGGCTACGCGTCGCTATCGTCCGAGGTTAAAGCCTTCTTTGCGTGACACGACGCTCAGTGTTCTGCTCCCAAGGCTGCCACGCCCCGCTTTCCAGCAGGCTAAAGCATGGGCATCCCGCTCGGCATTTGATGATGTCGCTGGACGATGCTTCACCTGAAGCCAGCGATAAAACCCGTTGCGGCTCACCGCCATGGTTCGGCAAAGCAGCGCTACCGACCAGAATAGGCGCTGCTCATCGATGAAAGCAAACCTCAGCGCTTAATGCCGGTCACTTAAGGTGACCGGCATTGTTTTTTAAGGGATATTTCGACCTTTTTTCTCTCACTTCCCTGGCATATTCACGCTCACGTCTCGAGGGCAGTTTTAGCATCGCTGCGTTGCTGTAAAAATGCTTCAGATGACCCGGGATGGCTCCCGCTGATGCCCACGGCAACCCGATTAACAACCGTAATATCTCCGACACTGCACCGCTAAAACTCAGCTGATAAGGCAGATAATCTCCCTTCAGGCTGAACGCCATCTTGATCATCTGGTAACGAATAAGGTTATAACTCAGCAGGATACCCCCCAGTTCCTGCCTCACCATTTCCGGCAGTTTGCTTCTCAGCGCCCACCGGTTCCCCAGTAAAAACTGCTTCGTCTCCCGGTATCCTAACTCGATTTCCCAGCGATGCTTATAAAGCTCCGCCACGCTGGCGGCCGGATAACGCATCGCATCCGTCATTGACGTCAGAACCTGCCGTTCAACGCCATTGACCTTCCGGCGGATAAGCCGCACGGTCATTTCTTCCGGCAGTCCTTCCCACTGTTTTCTGGCCTGCGGTGACGTTTTCAGCCGTATCAGCTCGTCCTGTTTGCCGGGCTTACACACCACCTCATACTGCGTGTTCTTTTTCAGCGGCGTCAGCCAGTGGCGATTTTCGCCCGCATTATGCCAGTCATGTAGCAGGCCTAAAGAGTAAAAACCCTTATCAAACAGCGTAATACTGTTATCCGGCGCGCTGTCTGCCAGCTGTGCCGCCAGACGCATCTCGTTCACGTCGTAACTGCCCATCACACTGGCCCGCAACAGGTGGCTGCTCAGTTCCATCAGGCAGACCATGCGGACCTGAGGATATCCGCGTTCGCCGTGCTGGTTCGAAGCCTTACCGAAGGCCTCTGCATTTTCAGGCATGTCCTGCGTATGCCAGACTACGCCATCGACGGCATTGAGTGTCAGTCCGTGCCAGAGAGGATGTTTTGCCTCTGCATGCCAGTGTTGCTGAGTGATATCAAACAGAACCCGGATGGCATCTTCACCTAACGTTTTTCTGCGGGCAATAACGGAGCTGGGTGCGGTGAATGAGCGTCCGGTTCGGTCAACAATATCCATCAGATTAACGATATGACTCATAGGCTTATTGTTGAATATGGCCATACCGATAACCAGCCAGACCATGGACTCGAGGGGGAGTTTAAGCTTGCGTAGGGTGACGGTGTCAGTGAGAGAAAAAGCTTGCTGAATGAGGTCAGGAGACAGGAGGTCAGCGAGGCTTTGAACTTCATCGGGGGCAGTGAGATTGATAATACCGAGAGCTTGTGAAAGTTCCATTTAAAAAGGGTCCATGATGAGCATGAACCCTTTTTACACGAGCCACCGGATCGGTCAACTGATCCTTAAACGATCGGCATTAGCCTCTCGGCCCATTTGTCATCTCAGGTAATATTGTAATTTAACTGCGATTTTAAGATTTGTTTCGCGCTCATTCCGTTATGACTGTATTCAGTCAACGGCGTAACTGAAAGATTCTTCAGCATGCCATTACCATCTACAGCATCGGACCACAGGGCAATACAGGGTTTGCCGGTGAATGGTTATAAACCATGCATTTTGGTAGGGGGAAGCTTTATCTCCCAGTGTTCATGTAAGTATCCCTGCAAACCGGCCCATTCACTTTTAGAGATCTTCCGGCATACTGACTATGTCCCCTGAGGAGATCGCCATGCGTAAAGCCAGATTCACCGAACACCAGATCATTGCCGTTCTGAAGTCCGTCGAAGCCGGGATCTCTGAGGCGTCTTATTACATCTATGGACTACCTCTGTTTTGCAAGTACTGAATCTGGTTTTGGGTTGTTGCTTACATCTATCCGGCATCAGGAAAACCTGTGCCCAAATGGGTAATCCGCACACAATCGCCTCAACAACTGGACGGCCTCTGAGGCCAGTGTAAAAATCAGGCTCCGATTGTGCAGGTGCAACCTGTCACCATTTCTCAGTACGCTGCAACTTTTGCTGGCAGGAGATTAACTTCCTACTGCCTGATACTCCGTTTCATTTCTCAGCATCGACCAGATTATTCTCGCGTTTTTGTTAGCGACCGCCACGGTCGTTTTATTAAATCCGCGCCGTTCCTTTAACTGGTTAACCAACTGATTCATATAATCATCATTGTTATTCGTAGCAACCCTGACGACAGCGCGGGCACCATGAATAAAAAGTGTCCGCAGATGCTTGTCGCCTTTTTTCGTCATATTCATCAGCACCTGCCTGTCGCCACTCGAGTGCTGGCGTGGAACCAGACCAAGCCATGCAGCAAAGTGACGGCCATTCTTAAATTCAGTTCCTTTGCCAATAGCAGCAACAACGGCCGTGGCCGTTTTAGGGCCAATGCCTTTAACTTTGGCGATACGCTGACAGGCTGCTGATTGCCTGAATACTGTTTCAATTTCCTTATCAAAAAAATGGATCCGACGCTCGAGATCGTTAAAGAGATCATAGAGTTCCGCGATTGTTCTACGCATACGGGGACTGAGACCGTTTTCTGCATCTTCAAGGATAACGGGAATAGCCCGGCGAGCTCTGGAGACAGCACTGCCAATGGGGATCCCCCGGTCAAGTAACAGCCCTCTTATTTGACAAACTGTCGCGGTGCGGTGATTAACAATACGCTGCCTTGCCCGGAGTAAGGCCTGGATATCCTGCTGTTCCGGGCTTTTTGGCGGCACGAACTGCATTGTCGGTTGCATCAGAGCCACTGCGATGGCCTGTGCATCATTGCCGTCATTTTTTTGCCCGCGGACAAAGGGTTTTACATACTGAGGACTGATGATCTTTACTTGATGCCCCAGTTTCTCAAACTCACGCTGCCAGTGAAATGCCCCAGTGGACGCTTCGCTCCCAATCAGACCGGCCGGAATATTAGCTACTGTCTGGAGTAATTCTTTTCGGCCAGTGCGTTTCGTATAAGCCGGTTTGCCGGCCTGATTTAATCCGCAGAACTGAAAAACATTTTTAGCCAGATCAATACCCAGAAATACGATATTCATGGTGATTCTCCTGGTGAGCACATTTCGTACAGTTAACCTCAGCGGGAGGAGGTAGTCCATCCCATTAACTGGAAAGCAGCGTTTGCCGGTACGTAACTGGATTGGCCCCTATATTTCCATACACCATTTATCACTTAACCCATTACTGGTCCGACGCCGCAGATATTCACGTGGTGAACGGTATCCCAGCGCACTGTGCGGATGCCATTCGTTATAGTGTTCGAACGCCACCGCAAGGTACCTCGCTGCTGTCAGCCCATCCGGTTTTGGCATGATGCTGATGTAGTCCCGCTTCATCGTTTTTACGAAGCTCTCGGCTATACCGTTACTTTCCGGGCTGCGCACTGCTGTTGTTTTCGACTCCAGACCCACCATCTTTGCGAGTCGGCGTGTTTCGTGAGCCTGATAGGCCGAGCCATTATCTGTCAGCCATTCAACCGGGGTCGGCGGTAGCCGGTTTCCGAAGCGACGCTCCACCGCACCCAGCATCACATCTTGTACCGTCGCGCTGTCGTACCCTCCGGTACTCGCCATCCAGTGCAGCGCTTCACGATCGCAGCATTCCAGTGCAAAGGTAACCCGCAGTTTCTCTCCATTGTCTCAACGGAACTCGAACCCGTCGGAACACCAACGTCGATTACTTTCTTTTACCGCTACCTTGCCCGTGTGCGCCCGGTTTGATACTGCCAGTGCGGGCCTGTGCTCAAGTAATAACGCATGCTGACACATGACCCGATAGACTCGTTTGGCGTTAATAACTGCGATGCCTTCATTTTCCGACTGTCTGCGCAACAACGCCCATACCCGCCGGTAGCCGTAGGTCGGAACTTCACCGATAACAACATGGATACGGTTCAGTGCTTCCGTATCGTCGGGCTGACGCTTGCGTCGGCGATCCTGCCAGTCAGCCGGGCGGTGGATTATCGCATGAAGCTGCGCACGTGAGACCCGCAAACAGCGACTGACGAAGCTTATTCGCCATCCTCTGGTAACAAGGGTACGTGCGCTATCCACTTTTTTTGCTGGCCGATATCTACGGCTTCACGCAGTAACTCAACTTCCATCGTTTTCTTACCCAACATACGCTGAAGCTCTTTGATCTGCTTCATGGCTGCGGCCAGTTCCGACGCGGGAACAACCTGTTCACCGGAAGTGACAGCGGTAAGACTGCCGTCCTGATATTGCTTACGCCAGAGGAACAACTGACTTGTAGCAACACCGTGTTGACGGGCAACCATCGACACAGTCATACCTGGCTCGAAGCTCTGCTGAACGATAGCCATTTTTTCCTGCGGGGTACGTCGTCTGCGGCGCTCAGGGCCTAAAACGTCGATCATCCTCAACTCCATGACTAGTCTAAAACTAGCATTAAGACTATCACTTATTAAGCGAGTCAAAGTGTCTGGATATTCAAGGGGCTAGTCTAGTAACCCGTCACCACTGGTGACGCCTGAAGCTCTTAACCAGAGCTGGTCGTTAGACTTTATGCACGATGCTTTGGTCTGTGGCAGACGGTTCCGGACCTTCAATGTGGTTGATGACTTTAACCGCGAGGCCCTCGCAATAGAAATCGATCTGAATATCCCGGCACAGCGGGTGGTCAGGGTGCTGGACAGGATCGTGGCAAACCGGGGTTATCCGCTGAAACTGCGGATGGACAACGGACTACCGTCTGAGTCAACTGTTTTTACGCAAAGGGCTCCTGCCATCTGATAAGAAGGTGATGGTTTATTTTATATCCGATATTGCTCATTTCCTTTTGGCTTATAAACATGCTTACCATGATATACAAGGGTCCGGATGGCCCGACAGGACTTAACACAGCATTTTGGGAAGCCATGGACATTGAGCATTATCTAATGGTCGCGATGCGCCTTACGGCCCATTGAATCACGTCCCATGGCTTATTTCATAATACCCTTTATAATCAATAGCCTGTTTTACAATCGCATGCGCTACTCTGGCGACTTTTGTTGCCACTGCCGTCATGGCTTTTCTTTTCTGATCGGGTTTATCTCCATTTTCCCGGATATAACGTTCATATTTGTACCGGAAGCTGTTTTCTCTCGTTCTTACGGCTACGGTGGCGGCAAGCCAGAAGGCATATCTTAACCGTGCGTTTCCACGTTTTGACAATCGGTAACCACTGTGTTTTTGCCCGCTCTGGCTGGCGGAAAGGTTAAAACCGCAGAAGCTGAGATACTGTCGGTAATGCGCGAAACGTGTCAAATCACCACTTTCAGCAATTATCATCAGGGCAATGACTGCGCCAATACCCGGGATCGTACGTAAATGTTGGTAATCACTCCGTTCCTGTAAATAATTTTCTGCCTGTTTCTCAAGCTGCAACCGTTGAGCCGAAAGCTCGACATATCGATGAAGCTGTAATTTGAACGTCGTTACTGCCAGAGAACCATCCGACAACGGTAACGCAATGGAATTCGCTGAAATATCATAGAGGTGCTCAAGAAACTGCTGTTTATACTGCTTCCGGCCAACAACATCCCATGCCTGTTTTACAAACAAATCCCGGTTCAGTGATGTGATACAGGACGGTGTGGGAAACTGAAGTAAAAACTGACAGAACCACTCTGCCCGGGACATATGCAGAAATTGTTCAGCCTCGGGAAAATAAAGGGTCAGATAGTGATTCACTAGGCTGTTCAGACAGCGGGTTCGTGCCAGCGTAACCTGATGGTAGGTCTTTGATATTTCCTGTATATCGATAACGCCATTCGCCAGAGGATCATAAAATGGCGAAGATAAACCCTGTTCCAGCAAATACATGATGACACTGGCATCTTTACGATCATTTTTATCCCAGGTCTTAAACAGCATCTCGCAGGCCCGAGCACATCTGACAGATGAAACAAGATGGCACTTTACTCCCTGCTGATGTAACCACCATGCGATGTTGCGATGATAAACAGAGGTAGGTTCAAAGGCGGCGATAATACTGTCATGGGGTGAAGCGGTGAGAGCAAGCAGTCGGTTGAACCCTTCCAGTATGTTTTCAATACGCAGATAAGACGTTCGTCCATCCGGGTACCGAATTTTTGCATCATGATGTTTTTTAGATATATCCAGGGCAATCAGTGTCCCCGACATGCTGACATTGCTAACAGGAGTGTTCATTGATTTTCTCCACTTGTGACAGACACTACAAGTTGTAGAAAATGGCTGACTTAAACGCTAACCAGATGCATTCAATAGGTATCACGGCTCTGAATTTGCAGGAAAAATGCTGGACAAGTGGGTGTATGAACGGGGGATTCGTATAGACTTTTCCCGGCCGGGAACACCCACGGACAATGCGACGGTGGAGTCGTTCAACGGCAGGCTGCGCTAGGAGTGCCTGAATGAAAACTGGTTCATGTCGCTGGAAGATGCCCAGTGCAAAATCGAGGCCTGGCGCATACACTATAACCAGCGACGTCCCCATTCTGCATTGGGGTGGATGACGCCGTAAGAATTTGCCAAGAAATCTGCCGGTTGCCAGAATATGCAGCCAGACTGAAGTCGGATATTCCTGATTATGAATGGATCACATACTGGGAGTGGGTCAGTTGTTCGTCCATATGTTCAGGCCTAATCTATGGCTTTCGATACACAGGAGCTCACGAAAATGAACATCATTGAATTATTGAACTGGCGCTATTCCGTCAAGAGCATGAATGGTCAGAAGGTGCCTGCGGAGAAGGTTGAACGCATCCTTGAAGCGGTGCGTCTGGCTCCCACCTCCCACGGGTTACAGCCGTTCGAAGTCTTCGTTATCAGTAATCAGGAACTGAAAGAGAAATTGGTGCCGATTGCGATGAATCAGAAGCAATTGGCCGATTCCTCGCATGTGCTGGTCTTCGCCGCGTGGGACAAGTTCACGAAGGAACGGCTCGACATGATGTTCGATCTGACCAACGACGTGCGCGGTATCAAGAACGAGCAGTGGGAGAACTACCGATCCTTTCTGCACGACTGGTACACGCAGCGAGACGGTCAATTTCACGCGAACCATGCCGCCGCGCAGGCCTACATCGCTTTTGCCACAGCAATCTATGCCGCCGCCGCTGAACAAGTCGATTGCACACCGATGGAAGGCTTCGACAAGGATGCGATGGACGAGGTATTGGGGCTGCGCGAGAAAGGCCTGCGCAGTGTAGTGATCCTGCCGCTGGGATACCGCGACGCAGATAATGACTGGCTCATGAATTTGAAGAAGGTGCGTCGACCGTTCGACCAAGTCTTCACAGCCATTGAGTAAGGGGCGACTTGTAGGCCGCGCGGATCTCGCGTGGCCGCTGCGATTCGTCTGCCTGCGAAACGGATGGCCACCGCAACCAGGGGGCTGCGTTGTGCCAAGAGCGAACTTTGCTAATATCACGCTAAAACTCAGTATTCATATTTTCGCCAAACCCTAGGCTCTCGAAATAGTATCATTTTGGTGGAACCAAGTTCGGCGTTCTGTAATCTTTTCGCCCTGTGCCTCCGGTAATTCTGAAATAACAATACGAAAAGGCTCGCCTGCTGTATGCACTTCAACTGTTTCTATTGTAAGCATTGTCTTAATTTAACTTATTGTTTTAAAAAGTTAAATTAATTAAAGTTAATTATTTACGCAACGTTACTATGAGTCAAAGTTTTGAGGGGGGGAATCACCAGAGATTGTTAGATACTCACGCTCCATTTAAGGAGTGACACAATATTCAGTAGATGACAATACACCACAAGGTCTGCTTCACGCCCTGAGACATTCGACAAGCTTTTTATGGCTTCAGTAAGGGCGAGTGTCGCGCTTCGAGAGCCAGCAAATACTTCGCTTCATCGTACTGGGTTCTGGTCTTCCAGCAGCGGTAAATGATCCTTATCCATTTGAATGCCAGAGCCCGGATTGCAGACTGGTGAGATTTTCCTTTTTCTCGCAGTCCCTGATAATAAAGTCTGGCCCAGTATGATGAGTTAACCGTTTTGGCAGCCCATTCAACGAAGGTCTGCCTGACGAACTTGGCACACTGCCATCTCCAGTGAACCCAGCATTTCTGGCCACTTCTTTCTGTCACCGGTGCAATACCTGCGTAGTTTTGAATTTCTTCAGCGCTATTAAACCGGTCACGGTTATCACCAAGTGCAGCAAGCATTCTTGGGCCCATACACGGCCCCATGCCTGGAAGTGATTTGAACAGCCCCGCATCTGGCAATGTGTCAAACAGCGCTTCGATTCGTTCGTCATAGGTTTTTATGATTTCACTCACGACTTTAATTTGTGTCGCCAGTGCTGTTGCCATCAAAGCATTAGCCTCTATAACACTCGAGTCTGTCGTCAATGGGATCGCGTTACCAATACTTACAACACGCTGCTCGGTAAGGGCCATTGTCAACGACGGATGAAAAGTGATCCACTTATATCTCCACCAACGGCCCAATATT
>ENA-ORSX01001664-ORSX01001664.1-human-gut-metagenome-genome-assembly--contig:-NODE-1664-length-15087-cov-3.969266_pt1 | contig 15087 bp, 17 predicted proteins | sample MGYA00241904_ERZ509172 | MGnify/ENA primary metagenome ERZ509172 (study PRJEB26280, sample SAMEA2338795) | human gut metagenome | biome: human gut; feature: human-associated habitat; material: faeces...
TAAAATTTCTAATAGATAATATCAAAGGTACTATATTTGGTAGCAAGGAGGCATCATGAATAAGATAAACAGTAATTTATCAATACAGAAGTGCTTTGTATTTAGTGCTTTATTGGCAAGTTTATTTAACTCTTTAAATTTATCTCTTTTTAAAATACCTATAAATCCATTTCTATATTTAGCGTTTTTTCTGGGTATTGTTCTTGCTATCAAAAATTTTAACGACATTAGTAGAAATAGAAAAGACTACAATATACTATTTTTGTTTTTTATTATTTTATTGATTTCTGTTATTTTCTCAAAATTTGAATATAATCAAGAAAATATTATCTTGATTATTATTAATTTTTTATTGATTGTATGTATTTATATATTTAATAATGAACTTAAATATGATTATGTATACAATACTATTATTATTTTCTCAACTTTAGTATCCTTACTCTCATTAGTTTTAGGTTTGATAAATTACGATGGCGCATTTATTGGAAATAAACTTGCTGGGTTATATTCGAATCCAAATCAAGGGGGACCTATAGTGCTGTTTTCACTTATATTGCTAATATATAAACTAAAACAAGAGAAAGAAAGAAAAATCATAAAAATAATTTTAATATGTATTCAACTTATTTTTTTGTATTTCAATAAAACAAGAAGTGTATATTTCGCTGTAATTTTATTATCTATTATATACATTATAACCAAATGTAAGAAAAAGACCATCATCATTCTTATATGTATTTCGTTTTTATCTATCCCTGTAATATATATTCAAAAAAATCAATTGTTTTCTGATTCAATTGATATAAATCAATATACAAAATGTGAAATTGCTCTAAATAATCTTTCTACAGAGAGATATGCAATATGGAAAGAGAGTTTAATACTAATTAGTAAAAATAATTATATTGGATTTGGAAATGGAAATTTAAATATAGCAGCTAGTACCTTATTAGGAAATAATTCAAGAATCAGAGTGAGAAGTATAACAGCAACTCATAACATCTTTTTACAAATACTTATTGATGGTGGAATTATTGCTTTACTTATATTCTTTCTTTTTTTATTCATTTTATTAAAGGAAGTATTTAAAATTTTGAGGAATAATAATCTTTTTTCAGATGAAGGATTACCATCAACTTTAGCTTTAACAGCATTATTACTTACACAATTAGACGTTGGTATTATAAATTATTTAATAATAACGAGTTTTATTTTTTGGAGTCAATCAAAATTAATTTTAGATAGTAAAAAAATTATTAAAAATCAAGGAGGAATATTATGAAAGTTTTAGTAACAGGAGCAGACGGTTTTATTGGTTCACACTTAACAGAAAGATTATTAGAAAAAGGATATGAAGTAAGAGCATTTGTTTATTATAATTCATTTAATAATTGGGGATGGTTAGAGACATTATCAAAAGAAAATCTAAATAAAATTGAAATTTTTGCAGGAGATATTCGTGATCCTAATGGTGTAAGAGAAGCTATGAAAGATATTGATATAGTATATCATTTGGCTGCTTTAATAGCGATTCCATTTAGTTATCATTCTCCGGATTCATATGTAGATACAAATATCAAAGGCACATTAAATGTTTTACAAGCTGCAAGAGATTTAGGAACTAAAAGAATTCTAGTGACATCCACTTCTGAAGTATATGGTACAGCTAAGTATGTCCCTATTGATGAGAACCATCCTTACCAGGGACAATCGCCATATAGTGCATCAAAGATCGGAGCAGACAGAATAGCAGAATCATTTTATCGTTCTTTTAACTTGCCATTAACTATTGTCAGACCATTTAATACATATGGGCCAAGACAATCTGCAAGAGCAGTAATTCCAACAATAATCACTCAATTATTAGCTGGTAAAGAAGTAATTAAATTAGGATCTCTAACACCTACAAGAGATTTTAATTTCGTCAAAGATACAGTGAATGGATTTATATCTATTGCAGAATCCGATAAAACAATTGGTGAAGAAATTAATATAGCCACACAACATGAAATATCAATTGGTCAATTAGCTGAAGAATTAATTAAACAAATTAATCCTAATGCGAAAATTGTTTGTGAAGAAGAAAGATTAAGACCTAAAAAATCAGAAGTTAATAGATTATTAGGCTCTAATGAAAAAATCAAGAGACTAACAAATTGGAAGCCAATATATACTTTTGAAGAAGGTCTGGCTGAAACGATTGAATTTTTCAAAAATAATTTAGATAGATATAAGATTGATATTTACAACATTTAGAAAGAAGGTATTTAAATGTCAAAATTTATTCCATTATCAGTTCCCAATATAAAAGGAAATGAACTAAAATATGTTACAGAAGCTTTAGAATCAGAGTGGGTTTCAACCGGCGGTGCCATGATTGACAAATTTGAAAAAAATATTTCTAACTATGTTCATAGCACTGGTGCAGTTGCATGTCAGTCAGGAACTGCTGGTTTACATTTATCTTTGCACCAATTAGGAATTAGAGAAAGCGATGCAGTCATTGTTCCAACGTTAACATTTATTGCAGCAGTAAATCCTGTAAGATATGAAAAAGCAGAACCAATCTTTATGGATTGTGATGATTCACTATGCATAGATCCCATTAAACTTAGAAAATATCTGAGTGAAGATTGTATCCGTGAGAATGGAAAAATATTTGATAAAGAATTAAAAAAACAAATTAAAGCTATTATAGTAGTACACGTTTTTGGTAATATGGCTGATATGGAATCAATAATGGATATATCAAATGAATTCGCAATACCTGTAATAGAGGACGCTACTGAGGCACTAGGTACTTATTATACAGAAGGAAAATATAAAGGAAAATTTGCGGGCACGATAGGCACGATAGGAGTTTTTTCTTTTAATGGAAATAAAATTATGACAACTGGTGGTGGAGGGATGATTGTTTCTCAATCACAAGAAATATTAGATAAAATAAAGTATTATTCCACACAAGCCAAGGATGATTCAGTGAATTTTGTACATAATGAAATAGGATATAATTATCGTATGACAAATATTCAAGCAGCAGTTGGCATTGCACAATTAGAAAATTTGGAAGATTTTATTAAAACCAAAAGTGATAACTATTGGTTATATAAAAACACACTTGATAAAGTAGCAGGATTGAAAATTTTGGATTTTAGAAATGGGATTAGAAGTAATTACTGGTTTTATTCATTATTGTTAAAGAATAGAGAAGAAACGCCTCATAAAATCATAACATTTCTTAAGAGCAACAATATTCAAGCAAGGCCAATTTGGGGATTGATTTCTAAGCAAAAACCTTATAGTCATAATAAGAGTTATAAAATAGAAAAAGCATATTATTATTATGAAAGAGTTGTGAATATACCTTGTAGTACAAATCTTTCCTTTGATGACGTGAATTCTGTAATATCAGTCCTGAAAAAGAAATTAGGTGGTACTAATGGATGAAGAAATGATTAAGTTTATTGTGAATCCAAGCACTGAAATTTTAGAAGTTTTAAAAAAAATTGACGAAAATTCAAAAGGAATAGTCTATGTATGTGATCATGATGTTCTTGTTGGTGTAATTACAGATGGGGATGTCAGAAGGTACATTTTGAAAGAAAATACAGTATTTGGTGAGGCAAAAGATATTATGAACAAAAATCCTAAATACGTGTATACGAACGAGTTATTTAATTCAAAAAAAATAATGAAAAAAAATTGTATTAAATCTTTGCCAGTTATTGACAAGAAAAAAAGAATCATTGAGATTCTTTTTTTTAATAAGTCAAATAAAACCAACAAGTCACTTAAAGTTCCCGTCGTAATAATGGCAGGGGGAAAGGGAAGCCGCCTTTATCCATATACACAAGTATTACCAAAGCCATTAATCCCAATTAACGATAAGACCATTACTGAGTTAATTATGGATAATTTCGAAAGTTTTGATTGTTCACAGTTTACTATGATTGTTAACTATAAAAAAGAATTCATAAAATCTTTTTTTGCAGAAAATGAACATCAAAGAAATGTTAAATTTATAGATGAAGATACATTCATGGGAACTGCAGGAGGTTTAAAGCTTTTAGAGGGGAAGGTTAATGAAACTTTTTTTATGACAAATTGTGATATTTTAATAGAAGATGACTATTCAAAAATGATAGAGTATCATAAGAACAAAAACAATATTATTACATTAGTATGCGCATTAAAAACAGAAATTTTCCCGTATGGTACAGTAGAAACTAATGAAAATGGTAATGTTTTAGCATTAAAAGAAAAACCAACTTTTGAATTTTTAACAAATACTGGATTATACATAATCGAACCTAGTTTTTTAAATTATATTCCAAAAAATACATTTATTCATATAACAAATGTTATTCAAAACTGTATCAAAGAAGGTTTAAACGTGGGTGTGTATCCAATTAGAGATGAGTCATGGATGGATATGGGGCAGCTAGAAGAACTGGAGAAAATGAAAGTGAGAATAAATAAAAAAAATGAAAATTGAAGATCTAGAAACTCCTTGCTTTATTGTAAAGGAAGAAGAATTAATAAATAACATAGTAAATTTTAAATCATCTTTAAATCAGTTTTTTAGGCATAATATACTCTCATACTCGATTAAAACTAATTCGCTACCTTTTATTTTAGATGTTGCAAAAAAAAATGATTGTTTTGCTGAAGTCGTTTCATATGATGAATACAATTTGGCTAAGATCATTGGATTTAATCCAGAAAAAATCATTTATAATGGTCCAATGAAAAATAAGGAAACGTTTGTAGAAGCATTAACAAATGGCGCATATGTAAATATAGAAACCAAAAGGGAGATAAATTGGCTTGAGGATATTTCAGTAAAAGATGATATGCATTTGGGTATCAGAATCAATATCGATTTGAATAGTCTAATAAATAATATAAAAGGAAAAAATGATAGCAGATTTGGATTTTCATATGAAAATGGTGAACTAAAATCTGCAATAAATAAAATTCGTAGTTATGGCTTTAAAAAAATCGGAATACACGCACACAGAACGTCAAAAACTAGAGAGTTGTACGTGTATGAGTCTATAATTCACTATGTTTCAGATATTATAAAAAATATGGGAATTGAATTATCTTTTTTTGATTTAGGTGGAGGATATTATGGGAATATGCCTAATAAACCTACATATTTTGATTATGTAGAAACTTTTTCTAAATCTTTTAAAGATACGGGGATAAATATGAAAGATATAACCTTTATTGTGGAACCAGGAAATGCACTAATTGCATCCCCAATAGATTTTTTATCTACTGTTATAGATAAAAAACTTATATGTGATCAACTAATATGTGTTTCAGATGGTTCAAGAAACGATATCGATCCTTTATTTCATAAAACCGATTATTTTAAACATATAATAAAAAAAAATACAACAGAAAGAATATCAAGCCAACTAATAACTGGGTGTACTTGTTTAGAAAATGATAGATTATTCGAATTGCATAATGAAGAGGAAATAAATATCGGAGACAAAATATTGTATGAGTGTGTTGGTGCATATACACAAACATTAAGTCCTAATTTTATTAGACTTATCCCTAATGTTTATGCATTAAAGGATAATGAATATATACTTGTAAGAAAAAAATGGACAGAAAAAGAATGGATACAAAATTGTAAACTGGAGGAAAATTATGTATAACATTTTATTAACTAATGTTGGGAGAAGAGGAAAATTAGTTCAAAATTTTAAAAAGAGCTTAGGAAGTTCATGTAAAATAATCGCTACAGATAATTGGTCAGTAGCTCCTGCATTATTTATGGCTGACAACTATTATATTACAAAGAAAGTAAGTGATAATGATTACATTTACGAAGTAATGAATATTTGTTCAAACGAAAATATTAATGCTATTACAACCTTAATTGATACTGAAATTTCAATATTATCGGTAAATAGAGAAAAATTTATTGAGAAAGGAATTTTACCACTATGTCCTGATGAAAAAACAGCGAATTTATGCTTTGATAAATTTGCAATGTATAAGTATTTGACTAAGTGTAATATTCCAACAGTGTTGACTTATGATAGCATAGAGTCATTTATTAAGGCAAAGAACGCAGGAGATATTGAATTTCCGGTATTTATTAAACCTAGAACAGGTAGTGGTAGTGTTGGCGCACAGAAAATCAATACACTTAGTGAATTGAAAACAGTAGTTAATGAAGGAGACTTTGATTATATTATTCAAGAATTCATGGATTGTGAAGACTTTGATGCAGATGTTTATGTTGATACAATAACAAATGAGGCAGTTTCAATCTTTTCTAAAAGAAAAATTGAAACTAGAATAGGTGGTGCAAGTAAAACAATCTCTTTTAAAGACGGAAACTTATTCAAATTTATTGAACAAATAGTTAAATTATTTAAGTTTTATGGACCTATAGATATGGATTTCTTTTTTAAGGAAGGAAAATATTTTTTAAGTGAGATAAATCCACGTTTTGGAGGAGCCTATTTAAATGCATTTGGAGCAGGGATAGATTTTCCTAAAATGATTGCTAATAATATTGATGGAAAAATCAACAAAAAGCAAATCGGGAATTATGAGGAAGGTGTATTAATGTTAATGTATGATGATGTTATAATAACAACACTTAATGACTTGAAAAAGAATTATAATGATTAGTAAAAGAAATGGAGTAAAGATATGAAAAAAGTATTTATAATCGCTGAAGCAGGTGTAAATCATAATGGAAACATAGATTTAGCATATCAACTCATAGATGAAGCAGTTAATGCAGGAGTAGACTGTGTTAAATTTCAGACTTATATTACAGAAAATGATACGACTAGAAATTGCGAAAAAGCAGATTATCAAAAAGTTGATGAAAGTACTGAAAATCAATTTGAAATGATAAAGGGTTTAGAACTATCTTTTGATGATTTTAAAAAACTAAAAGAATACTGTGATAAAAACGATATTATCTTTTTATCATCTCCTTTTGATTTAGATAGTATTGAATTTCTGGAATCATTAAACCCTGTTTTTTGGAAAATTGCTTCTAGTGAAGTGACTAACTATCCATTTTTGAGAAAAATAGCTTTAACACATAGACCTATAGTTATGTCAACAGGTATGTGTACTATTGATGAAATTAGTAATGCAATAGATGTTCTTCATAAGTATGGCGCAGGTAATATAACCCTTCTACATTGTAATACAGAATATCCGACTCCAATGAATGATGTAAATTTGCTTTCGATGAATACCCTGAAAACGAAGTTTAATACTAAAGTTGGTTACTCTGATCATACACTAGGCATAGAGGTACCTATAGCTGCAGTATCTCTAGGTGCTGAAATTATAGAAAAACATTTTACATTAGACAAAAAAATGGAAGGACCAGATCATAAAGCAAGTTTAAATCCAAAAGAATTAAAGGATATGGTAGTAGCAATAAGAAATATTGAAAAAGCAATAGGCAATGGTATCAAGAAACCAAGTGATTCAGAAATGAAAAACAGAATTTCAGCCAGAAAAAGTATTGTTGCCAATAAAAAAATAAAAAAAGGCGAAGCTTTTAATGATATTAACTTAGCTGCAAAAAGACCTGGCGGAGGGATATCGCCTATGAGATGGGAAGAATTTATTGGAAAAATCGCTACTAAGGATTATATAGAAGATGAGATGATTGAAGATGCATAAGATAATGGTTATTACTACAACACGTGCTGAATATGGTTTACTCACTCCAATTATGAAAAAAATAGTTGAAAATCCATTATTAGAGTTAAAACTTGTAATAAGTGGAACTCATTTAATGAAAGAATTTGGATATACAAAAAAAGAAATTATGAATGATGGTTTCAAAATTGATAAAGAAATAGACTGGGAACTACATGGAGATAAGAGTGAAGATATTTCTTATTCTATGGGTATAATAATGATCAAGTTTTCAAAATATATAAAAGATCATCGACCTGATTTTTGTATATTATTAGGTGACAGATTTGAAATGTTATCTTTTGCGTCTGTGTTAGTTAATTTTAACATACCAATCGCACATATCAATGGTGGAGAAACTACTGAGGGAGCTATAGACGAATGCTATCGTCATGCTTTGACAAAAATGAGTACTTTGCATTTTCCTAACTGTGAGTTGCACAGAAATAGAATCATCCAAATGGGAGAAAATCCAAAGAGAGTTTTCAATGTAGGAGACTTAAGTAATGAAAACATTAATTTGATACATTATATAAATAGAAAAGATCTAGAGGAAGAATTGAATCTTGATTTATCTCAAAATATAGTAGTTACGTATCATCCTGTTACTACTGAAAATAATTCATTAGATCAGCTTAATGAGTTACTTAAAGCTATTGATATTAAAAATCAATATTCTTACGTGATTACTAAAGCAAATGCAGATAGTTGTGGTATGGAAATAAATAAAAGATTAGATGATTTTTCAAAAAATAGAGATAATATACGTGTTGTAGATTCATTAGGAATGGTTAAATTTTTGTCATTATTAAAGCATTCGAAAATGATGTTAGGAAATTCCTCAAGTGGCATTTACGAAGCTCCTCTTTTCCATATACCTACGATAAATATAGGAAATAGGCAAAAAGGAAGACTGATGCCAGACAGCGTAATTAATTGTAATGCTGACGCACAAAGTATTATAGATGCTATAAATTATGGATTTTCAATAAATAATCAATTAGTTCTTAAAAATCTAAATAATCAATTTTACCAGAAAAATACATCTGATAATATAATTTTTCATATTGTAAATTACCTTACTCATGAAAACAAATGCATAAAAAAGAAATTTTATGAAATTAAAAAATAAATTTAAGGGAGGTTTAAAAAAATGAAAAATTTAGCTATCATCACAGCAAGAAGTGGATCAAAAGGACTAAAAAATAAAAATATCAAATTATTAAATGGTAAACCGTTAATTGCTTACAGCATTGAAGCGGCTCAGAAATCGAATCTGTTTACTGAAATAATGGTTTCTACTGATAGTGAAGAATATGCTGAAATAGCTTTAAAGTTAGGGGCAAAAGTCCCATTTTTAAGAAGTAAGACAAATAGTGAAGATAATTCTGGTAGTTGGGATGTTGTTATGGAAGTTCTAAAAAATTACCTAAAAGCAGGGCAAAAGTATGATACAATTTGTTTATTGCAACCAACATCTCCTCTCAGGACTTATGATGATATAGATAATGGATATAAACTCTTAATAGAAAAAAAAGCAGATAGTATAGTCGCGGTATGTGAAATGGAGCATTCTCCTTTATGGAGTAGTACATTACCTAGAGATTTATCAATGAAAGAATTCATAAATAAAAAAATTGCTGATAAACCTAGACAGTTTCTCCCAACATTTTATAGAATTAATGGCGCTTTATATATAAAAAAAATAAATTATAAGAATGATGATGTACATCTATTAGATGAAAATTCATTTGCTTTAATTATGCAAAGAAGACATTCAATAGATATTGACACTGAATTTGACTTTAAGATAGCCGAGATATTATTAAGCTGTGAGTAGCATTGCTTAATAAAGTAAGCAGCCTAAAATAAGCACATGCCCAAAAGAAGATGGGCTGTAACGAATAGTCATGAAAATTGGACTACAAAACGTTACAGCTCTTTTTTTCGTATGTGCAGAGAAATTCATTTATGTTTCATCTCAATGGGAAATGTGAAGAAATATATGTAAGTAATAATCGACAGAATTAGATATGCAAATGACGAATCACGTCTAATCATCATCTATTTATGTATTATCAGTATACCCAATTCATTAAGGGATATAATGATTTTTTATTGTTTTTATATTTACACGCTATGCATTCACTGTGTCCATAATGGCAAGCTGATTCTGAATTAGATCCCAGTTTCGACACCTCTGTGTCCACTTACTGCTTAGATTCTGTATTGACAGATAAAGCAACTTTCTCAAACTATCATCATTCGGAAAAACTGTCTTAGTTTTGTTACCTTTCTGAATTGTCTGTTCAGTCCTTCAATCGCATTTGTCGTGCTATACCGATTTCGTGATAGCACGACTTATACCGATAAAAAACTATACCTATAATCTTATGAAATCCCAGTAAACAAAGGGTTTTTAGAAAAAATATCGGCATAGTTTTTATAGCTTGTAAAGCTGGTTCAATACTAATTCATCCTTCCATACCTTTTCTTCTGAATTTGATGGATGCGTCTTTTCAATGGCGTTGGACAATGTTTCTAGAGTTGCAAATGCATAAAAACCACTGGTTGTTGAAATGCTTTTATGACCTAGAAGCTGTTGTATATAAGACAGGGGACAACCAGCTTGGTATAGATTCATTGCCTTTGTTTTTCTTAACATATGAAAATGTATTTTTTCTGGCATTGTAGTAGCTTTTCCGCCTATAGTAGCATATTTTTTTAACATATTTTGTATCGTGTCATCTGTGAGAGGGTGTTTTCCCCCACATGTTATAGTATAAAATAGAGGAGTTTCCATCTTCACCATTGGATGAAATTCTTTTAGGTATGTATATAAGTGTTTTATCGTTTTATTCATTAGTGGCACATTTCTGTATTTCGATCCTTTTCCTAAGATTGTGATGTAGGGAACTACTGCATCTAGATGAAGAGACAATACTTCAAATGTATAAATTCACTAACACGTAATCCAGCATCATACCCAAGTACCATGATTATTTTGTTTCTCCTATCCATTTTTGTGTCGTTGGATGGTGCTCCCAAAACTGCTTTGAGCTGCTGTTCCTCAAAATATTCTATTTCCTGCACTGGTACAACAAGTCCTTTTATTGTTTTTGCATTAACATAGATCGCAGTAATATTTATTGATTCTTCGGCCGCATAAGCGAGCAGAGCCCTGATGGCGGTCATTTGAAGGTTGCAATTTTTTCACTAAGTTATCTGGTATCTTTCATGAACAGCAGATAGTCTTTCAGATTATTCTTATTGAAATTTTGATAACATAGATCTGTTCTCTAAATTGATTTTTCTATCTCTAAAATATAGCTGTTAAGTGCACGCTTGTAAGCTTCTATCGTTTAGGGCTTTTTTACTAATGTTTGGGAGCTCATTATTTAAATATTTCGATGCATTATTCCAGAAAAAAGCGCTGTCTTTATTTGCCGTTTTCTTACTCATGGTTATTTACCTCTGGTAATACACCTTCAAACAAGGATGATCTTTTTACGATTTCCTCATATATAGCAGGAACAAGATGAAAGTAATAAAGTGTATTTTCTACACATTGATGTCCCATATATTTCATTAAATATGGCAGCATCACTTTTAAATCTTTTCCTTCCTTGAGCCAATGATTCATGTTTGCGTAGGCGAAATGGTGGCGAAAATCATAGGTTCTTATACTCACACTATCATCTTTCTTGTCAGGAAATGATGTATACCAAATTGAAAGGAAGTTCTTTTGAAAAGCATTTGCACCATAAGGCGCGTATTTTCTGGAAGGGAAGAAAAATGTTCTGGCAGGAAAAATATAAATCATTTTTGTATTGTAGATTAGAAGATAATTGGATAACTCCTGTGAGATAAAAATTCTTCTGCTTTTTGGTCCTTTGGATTGGAGAATATCTATGTAGTTCTCTGTCAGATGCACATCTTCAACTTTCAAGGTTCTGGTCTCTTTGCAGCGCAAGCCACAGCAATAAAGCAGTCTGTACATTACGGGTAACACGATATGCCTTTTTTAGAGACATGACAATCGTATGTTAGGCTGTCACAGATAATAAAATAAGCTATAATCTCATTATCTGTAAATAAATAAGGCAGTACAGGGGTGGGCAATGGTACTTTTCCTGATGGAATGATGTAAGCAGAGGTGTATCCCATGCCAATTAAATATCTGGAGAATTCTCTGAGAGCTGCCGCTATATTGTATAGATTTCCTGGCGTTCCTGCATAGCTGTTCAAAAACGCATTTACAGTAATTTTAGCAGGTATGCATTCATCTGGAGAATGCATACTTGAAAAGTTAAGATATTTCTTAAGATGATATTCAACAGTAGTATATAAATACCCATTTTGTTTTTTGTACTCTATGAATTCATCTATCAAATTAGATAGTGTTTTACTCATTATTTATGCCTCCAGGAAGAGGTAGCGTACAAGACGCCATAGAGGCTATATCTATAGATAGATATACAGATACAACATTCGGATCTGTATGACCAAGAACTGCAGAAATATTGTCCATAGAGACTCCAGACTTGAGCATCGTAGAAGCAGCATAGCGTCTTGTCATCCGACTGCCGGATACTTTAGCTTTGTTTGAAATTCCAGCCAGTCTTTCTATTTTTAAGAGCACTTCTCTGATTGAAGAACCTTCACCGTTTAAGCGTGTAAATGGTGCCAGCTCCCTGACAAAAAGATACTTGGACGTACATTTTGGACGTTCATGTAACAGGTAATCGACAATGGCATTTCCATATATTTGTCGAAGATGAAGATTCAATTGTTTTCCTGTTTTATATTGTCTTATACAAATGATATCTTTTTCCCAATCAATATCAGTAAATCGTATATTACAAACATCTATAGCCCTTTAGTAGGCAGAGAGCTTTGTCCCGTTTCGTAAGAATACCATTTGATATCACATTGTTTATGGAACAAATATCTGATATTAAAAGAATGATACAACATTATATAAAAACTATGCCGATATTTTTTTGAAAATCCTTTGTTTACTGGGATTTCATGAGATTGTCGGTATAGTTTTTTTATTGGTATAAGTCGTGCTATCACGAAATCGGTATAGCACGACAAATGCGATCGAAGAATTGAACAGACAGTTCAGAAAAGTCACGAAAACAAAGACGGTTTTTCCAAATGATGACAGTTTGAGAAAGATGCTTTACTTGGCTATTCAGAACCTCAGCAGCAAATGGACACAGAGATGTCGAAACTGGGATATGATTCAAAATCAACTTGTAAGCGGTCTAAAATCAGCACATTTCCAAAAGAAGAGGCAGATATACCCATGATTAGGTATCTGCCTTCATTGTACTATATAGTTTCTGTACATCTTGATGCCATGGCATCAGTCGCTCTAGCTCATAGGTATTATCAACTTCCATTTTTGGGAGTTCCTCCAATAGATAATTTAGATAACACCTTGGTATCAAATTGTTTTCCTTTGCACTCTCTACAAGGCTGCACCGAATGGTGGGCAGTGCCTAAATCATCGCACTGCTCTGTGCTCCTCTCGCACTCCCCATGAACATACTATTCTTCCTTCCTATGATTACAGGTTTCTGACTACGCTCCGACAGATTGTTCGTCAGTTCCAGCCTGCCATCCTCCAGGAATGTATACAACTGCTCTTTTATTCGTTCTCGCATACTGTATCACCTTATATAATTCGCTTTTTTCTGATACCTGATCGATGATTCCGTCAAGGTACGCGAAAAGCTCATCCAGCTTTGGACGTATGACCGTTTCACGTTTATCCCTGATCAGGATATACTCATTCCCACATTCCTTCCTGATATCATTGTCTGCTTTGAATATGGTCTTATATCTCTTTATGACTTCTCCCGCTACTTCTACACTTCCATTTCCTTTTTGCGCTTTCACGATATCCGAAAATTTTCTCCGTACATGCGCATGGCAAAGTACTCTCGTGCCTTCCTCCCCGTTAATGTAGGTCTGCTTCAGCTGCCTGCCTTTTTCACCTTCTGTAAATACATCATGATGCATTTCATCCGCATAGATGATGTCCTCTTCCAACAGCTTTCCGTGCATATATGCATAGACCTTTTCCAGATATCGGTCACTACAGTCAATCATCCATCTCGCATAAGTATGTCTTGGAAACAGGATTCCTTCCTGCTTCATATTCTGTTCGATCCGGTATAATGGTACTCCCTTACTATATTTCATGTCCATCAAAAAAGATACCAGACATGCAGAGGCTGGGGATTTAGGGAACAGTGTCACCGGTCCCGTTGCCTTGACCACTGTTCCTTTTTCTTTCTTTTGACAATCGCGGCAGGCATACACAGGAATACGGAGGATTTTCAGTTTCTGCCGTGTCGGTATCATGATCAGCTCCAGCTTTTCATCTACGCGGATCTGATGCAGTTTTCCTTTACAGGTTGGGCATTCTTTATTCTCCAGATCATAGTCTATATATTCTTTTTCGATATCACTTGGCAGGTTATCCATCGTATATTTTTTCTTTTTGCGCCGCTTGTGTTCTGCGATATTGACGGTTTCCCTCCTGTTCATCCTCATAGGCTAAGGCATCTGCTTCGTCGAAGAGATCCATCTCATCCTGCATTACCAGAGTACTCTTCTCACTGGACTTTCCATACATCTTCTGCTGGTTCTTTTTCAGCTGTTCACTGTAGTTTTCTATAATTCTTTCCAGATCTGCATTCTTCAACCACAGTGTCTGGCACAGCTTGACCATCTCTTCTCTTGTCAGCTTATCATAATCCGACATGCAGATCCCTCCATATCCTAGTTTCTAGTATAATAGGAAAAATGTAGAAATTTCGGTCTTTTCTTTTCCTACATTTTTCTTAAAATATACGTTTTGAGGTTTCTTTGAATGCGCGCTTCTGTTCTATGGACAGTCCCTCCAGCAGCCAGCGTAGTTCTTGCTTCGTGATAGACATAGCTTCCTCTTTTGACTTTGGCCACTGATATTTGCTTTCCAGCAGCTTCTTCGTCAAAAGTTCAAGCCCGTGCAGATTAAAATGCAATACCTTTAGGGCATCTTTTCGCTTATTACAGAATAGGAAGATAACTTATTCTGAGAATGGATCTAGACCGTTGATCTATAAAACGTTCTTGCCCCTAGATTCCTTTTCTGAAATCTATTGGTCCGCAGATAATGTAAATTTGCTCTATTTGATTGATATCGATCAACATTAGCACAGCAGTGTGATGATTTCCTTAAGGAACTGCTTATTTTTATCCGGAGTCACCTTGATATGTACACCGTTGATATCCAGAAGAAGGAAAGCATTCTTCTTCCGGTATGGTTTGACTTCTACGATTTCTCCAACTCCTGCAGGATTATCCTATTTATAATGAGACTGG
>ENA-ORSX01001666-ORSX01001666.1-human-gut-metagenome-genome-assembly--contig:-NODE-1666-length-15051-cov-2.485596_pt1 | contig 15051 bp, 12 predicted proteins | sample MGYA00241904_ERZ509172 | MGnify/ENA primary metagenome ERZ509172 (study PRJEB26280, sample SAMEA2338795) | human gut metagenome | biome: human gut; feature: human-associated habitat; material: faeces...
CTTTAAAAGCGGTATCGCTCATTTTATCGCCAAAAGCATTATCCAGACGTGCCACCGCATTTAGCATGTTTGAACTAAATGACATAGGTGCGCCTTCCCAAGTGGCTACGCATAAACGTAATACTCTGTCGAGAGTATGAAACCCGTATTTATCATATATATTTAACAATGTTGATACTGCACAGATTCCTCCTGGATGCGAGGAAGATGTGATGGATAAATGATATGATTCCACTAAATCTTTGATAATCAGTTCTTTTTCACTTCCTGCCTCGATGTTTGCCATGAAGATTTCATAAGGCAGCAGAGGCTTTACATACTTCATCTGGTTTGCAAAGATATCTGCTTCCTGAGTATAATTTAAATCATCATAGATCATACACCATACAGGGGTTTCGCGAGAGCCGGATACCAATGCTACGATTTCAATAGTATGCTGACCGTTAAACACATAATTGATTCCGTCTCTGCGACTTACCTTTACAGGATTAATTTGGTATAGGTCGAAATTTGCAGCAGCTTTTTCAACATGGCGTAAAGAAAGATTTCTCTGATAATTTTGGTCTGAAACAAGGTTTCTGATAGGTATCTGTTCAAAATGAACATTTGGGACATATCGTTGTAATTCTTCAATATTTTCTTCCATAATTATGGCTCCTCCAAAATATTTGTAATTTTATCAATTACGTTAATTAGATTATTCAGTTGTATCTTTAAACGATTTTTTCCTTCTTTAGAAGAAAGCCGGAAATCCGTTACATTCATTACCCGTTCAACGGAACTACACCATGAAGGAATCGTGAGGGAAAGACTTGAAAGTTCGGCATCGGGATCAAATTTAGGCATTTGCTTAATGACGGGTTTCGGTTCTATACTTTTTTTCTTTTGAGTCGGCACAATAACTTTTTTCCATTGCAGTTCAAGCTTCATATCAGTATAGCTCAGATGTTCAATTCCTTTTTCTGTTATGTAGTCATATAACTTTTTTAGCTCATAATTAGGCAGTCGGGCAAGTTCAATAATATTAACGTGAGAAATACGCAGCTTACCGGAGCGTATTTGTTCTGTCATTTGAGGAACTTTCTCGAAAATATTATCTAATGCACGACTATACGCATTGTATTTATACACAGAGGCAGGAGAAATATTACATTCGGAAGCTATCTGTGTTGCGGAAATATGCCTATATGAGATTTCCTTTTCAAAGTGATATGTATGACTGCCTTTTCTGGCATTGGAATTTTCAGATGAAAGACGTACGGTAATTGTTTTTACGGCATCATATTTCTTTCCGATTATATATTTGCGGTTGGATTCCGTAAGGTCTTCGCGTTTAAGCTGTTGTGTACAGATCCATGAAATTGCATCCTCACGGCTTAAAAAATACATTCGTTTGATACGGAATTTTAATCCGCGGTTATGACAAATTTGATAAGTCTCAATTCCATCTACAACCAATCCATTCCAAGTGTAAATTGGGTTACGATATGTGTGGAAGCCGATTTTGCGTTCTAGCGTTTTATATTCACAATCTTCCAATGGCTGAATGAGATTCGTAAATTCCGGATCAAGTTTAAGGGTATAGTTGTTATAGTTACTCATAATTTTTGTTCACTCCATTCAGTATTCAGTTGTATTGAAGGGGAATTTTTCAACATGGAAAATTGTATTACGCCAACTTTGGGATTAAATTGTCCGTATAAACGGAAAATATTTCCATATTCCCAGCCGCAGTCTATTGTCATCATTGTTTGCAGTAAATTTTTGCAATATAATTCATAACTGTATCCGGTTTTAAAACGATGATTTTTGACTTTATGCGCAAGATAATCTTTTTTGTCACCGGCCTTTATTGCTATCATTTTGGTAGCCGGATTAATCAAAAGTTGAATATAATCAGGATCTCCGAGAAGACGCAGTGTATTACGGTGAATACGAATAAGGCTCTTTTTTAAATCAATACATAGAATGGGCTGAAATAAGTTTTCACGACTCATCTTTTAGCACCTCGCTTTCATTTTGTGCGGGTATTTTTTGCTCATGTGCGTAAGACTGTTTTTTTCTTTCTTCATGGATATCAAATACTGCATATCCATCAAAGATATTGACCTGCAAGGCATTTTTATGTTCCTCAACGGAAACACCGAATTGATTTTGCCACTCCGAAATATAGCTTGCGGTTCGGGAGATTTTCGGTTTTTCGCCTTCTTTTGATATACGCTTGAATACTTCCGGAGTTGTCAGGTCAAAAATGAATAGTACTTCATCTCCGGAGCGGATAAGTTTTCCTAACAGTTTATAACGATAGTCATAATTCCAATTCATCAAAGTGAGAACTTTCGCAAAAAATATTCGGCATGTGATTTGCTTTGGACTTTTCTTTTTTCCGGCAGAACACCAACGGAAAGAATCTTTTTCTTCTTCACGACACGGTCTTACGGCAAGTTTTTTCTCTTCGGGATTTATTAGTATCTGTACGTATTCCACAGAAGGAAGTTTCTTGATACATGCCATATTTACAGATACTTTGTAATTGTTAAATGTAAAGGAAGGTTCAAATGTATGGGCAAAAAATTCGCCGCGCACAACTTGATAACCGTCAAAACTGAAGTCTGTGTCCTCGATTATATCTGCTTGACCATCCTTACCGGGTGTGATGGTTACCGGCATGGGGATTTGAGGCTTGCTCATATCTTCGAGAAAATTTTGTATAAGTTCCGATTCGTCTGTAGGTATGTCAGTCATTGTGATTCTCCTTAATTTCTTCCATGATTTTAACGATTCCTTTAGTAAGAGCTGCTTTGGGTGTTGTATGCAGTTCCGATTCCTTATAGGGTTGTCCCTCAGAAGTGGTTTTCCAATTTTTATTATCGGAAAAAGCAGCCAATTCTCGTGCATTGGCTTGCCTATAATAACTGTTTCCAAAGCTATTCATCCATTCTGCCGGGTAGCCTAGAATAGTTTTCGGCACAGACGAAACTGCCGTCGTTTCATCAGAAAAATCTTTGTCAGGCACATTGGCTAATTTACTTGGAATACGAACCTCGGTTTCTTTCATATTAAAAATCAGAACATTTTCATCTTCTTTTTGATGCGCCACTCCAAGAACACGGTATTTGCAGTTTGGATTCCAGGCAAATAATTCGTAAAGCGTTGGCAGAAATGCAGCGCCGTATATATAGCGTGGAACGAGAACTCCGCTTCGCAGACGCGCCCATTGAACCTTATTGCGGTTATCTTCGAGTGTGCAAGGCCGTACAGCGAGAAGGTGTAAATTCGGATGTATTAGCAATTCTACTGTTTTGATTTCTCCAAATTTTCTGAGCGCTTCCGTACTAAAATTTAATTTTTCATAAGACAGCGTTGCTGATATTTTTCCGGTCGTTTCAAAAAACTGACCATGAGCGATTTCATATCCACGTAGGTCAAAAGAACCAAGTTGCGCAGTAATGGGTATTGTATCTGACGACGCTATTTCCATATCAGATATACTTGACGAAGCGGCATAGTAATCATCCGGTTTGAATCCTGCCCAACGTGGATTAACAGTGATGAATCCCTTTAATGCTCCATCCGTAATTATATGAAGTTCGGGAAGCAATGCTTTGTTTCCGTATTTGGAATTACTGATCAGCTTTTGAACCGCAATGAAATCATCTCTGGAAATAATAGCTTCATGATGTTCTCTTTTTCTGTATTGATTACGATCTTGGTTATTTTTTCGCTTTTTATGGTCTAAGTAGTTAGGCGTCCATGTTTTTCGGGCAAGCACATCGCCGCAATGTCTTTCGTTTTGTAAAATCTGAAGAACAGAACCGGGAGACCATACTTCATTATTCTTTTTTGTTTTACAACCAAGTTCCGTAAGAGTGTCGGCAATTTCCTGACAGGTATTGCCGTTTAGATACATATAAAAAATCAGTTTTACAATTTTTGCTTCATGTTCGTTGATTTTTAATTCTCCGTTTTCATCCTGATCGTATCCAAGCAGCGGCGGCGTAAGAAATATACCCCTGCGAAAACGCATCTCAATTTCGCTTTTTGTATGGCTTTCCTCTTGCGCAAGTGTTGACATAAAAGAAAGTATCATTTCGCTTTTTGGATCAATGGTATTTAAATGTTCTGTTTCAAAAAACACACCGACCGGAGGACGGAGGGAAAGAAGCTCACGGACATAACCGATGCAGTCAACAACATTACGCGCAAATCTGGAAACGCTTTTTGTGAGTATAAGGTCAATTTTGCCATCTTTGCAGTCTTGTATCATTTGTTTAAATGCTTCCCTATGTTGCAGGGAAGTGCCGGAAATTCCTTCGTCAGCATATATTTTCACAAGATTCCAGTTAGGATTACAATCAACTACGTCTTGATAATGATTTTTTTGAAGTTCATATGAGGATGTCTGCCGAGGGTCTTCTGTGGAAACTCTGGCATAAACCGCTACCCTTAACATTGAAGATGGTTTGAAAATATCCGTTTTAGGTATAGCGGGAATGACATCAAGCTCATCAGGGTTTATTCCTTTATAACGCTCACGAATTAGAGCTTTCTGCTGTTTGATTGCTTCGGTTCTTTCTACAAATTTTTTCATAGGTTAATCAATTCCTTGAGTTGCGATTTATAATTGATTATAATTTTTTTTGTGAGGAAAATACATAAACCACCGGTTAATTTAATAACTGATGGTTTATGTAAAGTGAAATAAATTTGCGATTCAATTATAGAATCCAATTGTTGTTCCGAAGACTATCCTTTACTGCGGAAATAATCATATTAATGATGCGTTTTTCTTTTTCGGAACAGTCTGACATAAGCAAGTCACTCTCTGTCATATATTCTGCATGACTGAGACATCTCTTTCCGCAGATCAATTCTTCAAAAGTAACTTCAAGTGCATTACAAATTTTGATAAGAGATGTTAAGCTGGGTTTTCGCTTGCCATTTTCAATATAGCTAATGTATACAGATGACAAATTTGCAAGTTCGGCTAATTTTTCTGCGGAAATTCCTTGTTGCTTTCGAAATTCTTTGATGTGGGTACCGATTAATAAATAAATTTTGTCTGTGTCTTTGTCCATGTTATCACATCCTTTCGTCGCTTAAGCAAACCTGGAACTCAGGAATAAGTCAAGATTTATGATGAAAGTTGATGATAAAACAGTTTATTTAATTGACATCGATACAGATTTTAAAAAGGAATTTAAAACCAATGGCTGATGTAAGCTAATGTATGGGCATCTACAGGCGTTATCCTTAGAGTATCTCAAACAGTATGATGAAATTCATGAGTAACTGAATATAAACAAGTTTATCTGATAGAATAATGTGCTGCCGGATACATCTTAGCTGATCGATGTAATAACATATATGTTTCTTATGGTGAAATATAAAATACAAATAATTATTTTTGAATAAAAAAGACCGCACAGATAAGTTTTTCTTTCTGTACGGCCTTTTAGCATTAAATATATATTTTGATTATAAAATTCAGATGAATGAACTAAATAATGATTTTTATTTGAGTGTTTAAAGTTTAATATTTAAAAGATAACTAAAAAACTACATTATAAAAGTATAGATTTTATAGTTTAGCATTTTATATCTTTAAAAACACAGTAAATTTAATTTACAATACTTCATTAGATTTAAAAACTATGATTTATAAGTTATTATTTACAACATGGACTGTCATCGCATTTCTTTTCAAGTTCATTTAAAGTTGGTGGGCAGAACATATCCGAAGGGAATGACAGGCTGTTGAAGAAATCACATACGTTAGTAGCGCTGTCGGTTCCGGAACATTCATTTGGAACGCAACATCCATAACTGCGTACAAGCATATTAACAGGGCGGAAAAGCCTGATAATAGCAAACAATCCTATAGTTACGCATACTGCCGTAGGAACTTCCGTAACGGTATCGTCGCATCCGCAGTCGCATCCGCAGTTGCATCTTGGCGTAAGTTTAAGTTCTGCGGCAAGACCTGCGGCTTTAGCTTCAACTGAAACAAAAGGTCCGCATGATGTCGATACACCTTCGGCATTAATAAGATCTGTAGCCATTGCAGTATCGCTTCCTACAGAACCGAAGAGGGTAATCTGCATTGTATAAACGCTTGTAGCACATTTACACGTTATAAAGTTACAGTCGGAATCGCGGAACGTAAGTGTGTAGCAAAATACAAACTTTGCTTCCACATCCCAGTATCCTGTCCTGAAAGCGTTTTCTTTTTTCTTCGTAATAAGAACTTTGCAAAGGCTGAGGTCATCCATTGTTACAGACGCCGCATTAATAGGCGGAACAATGATGTCTCCTTCCTGAACTATTTCCGAACAGGCGGTTGACGCTCTTGAACTGCGAGCCGGACCGAGAATACATGGCGTCAAACAAATTTGTTTTCGACACTGATCAAAAATTTTATAGGCTATAATACAATCTTCTGTAACTGCATTTGACTGCACGGAGCTGTTTAATACGGAATCACAGCATGACATATCCAATGCCTCCCATAATTTTTTATGTTATATAATATGATAAATAATACGATGGGTGATTATAAAACCGCTTATTTTATTGACAGAGTAATGTTTTTGCTAGTATACTTAATTAATTAAGCATTTGGAAGAAAGCCAGGTGATAAATTAATGATGAAAATAAGATTTTCATTCGACAGCGATGATATAGATAATGACGAGAGTACAGCGGAACAGCAAGTGGAAGAAGATAATACTTTTGGGCAAGCTGATGAAGATTATTCAGATGTGGACGACGATACCGAATATGATAACGAGCCGGAAGATGAATATTATGAGGATGCTGCCGATGATTTTTCAGAAGAGGCTTTTAATAATGAAGAAAGCCATAACGACGGTATTATTCAAAGCAAGAAAGCGGAAAATCATAATAAAAAGAGTGTTAAAAACAAAGAGGAAATAAACAAAAAAAACACCGATAGTTTAAAAAAAAATAAGTTAAATAAAAGAGGTAAAAAAGATACATTAAAAAAGATTGCATTGGCAATTGTAATATTTGCCGCTTCGGGTGCAGTCATACTTGCTTCGCCGGTATTTGCGGTAAATAATATTGAGGTAAATGAACTGAAATATTTTACAAAAGACGAGATTTGTACTAAAATAGGACTTTCGCAGGGAGACAACGGAGTATTTTTTAACAAGGGTAAAGCCGAGAAAAAGCTTGAAGAAGATAAATATATATATTCTGCGGAAATATCGTTTAAGCTTCCCGATACTATGGTTATAACTGTTGACGAAAACCGAATATACGGATATATTCCGTACTTGGGAAGTTATTTGTATATAAACAGAGAAGGAAGAGTTATAGACATAAAGAACGAAACAGAGGAAAAGCTTCCTGTAATAGAGGGACTTGAGTTCGGTTATTTTACACAGGGAGAAATAATACCTGTGGAAAACAGCGAGGCTTTCAATACAGCTCTTATTATATCAAGAGCGATGTCAAAATATGAAATGCTGGATAAAAAAATAAGCATAAACGTGTCCGATTCCGAGAATATATATGCGTATATTGATAATATAAAAGTTTTACTAGGCGATACGACCCGTATGGAGGAAAAGATTAAAACCATGTCGGAGGCTGTGAAAGAAATACCGGACGGAGACAGAGGAACGTTGGATTTGAGAGACTTGAGCAAGCCGATAATATTTAAATATTCCACATAAAATAAACGTTAATAATAAATAACTTAAAAAATTCTTTAAAATATAAAGTTTTTATTGAATATTCGGCAGAAACAATATACAATGTAAGATAAGCATTTTAAGAATGAATTACTATGTTTGTTTTTAATGATTATAAAAATATGTTTACATATATGGGATAATATTTAGGAGGATAACAATGGCCGGAATAGAATTTGACATGAATAACACTAATGTTGCACAAATAAAAGTAGTAGGCGTAGGCGGCGGCGGAAACAATGCTGTTGACAGAATGATTGCGGATAACATGACAGGAGTAGATTTTATCTCCATTAATACAGATAAACAGCAGTTGGACCGTTCACTTGCACAGACAAAAATTCAGATAGGCGAAAAGCTTACAAGAGGTCTTGGCGCAGGCGGTAATCCTGAGGTTGGAGAAAAGAGCGTTGATGAAACGAAAGAAGAAATTTCAAACGCTTTTAAAGACGCCGACATGGTATTTGTTACTGCCGGTATGGGAGGCGGAACAGGAACAGGCGCAGCTCCTAAGGTTGCTGGAATAGCGAAGGGAATGGGAAAATTAACTGTAGGCGTTGTTACAAAGCCTTTCCTTTTCGAGGGAAAAAAGAGAATGTCAAATGCCGAGAAAGGTATTGCCGAACTTAAGAAAAACGTAGATACTCTTGTAATAATTCCAAACCAGAAGCTTTTAAGCATTATTGATAAAAAGACTACTATGGTTGAAGCTTTCAGAAAAGCAGACGAAATATTAAGACAGGGTGTTTCCGGTATAACAGACCTTATTGCAAGTCCCGGTATTATTAACCTTGACTTTGCCGATGTAAGAACAATTATGTCGGATAAGGGCGTTGCTCATATGGGAATAGGTGTAGGAACAGGTGAGAATAAGGCTGAAATGGCAGCAAAAGCAGCTATATCCAGTCCTCTTCTTGAAACTACTATTTCCGGCGCTAAGTATGTGCTTATCAACATCTGTGGCGATTCAAATCTCGGACTTCTTGAAGCGGGAGAGGCAGCAAGCCTTATTTCCGAAGCTATCGACCCTAATGCCGAGATTATATTCGGTACTACTCTTAACGAGGAGCTTGATGATAAAGTAATAGTTACGGTTATAGCTACGGGCCTTGATTCAAACGGAATAGTTAACGAAAGCCTTGCAAAAAAAGAAGAGCCTGCGGTTGAGGAAAAGCCTGCTGAAGAAAAGAAATCCGAAACAGAAGAAAAAGCCGCAAGCCAGCCCGATGTTGTCTCATATATAGACAATGACGGTGAAAAAGTTGATCTTGATATAGAAATTCCAAGTTTCCTCAGACGTAAAAAATTGTAATTATTTGACAGAACTTTTTGGCTGCTCTTTAATTTTTAAGAGCAGCTTGTTTTATAAGGAGGGAATTATATGAAGTATTTAATAGTCGGATCAGGCGGAACAGGCGCCGCAATAGGAGCATTTCTTGCAAATACGGGTAAAGACGTAACCTTTATGGCAAGGGGCGCTCATCTGGAGGCGATGAAGAAAAACGGACTTGTTTTGGATTCCGCATTGAAGGGCAAAATCCAATTGAATAACGTAAAGGCATACGAAGGAAAGGATATACATGAAAAGTATGACGTTATATTTGTATGTGTAAAAAGTTATTCGCTTAAAGAGGTTTTGCCCGTAATTAAGAACGCTTCCAACAAGGATACTGTTATAATACCTATACTTAATATGTTTAAAACAGGTGAGAAAATAAAAAAAGAACTTCCGGAAGTTAAAGTTTTGGAAGGATGTATTTATATAAGCGCCTATATAGATAAACCGGGCAAAGTTGTACATGCCGGAGAAGTTTTTAAAGTTTTATTCGGAAATCCGTATAATGAAAACGTAAAAAACGGAATAATGGAGCAGATAGAAAATGATTTAAAGGAAGCCGGAATTACAGCGGCTATTTCCGATGATATATTGAGAGATACATTTAAAAAGTTTTCGTTTATTTCGGCTTTTGCTTCCGCAGGCGCATATTTTGATACGGCTGCCGGGGCAATACACAGGGAAGGCGAAGAAAGAGAATTTTATAAATCACTTGTGCGAGAGATAATAGCTGTCGGAAAGGCTAGGGGAATTAATATGAGTCCGAGTCTTTATGAAGAGGAGATGCAGACGATAGATTCATTCGGAGACGATATAAAAACATCTTTGCAAAGAGACCTTGAAGCAGGAAAAAATTCCGAGATAGACACGCTTGTGTTTGAGGTTGTTCGTCTCGGAAAACAATACGGCGTGCCGACGCCATGTTATGAAAAAACGGCGGCTAAATTCTCTTAAAATTATTTTTAGATTTATAAAAATATATGGTGAAATTAAATTTACTATGATATACTTGTTCTATTAAATTGTGTAGTTTGAGGTGAACGGCAGATGGCTGAAAAAAATCATGTACAGGTTATGATAGAGGGAAAACTTATGACTTTGGTAGGTACCGAAAGTCCTGAGTATATGAAAAGCGTAGCCGAGTACATAGAAGAAAAAAATAAGGAAATACGTTCAGGAGAGAACGGCAGAAAAATGAACGTTGCCATGGCCTCCATACTCACTTCCATTAACGTAGCCGACGATTATTTTAAAGAGAAAAGCAAAAGAGAAAATATAGAAACGGAATTTGAAATTTTGAAAGAAAAATTGTCGGAAACAGAATCAGAACTGGAAGAGGCAAGAAAGGAAATAGAACAGCTTAACCGGGATATTTATATTTTAAAGGACGATATGAATATGCTTGCCGAAGAAAAGGCGCAGGTTGAGGATCAGCTTGACGAATATTTTGTCGCCCTTGACGCAAGTAAAAATATTTCACATAAAAACAGAAACAAATAATTATAAAACAGTGGCGGGCAGAAAATGTGAAATTTGCACATGTATTCCCGCCCTATTTAATATTTTGGAGGAATAAAATGTTTAAACCAGAACTGCTTTCGCCGTGCGGTACCATGGAATCGCTCAGAGCTGCTGTAAATAACGGAGCCGACGCCGTATATTTGGGCGGTAAAAAATTCGGCGCCAGAAAGTATGCCGGCAATTTTTCGACTGAAGAAATAAAAGAAGCGTGTGATTACTGCCATGTCAGAGGCGTAAAAGTTTATGTTACGGTAAATACGCTTTATAAAGACGCGGAACTTAAACCGTTTATAAATTTTGTAAAAGAACTCTATATGATAGGCGTTGACGCACTTATTGTCCAAGATACCGGAGCGGCAAACCTGATTAAAAGATCATTCCCCGACATGAAAATAAACGCAAGTACTCAGCTGACGGCAAATACGGCGGACGACGTTAATTTTTTGAAAAATAACGGCTTTGATAAGGTCATACTGAGCAGGGAACTTACTCTGGATGAAATAAGACACATAAGAGAAAATACCGCCGCGGAAATAGAGTGTTTTGTACACGGGGCGCTCTGCGTATCATATTCGGGTCAGTGTATAATGAGCAGTATGCTCGGAGGAAGAAGCGGAAACCGAGGCTGCTGTGCCCAGACATGCAGACTTCCCTATGAACTGTATAAGGGTTATGAAAAGGTCTCTTCGGGATACCTGATGAGTCCCAAGGACATCGAAACGATTGAAATACTTCCCGAACTTATTGAGGCGGGCATAAATTCTTTTAAAATAGAGGGAAGAATGAAAAATCCCGAATATGTAGCAGGAGTTACAGCCGTATACAGAAAGTACATAGATATGTATTTTGATAATCCCGAAGAATATAAAGTGGACAAAAATGACATAAAGGTACTTACTCAGCTTTTTAACCGAGGGGGATTTACGAACGGATACTTTACAACGCCGTCAGGCTATGAAATGATGAGCGTTGAAAGACCGAAAGCGTGGGGACTTAAAACCGGGATAGTAGACTCTTACGATCAGAAGTATGGGAGAGTTTCCATACGAACAAGGGAACCGCTCGTACCGGGAGACGGAATAGAAATATGGACGAAAGAAGAACCCCATGTCGGAAGCGGAGTTTCAAAACCTTCAAGAGCCGGACAGGTAATAAGTATGATAATAAAAGGCGATATTGAAAAAAATGACGTCGTCTATAAAACGTACGATAAGGCGCTTATGGATTCAATGAAAAAAACCTATGAAAAGGATACAAGAAAAACCGATATTTACGGCAAAATGGAGATTAAAGAAGGAAAACCCTGCGTATTAAAACTTTGGCAGGACAAAGGAATAAGCATAACGGCAGAGGGAGCTGTGCCCGATAAGGCTGAAAACAGACCTGTAACGGAAGAAATAATAAGAAAGCACATAAGCAAAATGGGGGCAACGCCGTTTGAACTTAAAAATCTGGACATAGTTCTGGATGAAGGATTATATATTGATATAAAATCCCTTAATGAATTAAGAAGAAGCGCATGTGAAATGCTTACAGACAGGATAACCAATAAAAATAGGCATAAAGAGCCTGATTTCGTTGCGTTTCCCGAGACAAGCGTAAGCGGCGTTAAAAAGACAAAAAAACTGAATGTAAAAGTTAAAAACAGAGAACAGTTTAACGCAGTTTTAAAATGCGGCGGAGTAGACACAGTGTACTATGAATTATGCGAGGACTTTGAGGATAATTTTGAGTTTATTATAAATGCCGCCCATGAAAACAATATAAAAATATTCGCCGCTTTTCCCAGAATATTCAGAGAGAATACAAAGGAGATTTACGGAGACTTTATAAAAAGATTGGATAACAGCCTTATAGACGGATTTTTGATTACATCGTCAGGACAGTTCGATATTGTAAAGGATTTCGGAAAACAGATAGCGGTTGATTATAATATGAATGTCTTTAACAATGAGGCAGTTGAATTTTATAAGCACAGAGGCGCAGACAGAATAACAATGTCTGTTGAACTTAATCTGAATGAACTTAACACGGCTGCCGATGATGACTGCGAAATAGTAGTATACGGATATTTACCGCTTATGACAACCGTTCAATGTCCGATAGGGAACTATGCGGGAGGAAAGTCGGCTGGAATATATTGTTCGGAAAGATATTCGGAGGAACGATATGTAATTAAAGACAGAAAGGACGTAGCGTTCCCGTTACTTCCCGATTGCAGACAATGCGTCTGCCAGATACTTAACAGCAAACCGCTTTTTACACTTAAATTTTTTGATGAGGTTCTTGCAAATCCTGCCGGATATATACGACTGGACTTTACGAGAGAGACATTTGGTGAAACCCTTGAAATATTAGAGGCATATTCAGAGGCAGCGCTTAATTGCGGACCTCGTGGACAGGCTGTCTCTGCGCTTCTTAATAAAATGGCTAAAAAAGCCGTAACAAAGGGTCATTTCTTCAGAGGAGTTGAGTAAAAGCTCAATGTTTGATTTTTTAATATTAATAAGCAGATACTTATTTATTATATATATAGCCGTTTTTATATTCCAGGGACTTATATATGTAGTTGATGAAAGAAAGGGAGATCCGAGAAGACTGCCTAAAGCCGTTTCAATACAGCGAAGCATGATAATACTTATGCACATTACGGCTTATTCAATACTTATATGGGACAGGGAAGCAAAAACAATAAATATAAACGTTGCTGTATCGGGGATTGCCGCGCTTATATACATATTTGTTTCTTATCATTTATTAAGAAAAATATATAAGCATGGATGCCCGCTTATATGGAACTGTATGTATTTTTTAATGGACGCCGGACTTATAATGCTCCAAAGGCTTAATCCAACATTGGCAGGAAAACAGCTTATATGGATGACTGTGAGCGCAGCTCTTATTATGCTCATACCGCCGATGCTTAAAATTTTGCCTAAACTGGAAAAATTTCAGGCTTTCTATTTTTGCCTTTCGTTGGCGCTTATATTAATGCCGTTTATACTCGGTGATGAAGAAAACGGCTCTCTTAACTGGATAAAAATAAAAGGAATAGGCTTCCAGCCTTCAGAGATTGTAAAATTTCTTTTTCTGCTGTATATAGCGTGCGTTTTCAGAAAACCGCTGGATTTTAAAAAGCTTTGTATTGTATCGGGATTTTCGGCATTTATAGTCCTTTGTCTTGTTTTGCAAAAGGACTTGGGAGGAGCATTAATATTTTTTGTTACATACATGCTTTTGCTCTATATTACTACTAGTAATTTTTTGCTGTTGGCGGCAGGTTTCGGAGCTATGGCTTTAGCCTCAATCATAGCATATAATTTGTTCGGACATGTAAGAGTGCGTGTGTCTACATGGCTGGACCCGTGGACAGACGCAGGAAACACAGGGTACCAAATAACGCAGTCTTTGTTTGCTATAACTACGTGGGGATTTCTCGGAAGCGGATTGACAAGAGGTATGCCGGGTAAAATACCTGTAGTAGAGAGGGATTTCATTTTTTCGGCTATTTGCGAAGAAATGGGAACTTTGTTCGGCATGGGCATGGTGTGTATATATATGCTTTTGTTTTTGAGAGGTATGTTTATAGCCGTCAGGGCAAAAAGAAGATTTTACAGTATACTTTCAGCCGGTATAGTAATAATGTTTTCATTCCAGACGTTTTTAATACTTGGCGGAGTAACAAAACTTATACCTCTTACAGGGGTAACGCTTCCGTTTGTCAGCTACGGCGGAAGCTCGGTTCTCGTCAGCGTAGCGTTAATGGGACTTTTGCAATGGGCAAACGGTACTCCGGCAGAGAGGATAAAACGTGAAGAGGAAGAAGAGGAAAACTTTGAAAATAAACTGTCTGTATTCGGATTTTTTAAGAAAAAAGCATAATAAATTTGTCGGGGTGATAATATGCACAACGGTATGAAAAAGAGCATGAAACGTGTGTTTTGGATACTTGTAGTTCTGTTTTTCCTTTTGCTGGGAACAATGTTTAAACTTGTTGCGCATGACAGGCAGTCTATAGCTTCAAACAGTTATAACGCAAGACTGGGTTACGGCAACGAGGATTTTAAAAGAGGCACTATATACGATTCCAACGGTAATGTTATGGCGGAAAGCGTAAAAAACGGAGACGGATATGAAAGAACATATCCTTACGGTGAAGCGGCGGCGCATATAACAGGTTATACCGGCTCGGGAGCGGCAGGAATAGAGGCAGTTGAAAATTTCAATCTGCTCGGTCTTAATAATGAAGTAAGTCAGAGAGTAAAAAAACTGTTTAGGGATAACGAACTGACGGGAGATGATGTATATCTGACTGTAGATATGGATATACAGAAGCTTGCGTATGATTTGCTCGGAAACAATAAAGGAGCTGCGGTTGTTATGGATCCTACAACCGGAAGGGTAATAGCCATGGCGTCTACTCCTTCATTTGACCCAAATACTGTCAGAGAAGATTGGGGAGAACTTTCAACTAAT
>ENA-ORSX01001672-ORSX01001672.1-human-gut-metagenome-genome-assembly--contig:-NODE-1672-length-14992-cov-2.535382_pt1 | contig 14992 bp, 8 predicted proteins | sample MGYA00241904_ERZ509172 | MGnify/ENA primary metagenome ERZ509172 (study PRJEB26280, sample SAMEA2338795) | human gut metagenome | biome: human gut; feature: human-associated habitat; material: faeces...
TGAACACCTACGGGGACCGGGATGAGGTGAGCGCGACGTTGGTGGAAGGAAGCGTGCGCGTCGGTGTTGGCAGTCGTTTTGTTGTCATCAAGCCTAACCAACAATTCACGTTTAACACGAAGAGTGGCACTATCGAGGTGAACGAGGTGGATGCCGCGAGGGAAGTGATGTGGAAGGACGGTATACTGGTGATTGATAACGAGGCTTTCCGGGATGTGGTCTGGAAGCTGGAACGCTGGTATGGAGTGTCGATCGTGAACGAGACCGGACTTGTATTTACCCAATCTTTTAGCGGGGAGTTCGACCGGGAAGATATTCATATGGCAATCGAGTCACTGTGTACAAATTTAAATATTACTTACACGATGGATAAGGATCGAATTATTCTGAAGAGGTAACAAAAAAGAGCATCCGTGCGACCAACACTATTCGATGCTCTTTGCGCTAAGCCTTACTTATTAATAAACTTAACATGACAAAATTATGAAAAAAAACAAGTATTCGTTGTCTTTGTCATTAAAATTTCTCTGTAGAGTCGTTTTATTGACAATTTTTGGGACAAGTTTCTTATTCTTTTCAGTGAAAGGTGATCCGGTGGAGTCACAACGGGTGACGTTGGAGCTGAAAGATGTTTCTCTCTCCGAGTTGTTTCAGGAGATAAAGAAACAGACTTCTTTCAAGTTCTTCTATAACGACACGCAGGAGAAGGAGATGGGGAAGATCACGATCAGCGTGAAGAACGAGACGGTGGAAAACGTGTTGGATCGGGTATTCCAAGGTAAGGAGTACACGTATCGGGTTTCCGGAGAACAGATTATCGTGGTAAAGCGTCAAGAAGCGAGAAAGCCAATACAAGAAGTGGTCATCGAGGGAACAGTCTTGGAAAGGGATTCGATGCCTATTATCGGGGCCACAATCGTGTTACAGGGAACGACAACCGGAGTAGCAACCGATGTGAACGGTAAGTTCCGGTTAGTCGTGCCTATGGACGACGAGATTTATATCGAGGTTTCTTTTCTGGGAATGAAAAAACAGGTGCATAAAGTGTTGGGATTACCGACCCCGAAACCGATGCGGATTGTGATGCAGCCGGAAACGGTGGGCGTAGACGAGGTGATTGTGACCGGATATGCCAATATTCGGAAAGAGAGTTTTACAGGTGCAGCCACGACGGTGACAAAGGAGGATATTTTGAAGATTTCTCCGAGAAACGTGATTGACGTGTTACAGGTTTTTGATCCTTCGTTGCGTGTTGTGAAGAATAACGAGATGGGGTCAAACCCGAATGCGTTACCGGAGTTCTATATTCGTGGGCGTACCGGAATGGATGGGGTGAAACAGCTTGATCTTCTTGAAGCACAACAGGGAGGGAGTGTTTCAGAATTTTCATTGACAACTAATCCCAATTTGCCCGTTTTTATTCTGGATGGTTACGAGGTGAATGTCCAGAAAATATACGATATGGATCCGAACAGGATTGCCAATATCACGATTTTGAAAGATGCCGCAGCGACAGCCATGTACGGTTCTCGTGCCTCAAACGGTGTTATTGTGATCGAAACGGTAACCCCTGAATTGGGTAAATTGCAGGTATCTTACACGTTCAATGCTTCTCTGACGGCTCCTGATCTTTCTGATTATAACTTGATGAATGCGAAAGAAAAGTTAGAGGCCGAACTATTGTCTGGTTTGTACGATCTTTCCAAGGCTAATGATATGACGGCTTATGTCATGAAGAAAAACTATATTACACAGGGTGTTGATACCGATTGGATGTCACAACCTTTGCAAAATCAATTTAATCACTCTCATAGTTTGTATGTATCGGGGGGAACGGAAGGGTTTCGGTTCGGAGCAGACTTGAGCTATAGTCATGAGGGGGGAGTTATGAAAAAATCTTATCGTAATCGTATGAGTGTTGGGGTATATGTTGATTATCGAGTGGGCAAGTTACAGATTCGGAACCATGTGTCATACGACCTTGCCAAATCATCAGATTCTCCCTATGGCTCGTTTAGTGACTACACGAAACAACAGCCTTATTATGCCATACATGATGAGGACGGGAAACTGAAACAAACCTTGGCTACCGGTATTCCGAATCCTCTTTACGAGGCAACTTTAGGTAACTTTAGTCGTGGAGAATCCACGAATTTAACGAATAACCTGAGTTTTTACTGGTTTATCAGCGATCATCTCCAATTACAAAGTCAATTCTCTGTTACGAAAAGTGATACAGAAGACAATAATTTCACGGACCCTTTATCAACAAAGTATAGTTCTCAAGATAATCCTTTTACTCGTGGGGATTTGTCTGTTAGCAGTACGGACAATTTTAGTTGGAACGTGAACGCATTTTTGGCTTATAATAATTCGATCGGGAAGAATTATTTGAATTTGTCCTTGGGTATAAACGCTCAAGAGAATCAAACGAGTAGTTTATCGTCTCAATACAGAGGATTTCCTTCAGCAGCTTTACACACGATAGGACACGCCAAGGAGATCGTGAGTAAACCTTCCGGTGCGGATAACAAGACCCGTTTAATGGGAATCTTTATTTCCGGGAACTACTCTTGGGATAATATTATTCTGGGGGATGTGTCTATTCGTTTTGATGGTTCTTCCGAGTTTGGTTCCGATTCACAGTGGGGGTCTTTCTGGTCGGTTGGTGGTGGTATTAATGTTCACAATTTGAAGTTCATGAAGGCTCTCCCGTGGCTTAATCAATTTAAAATTCGCGGAACCTATGGTGCTACCGGTAAGGTGAACTATCCTCCTTATGCAGCACGTGATACTTACGAGGTTCTTTTTGATGACTGGTATTCCACGGGTGTCGGGGCTACCCTGCAAGGTATTGGAAACGAAAAGCTCGTTTGGGAGAAAACCAACACGACGAATATCGGTTTTGATCTTAGTTTTTTCCAAAGCAAGTACAGTTTAACTTTCTCATGGTATAACCGTCAGACCGTGGATATGATTACAGATGTTACCATTCCGTCTTCAGCCGGTTTCACTTCCTACAAGGATAATATGGGGGAAACTCGTAATCGGGGATATGAAATCAGTTTAAGTGCTACCATTCTTAATACGAAGGATTTTGGAGTAAATGCTTTCATTAATTTCGCTCGTAACGAGGGGAGATTGATGAAAATATCCGAATCTTTGAAAGCATATAATGAACGAGTGGATGATTATTTAACGTTACAACATACGGCATACGCGAATTCGGCTGAAAAATCCGAACCGTTCCTAAAATATGAAGAAGGTGGTTCCTTGACAGCTATTTATGGGATGAAATCATTGGGAATTAATCCTGCGGATGGGGAGGAATTATTTGTAGATCGTTCAGGGAATGTCACGGGGAAATGGTTATCATCCCAGCAGCAGATTATCGGAAATACAGAACCCAAAGGGCAAGGATCGTTCGGGATCAATATTCGGTGGAAACGTTTGACCCTGTACACGAGTTGCATGTACGAGTTCGGAGGGCAACAATATAACTCAACCTTGTTGGGTAAAGTGGAATGTGTTGATTTATCTTCGTCCAATGCGGATAAACGGGTATTGACGCAACGTTGGCAAAAGCCGGGTGATGTCACACCTTTAAAGAATATTGCCAATCGGAAGCTGACCACCCAGTCGACCTCCCGTTTCGTGCAGGATAATAACGAGTTCACGATCAATTCGATCTCGTTATCCTATGAATTCAATCCTGAATGGGTGAGACGTATCGGGTTGGATGTCCTTCGAATACAGGCTAGTACGAACGATTTGGGTACATTCTCCTCTATTAAGCAGGAACGAGGATTGGATTACCCGTTTGCCCGTACCTTTAATTTGGGTTTAAGTGTTAGTTTCTAAAATCATTCGCTTATGAAAACGTATAAAAATATATTATTGTCCGGTTTGTTACTCTTTTCCCTTTCTTCTTGTTCCGATTGGTTTCAAGTGGAACCGGAAAACGAGATTGCTAAAGAAGATTTATTTTCCAGCTATGATGGTTACAGGACAGCACTAAACGGTATTTACCGGAACTTGTCCGGAACATCGCTTTACGGGCAGGACCTTTCGTTTGGTTTTATTAGTTTGCTCGGTCAGAATTATGAAGTCCCTTCTTGGCTAGCTTTGTACCCTGAATATTATTTTCTCGGTAATGCTATAAATTATAATTACGAGCATAATAATATCAAAAGTATCACTCAAGCTATTTGGGAAAAAGCGTATAATACCATCGCTAATTGTAACGTGCTTATCCAGAATACAGAGGCACACGGGAACGACTTTTTCTACGAGGGTGAAAACGAGAAAAATATTCTTATCGGGGAGGCGAAAGGGCTTCGGGCATTGATGCATTTCGATATATTGAGGTTATTTGCCCCGGCTCCTGTAACGGGAGATGATGCGGCTTATGTTCCTTATGTAACGGTGTATTTGACTTCACACCCGACCCATCTGCCAACATCCGTGGTGCTGGATAGTATTATCAGTGACCTGAAACAGGCACAACGGCTATTGGCTTATAACGATACATTGTATAACTATAAAATGATGGAAAGTGCGAGTATGCGTTTTGATGGTAATGTAACAGGTACGGCTCTTGGTGGTGATTTTTTTGCATACCGGGGAACTCGTATGAATTATGTTGCAGCGACGGCCTTGCTAGCTAGAGCTTATCAATACAAGGGAGATCGGGCGATGGCTTATCAATATGCTCAAGAAGTGTATCGTTTCCAAAGTGAAAAAGGTTGGTATCGTTTTACTCCCGAGGGGAATATCAGTAACACGAATGTTCAATATCGCCGATGTAAGTTATTTGATGATATTTTATTGGCTTTTTATAACACGAAAATATTTGACGTTTATAATGACTGGTTCCAATCGTTTTATTCGTCTTATTCACAATTCCCGATTAAGAACAGAACGAATTTGTTTACGGGGGATTTGGCTGACTTTAGGTATCGTTATTTGCTTCACGAGACCGGGTATTCCTTGAAGTGGGTTCCTGTAACGGATGCCAGTGCTTTATGGAATATACAGTATCAATATCCTCTTTTGCCTGTTATGCGTATGAGCGAGATATATTACATCATGTGTGAGTATTTGGCCGAGACGGATTTACCACGGGCAATTAATTTACTCAATACCTTGAAAATAGCTAGAGGTGCGGCCGAATTAAATACTTCCTTGACAAAGGATGAATTTCTGGATCGAATGTACATGGATGCCACACGTGAATCCATTGCTGAAGGGCAGACTTTTTACTTGTATAAACGACTGAATAGGGATATGTACAACGGGGAATACCCGATTGACATGAGTGGTGGAAAATACGTGATACCACTCCCGGACAGTGAAACCATCATCCAATAAAGAATAGGAATTATGAAAAATAAAATATTAACCATATTAGCATTGGCCCTTTTATCGATAGGGTGTGATAAAAGGGAAATTCCCACGTATAACACGGGAAGGCATTATATCGAATTTGAAAATGCGACGGTCGATTCTACTATTTTCACGTTTATCTATCATCCATATGATGAATATTACGACCTTCCGGTTGCCGTGAAGATTGCCGGACAGGATGCAGATCGGGATTTAATTTATAAGATATACGTGGATGAGGAACTTTCCACGGCGGAAACCAAACACTACACTCTGCCGGAGAAGACGGTTATTCGTCAAGGATTTTACCATGATACCTGTTATATTCGCCTAAACAAAACGAGCGATCTGGATAGTAAGAAGGTAAGACTCGTGATTCGTTTGGAAACGACTTCTGATTTAGCGATAGGTAAATTGGAGAATTCTGTGGCTATTATCCAATTTTCGAATACCGTTGATCGGCCGGAATGGTGGGATTCTAACGTGGAACAATATTACTTGGGAACTTACTCGCAGAAGAAATTTGTTCTATTCCTTCAAGTGACAGAGGCTGACCTGACGGGGGCAAGCGACAGCGAGAAACGAGCTTATGCTTTGGAATTTAAGCAATACCTGATTGACCATCGCGGGGAACCGGAAACGATAGACGAGAACGGGCAACCCATGACAGTTCCGGTGTTAGGTTTGGAGTAATAATAGTTTGATAAAGATGAGTATGAAAACAATAAAACTATTTTTAGGATATTTGATAGCAATAATAATGCTATATTCCTGTATTGACGATGAGGGGAATTATGATTACACGGAATTAAAAACCGTGGTGATCAGTAATGTATCCAGTAATTGGTCAACCCCTCTGGGTGAAGAATATGTTATTACCCCGGTTATTGATGGTCCGGGTGCAGATTCTACCGAATTTGTTTATGCATGGGTAAGCGAGATTCAGGAGGAATGGAGTGATACTATTTCAAGAGAGAAAGTGTTACGATATACTTTTAAGGAAATTGCACGTTACATGACCGTATTCATCGTGGAGCATGTACCGACCGGTTCATTGACATCGAAACAGATTGATATTAACACGGTATCACGTTATTCCACGGGGTGGACAATTTTATCCGAACAAAATAATAAATCTTTTGAGTTATGTTCGGGCCGAGCAAGCGGGTGAAAATGAAATAACCTATAATCTTTTTGAAAATATTTACACGGAACTCCGTGGAGATGATTTGGGAACCGGGCCAATCCGCTTGGGACGACATTTTTCTAGTGCAAGTGATGAGATTCTGGTTATCCAAGAAAGTGGTGCTGTAGAAATAAGTGGTCTTGATTTCTCGAAAGTGATTACCACGAAAGAGGAATTTGTAAAAAAAGACTATCCTTCTGGTTTTGTACCGAAACAAGCGGAGTATGGCAGTCGGTTAGAGGCTATTTTAGGAACCGATGGAAATCTTTATACCCGAATAAACCCGAATGGAAGTTTTCAAGTATGCCAATATAATGATGTTCCTGCGATTAGTAATGCTAAAATTGCTAATATGTACTACTGTGCGTATTTGGGTTATATTTATATGTATGATGAATTGAACCACCGAATGATGGGTATGTATGATAGTCCTCAGCTATATACGGAGAAAATCATCTATGTTAGTATGCATCCGGATAGTACGCATTTGCCAACTTTTACTCCAATAAATAATATGGGCGAAGGTACTCAAGTGATGTATATTGATTCGTATAGCGTGGAAGGTGCTTCCGGGAGAGATTTCGTGCAGATTATTAAAAAAGGGTCTGATTATTATTTCCAAACCTATAAAGCTGCTTTTCCTGCTTTAGGTGATGCGAACCTGTATGTCTATGGTGGTAAAGAAGAATTGTTTGTCGGGAATGGTTACGTGAACGATAATTCTAAATATTGCATGGATGGGAGTTCGTACTTCTATTTTACGGCGGGAAATGTTCTTTACTATTGGGATCGGGTGAGTAAGGTTGAGCCGTACTACACGTTTCCCGGTGGAGCCACAATTTTGGATATAGAGCGTTACGCTTACGAGGACAGGGAGGAAATAGCGGTAGGTCTGGATAACGGAGAATTCTATATACTGGATGCGTCTTTCGAGGCTATGACTGGTCAGAAGGAAAAAGTGCTGTTCAAAGCCGAGAATTTGGGACGTGTCGTGGATGTGCAGTATAAATACGGAAATTCGTCTAATTTTAATCAACAGTCAAGACAATAATAATAATTAATTCTATCGTGAGGAGGTGAGTTGAAAGCGATGTTTTTAACTCCCTCACACGATGAATATTGGATATGATTAAGGGATTGTAGAAACAATCTCTAAGGGAGTGTTGTGTATAAAAAATAAGTCATTGTAAAAAGAAATTTATGGAAGAACCAATTGTAAGAGTGGAGCATTTATCCCATCGCTATAGTGTTCAGTGGGCGATCAGGGATATAAACTTCGAAATTAACCAGAAGGGGATTTTGGGGCTTTTAGGCTCGAACGGGGCGGGGAAGTCGACCACGATGAATATTATCTGCGGGGTATTGAACCAGACGGAAGGAACGGTTTATATTAATGGTATCGATACCCGTAAGCAACCCGTGGAGGCCAAGAAGTACATCGGTTTTCTGCCACAGAAACCGCCATTGTACACGGATCATAACGTGAGTGAATACCTCACGTATTGCGCTCATCTGCGGCTGATGGATGACCGGGAGGTGAAGGCCGCCGTGGAATCGGCCATGAAACGTTGCGGGATCGCTCATTTTAGCAAGCGGCTCGTGAAGAACCTTTCGGGTGGGTATCAACAGCGCTTGGGAATAGCGCAGGCCATCGTGCATAACCCGAAATTGGTGGTGCTGGATGAACCGACAAATGGTTTGGACCCGAACCAGATCTTGGAAATCAGGGATTTGATTCGGGAGATTGCGCAAGATCATGCCGTTTTGCTTTCCACTCATATTTTGTCGGAAGTAGAGGCCATTTGTCAGAATATTAAAATGATAGAACACGGTAATTTGATCTTTTCCGGGACACTTGATGAATTTCATGACAGTGTTAAATCCAATACTTGTATTGTGAAGTTGGAGAATGCTCCTGCGGAAGGGGAATTAGGAAATATTCCGGGAGTGATCAAGGTGAAGAAACTCGATGAACATTCTTTCGAACAGGAAGGAGAAGAGGTGGCCAAACGAGTTGCGGAAATTTGTGTGAACCGGGGATGGAGGTTGAGCGAGATGCAGATGGAAAAGGTATCCATGGATGAGATTTTTGCTCAGCTATCGGGAAAACGAGTGGTTGATAAATTTTAATGTTACAGGATATGAAAACAATATATAGAATAGCGAAATCAGAACTAAACTCTTTATTTTGTTCCCCGATAGCTTGGTTAGTGCTGGTCATCTTTACTTTTCAGATGAGCATGACTTTCACGGACAGGATTATATGGGAATTGAAAGATTTTGTCATCAATAACCGGGAAAAGGATGGAATGACGGCTTATTTTCTGCTTACCGGTTTCGGTACGCCATTATTTCCCGGTGTACTTTCCTATTTGTATCTTTATTTTCCGTTGTTGACGATGGGATTGATGAGCCGGGAATTTAGTAGTGGATCCATTAAATTACTATATTCTTCGCCGATTACTAGCACGCAGATCGTGTTGGGGAAATATTTGTCGATGATGCTCTACGGGTTGATCATGCTAGCGATTGTTACGGTTTACGTGGTTTTTTACATGTGCGTGCTGAAGGACTTTGATTATCCCGTGGCGATTACCGGATTGATAGGTATTTACTTGATCATGTGCCTTTATTCAGCTGTGGGATTGTTTGTTTCCTGTTTAACCTCGTATCAAGTCGTGGCGGCTATCGGTACGTTTGCGGCGTTAACCATTTTGCAGGTTATTGGCGGAGTTTTACAAGGAGTGGATTTCTGGAGAGATATAACTTACTGGATTTGTAGTGGACCTCACGGCCCGATAGCCGGGTTAATTAATAGTGGTGACGTGTTATACTATTTGTTAATGCCTGCGCTGTTTATCGGGATGTCCATCATGAAATTGCAGTTTGCTCGGCAGAGTAAACCGTGGTACACGAAAGTGGTGAAGTATTTGGCTTTGGTGGTCGTGATCGTGGGGATTGGTTATGCAACTTCCCGACGAAACACAGTATGTATTACGGACCTTTCCCGTGACGAACAGTTGACACTAACTCCAAAGAGTCGTGATATACTGGAACGTTACAAAGGGCAGGAACTAACACTGACAACCTATGTCAACATCATGGACGAACATACGGCTGCCAGAATGTTCCCGAAGAGTCGGATTGGGGATATGTCCGTGTTCAGCAAATATTACCGTTTCAAACCGGACATGAAGTTCAAATACATTTATTATTACGATCACGTGTTGAACGGGCATTCCTGTTGTGCGCCGGGAGAAGATCTGGAAGAGGCTGCCCGTAAACAAGCCAAGGTGAACGGGTTGGATTTTGATGATGTGCTTTCTCCCGAGGAAATACGGAAGATTCATGATTTAAGCGGTGAAAATAATCAAGTTGTCCGTACGCTTGAGGATAGCGAGGGAAATTGGACCTATTTGCGAATGTTCAATGACCTGAATCCTTACCCGAGTGAACAGGAAATATCTGTTGCCCTGTTGCGCATGAAGGATGGAGCCGTGAAAATGGGTTCTCTCTACGGACATGGTGAACGGGAAATGAACAAAAGTGGGGATCGGGAGATCGGGTGGCTTTTCACGAATGGTTCCGGTCGCGGGTCGTTGATTAACCAAGGTTTTGATCCGGTAAGCGTGCCGCTCACGGAAGAGTGGGCGATCCCGGATGACGTGCAAATCCTTTTAATTATAGACCCGAAAGAACCTTTTTCTGCGGTGGAACTGGAAAAAATCCGTGCTTACGTGGCAAGCGGGCGCCATTTGATCCTCGCAACGGATGTTAATCGTTCGGGGGTGACGGGGGAATTACTCGAGGATTTTGGGGTGAAGGCTTTACCCGGAATGTTGATACAACCTCGTAAAGATGAGGACCCGACGAATATTAACGCTGTTTTCACGCCACAGGCAGGAGCGATTCACCCGACGTTCGCCCAGTGGGCAAGCCGCAACTACCCGTTGAGCATGACGGGGGCCGTTGGGTTGAGTTACACGATGGATAAAGGGTATAACGTTGTACCGTTAGTGGTTTCACCGGTAGGTTCATGGACCGAGTTGGAAACGATGGATTTCGAGGGGGAAGTCCCGGTGTTTAACCCGAAAGCAGGGGAAATCAATCAACAGTTACCCGTGGTGCTTGCCTTGACCCGCCAATTGAACGGGAAGGAGCAGCGTATTTTGATTTTCGGAGATGCTGACTGGATGACGACCGGGGAGTTTAGCAAGAGTAGATATTATGGAGTGGCAAACGGGCCGTTGACAACGCTTATGTGTAGCTGGATGGCTGATTATCAATACCCGACTTATTTTCTTCGCCCGGCACAACCGGATAATCACTTGAAATTGTCCTACCAGTCACGGGGGACCTTGAAGGTGGCGTTTGTTGTTGTCTTCCCGGCCGTGATCTTGTTGTTATATCTTTTGGTGTGGTTTAAGAGAAGAGGTAAGTAGTAATTATTAAATGATAAAAAAAGATATGGAATCTATTGTAAAAGTAGAGCATTTGTCCCATCGTTACACGGTGGATTGGGCAATTCAAGATATAAATTTCGAGGTGAACCGGAAGGGAATCTTGGGATTATTGGGATCTAACGGGGCGGGAAAGTCCACGACGATGAACATTATCTGCGGCGTGTTGAATCAAACGGATGGCACGGTGTATATTAACGGTATTGATACTCGCAAGAATCCCGTGGAGGCAAAAAAGAATATCGGTTTCCTACCGCAGAAACCACCCTTGTATTCGGACCACACGGTTGATGAATATCTTGAATTTTGTGCGGAATTGCGATTGATGGAACCCAAGAAAATCAAGCAAGCTGTAGAGATGGCCAAGGAACGGTGCGGTATCGCTCATTTCAGCAAGCGGTTGATCCGTAATCTTTCCGGCGGGTATCAACAACGTTTGGGAATAGCGCAAGCCATCATACATAGTCCTAAATTCGTGGTGCTGGACGAGCCGACGAACGGGTTGGACCCGAATCAAATTCTTGAGATTCGCAAGTTGATCAAGGAGATTGCTGTTGATCATGCCGTTTTGCTTTCCACGCATATCCTGTCGGAAGTGCAAGCCATGTGCGACGATATCAAGATGATAGAACACGGGCATCTGGTCTTTTCCGGGACGCTGGAAGAATTCGATAATTACGTGAAACCGGACACGTTTATCGTGAAACTTGACAACCCGCCTGCCGACGAGGATATATTGGCTATCCCCGGGGTGACACGTCTCAAACACTTGGATCGAAACACCTTGAGAGTGCAGTTTGACAAGCGGGACGACATCACCGAGGTGGTGGCCGACACGTGTGTGCGTCATGGTTGGGGATTAAGCGAGATTACGTTGGAAAGAATCTCTTTGGAAGAGATTTTTGCCCAGTTGTCAGGAAAAAGATTGATCGATAAATTTTAATAAACGTTATGAGAGTAATATATAAAATAGCAAAATCGGAGTTAGGTACACTCTTTTATTCTCCGATAGCTTGGTTAATCCTAGTCATATTTGTATTTCAGGTTTTTGGTAGTTTTGCGAACTTACTGGAATATACCGTTAACGCGAAAACTCTTGGACAAATGCAGGGGTACCAGAGTTATATGCTTTTCGTGATCGGTGGTTTCGCCCCTTATACAACCATCCAATCTACCCTTTATCTTTACATTCCCTTGTTAACAATGGGGCTTATGAGTCGGGAATATAGTAGTGGTTCTATTAAATTACTTTTTTCTTCCCCAATCAGTAGTTTGCAGATCATATTGGGAAAATACTTTTCCATGTTGATTTATGGGCTGATCATGATGGGGAGCGTGTTGGTACTGGTGGTCGTGGCGTTTTTCTCGATCAAAGATTTTGATCTTTCGCTCGTACTTTCCGGTTGGTTGGGCTTGTACTTGCTCATGGCGACATACGCGGCTATCGGGCTTTTCATGTCGACCTTGACTTCTTACCAGATCATTGCGGCTTTAGGAACGTTAACTTTCATTAGCTTTTTAAACTTTATCGGTAGCTTGTGGCAACATATTGAGGGGGTGCGTGAAGTGATGTATTGGTTCTCGCTTAAAGGACGTGCGGATGAATCTATCCGGGGATTGATTTGTAGCGAGGATATACTTTATTTTATTCTCGTTTCGGGAATGTTCCTCGGGTTCTCGGTGCTGAAACTGCAATTTGCTCGTCGGAGTTGTTCCATGAGCGTGAAAGTGGGCAAATACGTGGGATTGGTAGCCTGTGTTGCCCTACTCGGGTATGTCTCCACGATTCCTCAATTGAAGTGTTTCTACGATGCTACGGCTAACAAGGATCGTACGATCACCCCGAACAGTCAGGAAATACTGAAACAGGTGGACGGAGGCTTGACGATTACTTCTTACGTTAATCTCCTTGACAAGTTTGGCTATCTTGGAATGCCATCCAATTGGTTTAATACCCGGAATATCTTCGAGACATTTACTCGTTTCAAGCCGGAGACGAAGTTGAAAAGCTATTATTATTACGATAATAGTGCAGGGATGAATCTTTCCCGCAAGGAAATGGATAAGGCAATAGAGAGACTCGTGCTGACTTCCGATATTAATCCCAAAAGCATACTCACCCCGGAACAGATGAGGGAGAAGATCGACCTCTCTGCCGAGGAATACCGCTACGTGTTCTTGATCGAGCGGGAGAACGGGCAGAAAGCTTTCCTACGTATGTTCGATGATCAGGGAAAGTATCCTTCCGAGGCGGAGATTTCCGCCGTATTGAAGACGATGGTAGCCGAGAGTCCGCATATTGCTTTCTTGAATGGACATGGCGAACGCAATATTTATGATGGTTCCGGGGTAAATTATACCTCGTTCACGACAGTTCTTGATTCAAGAGGTGCGTTGGTCAATCAAGGGTACACGCCCTACACGCTCACGCTGACGGAAGGGGGAGATATTCCATCGGATGTGGATGTACTCGTTATCGCCGATTTACGGAAAGCTTTGACGGATGATGAATTGATTCAAATTAAACGATATATCGAACACGGGGGAAACTTGGTGGTGATCGGGGAACCGCGTCGGCAGGAGTACATGGCACCCGTGCTGGAACAATTGGGCCTCGCTTTTGTTCCCGGTGTGCTGGTGCAGCCTCGTGAGGGGTATGTTGCTGATTATCTTTGGGCAACATTCACACCGGAAGGGGCAAGTTTGGAACCTATTTTTGCCCGTATGGTGGAGTTGGGTAATGTCCTCACGATGCCTTCTGCGGCAGCTATTTGCGAGACGGAAAATAAGGGATTCGAGGTGATTCCCGTGTTCACGACGGCAACTCACGGGTGTTGGAATGAACTGGAAACAAAAAACTTTACTCTCGAAGAACCCTGTCTAAACACGGCTTTGGGCGAGGAGGAAAAAGCCTATGTGACTGGTTATGCCTTGCGTCGTGACGTGAAAGGAAAGGAACAGCGTGTCTTTGTGCTTGGGGATGCCGATTGTATCAGTAATGGGGAGCTCGGAGCAAATCGAGAGTTCCGTCGCTCGAATTATGCACTTACGGATGGAATGTTTCGTTGGCTTGTTTACGATGAGTATCCTATTGATGTCAGTCGTCCTGCGGCCAAGGATAATGACACGTACCTGACCCCGGGAGGATTTGCGTGGATCAAGATATTCTTGCGTTGGATATGTCCAGTACTGATCGTGGTGTGTGGTTGCGTGATCTGGGTGATGAGGCGGATGAAGTAAAGTAAGTGTTTCTGATCATACAAAGATTCAGGTTTTAGCCGTAGGATGGCTGATACCTGAATCTTTTTTTAGTAGATAATGGTTGAAGGTGTTTCAAGTCTCGGATTAAGCGTTAAATTTGTCGGAATGGATATTGAAATTTGGAGTACATGCAATTATCAGAAGATCAAATTATAAAATTGGCCCCGGATGCGGCATCCGTGAAAGCCGGGAAGGGATTGGCCTCGGCAGCGAAATGGGTGTTGCGGGGAGCGAGTGACCGGGCGTTATGGGGGCATTGTCAGGGAAGTGGTAAGAATCCCTACCAGACGCAGGTCGATTTGCAGAATATCGCTTTCAAATGTTCGTGTCCCAGCCATAAGTTTCCTTGTAAACACAGCTTGGGGCTTTTGTTTTTATATGCTTCTCAACCGGATTTATTCACGACAGGGGAAGAACCCGATTGGGTGAAGGAGTGGTTGGAGAAACGTGCGGGGAAAGTGACGGAGAAGAAGGAAAAAGCGGATAAACCCGTGGATGTAGAGGCTCAAGCGAAGAGGCAGGAGGCTCGACACAAAAAGGTGCTGAACGGTGTGGACGATTTGCAAGGGTGGTTAAAGGACCTTGTGCGAAGTGGTCTGTTAAACGTTCCGGAGCGGGCGCAAGCCCTGTTTGCCGGGATTTCCAAGCGTATGGTCGATGCACAGGCTCCCGGTTTGGCGGGGATGATGCGGCAGTTACA
>ENA-ORSX01001675-ORSX01001675.1-human-gut-metagenome-genome-assembly--contig:-NODE-1675-length-14941-cov-2.568722_pt1 | contig 14941 bp, 15 predicted proteins | sample MGYA00241904_ERZ509172 | MGnify/ENA primary metagenome ERZ509172 (study PRJEB26280, sample SAMEA2338795) | human gut metagenome | biome: human gut; feature: human-associated habitat; material: faeces...
CATTGCATTTAACCACACATCATCAGCATATTTACATAAACGTAAAGCCAATTCTATATTTGACACATCTGGATATAAAGAATGAGCTGGAAACAAGGCTCCTCCTCCAGTTCCTAAAAAGGCAACATCAGTCTGTTCCATTTCCTTTCGTACCATCGACCACGTCATATAAGGTAACAAATTCCCATTCAAATCATATTTCATTTCAAAAGCATAACGAGAAACTACACAATTAGGATTTTGTTTATACCCATTTACTAAAGAAAATATAAAATCAGAAGGATAAATAATATCATCATCTATCGTTATAAAATGATCTTCCCGATAATCCCGTAACACATAATAATACTTTTTATGTGATGCAAAATCATATTCTTCCAACCTAATAATAATCCCTCGAGATCGTAATTGTCGTAATTTAAAAGGTATACTTTCTTCCGTCGGGAATTGTTCCTTAGAAAGCCAAACAATTATCATATCTGGTTTTATTTTCTGGCGTAAAATACTTTCTAAAGTAAGCCATAAACGACCTATTCTTTTAGGAAAAGATGTCACGGTAACAATAATACGCCCTTGCTCTTTTGAAAAAGCAGATAAGCGATAGGAATTATTTTTAGCAGTTAATTGAAAGTAAAGTGGTAACACAATATTACCGCCTAAACGTACAATCACACGTAATAATGAATAAAATCGAATCCTTTTTAAGAACAAATTTTTATCCAATATAGAGGCATATACACAACACCAAAAATCAATCATGTCTAATAGAAGATATAGGTAATAAAAACGTAAATAAAGACGCACAATATATCCATAATTCAGGTATTAACAAGTAATGACTATTTATTACACCTGCAACAGGAAGGGTCAATAAAGACGTGTATATAACAAATTTACTTAACCAATCATTTGTTCTCTTACCTTTAATATATAATAAATACAAAAAAGACAAGAAAAAAACAAAAATAACAAAACCGAATTGAAACAATAACTCTGCAAACAAATTATGAAGAATTGTATAACTCGGTGATACCTTTGCCAATGATACTGAAATACTACCAATTCCTGTTCCAAGACAATACGAGTCTAGAAATAAACTAAGCCCCAACCATATTAACATACTTCTAGAGGAATCTTGCATTACTTCACTCAAAGAATCTTCCCCTATTCTGTACAATAATTGCTGGAATATCATATCAAAATTCATCCAAACCCCCAAACATACACCACCTATGACGACAACTTGTATACAACGCTTCCCTCTATAATGTTTTTTTCGATAAAATGATAAAAAAGAAATCAATGCAATTACGAAACACAACAAACCACCACGAGAAGCATTAATCACTAAAATATAAAACAATGAGATAATTATGAACCATCCCCACAATTGCTTTTTAGCACTATCAACTAACAACAAATAAGCAAAAACAAAAGGAAGGGCAAAACATATTACCGTCACGTAATAATTATAATTTCCAAAAGTCACTGCAGCATATTTCCGTGCTAAAGTTTGTCCATCAATATTCATTGCAAGATTTTCATGAAGAGTCAAATAAAGATGCTGATCATTAAAAATTTCATTGAATGCTAATGGTAAAGTACATAAAACAAATCCACTCCAACCTAATATAATTGAATATAAAGGACGTTTAGCTTTTTGAAGCCATAAAACAAACAAAAAAAACAAAGAAAAATGACAATAATAATACAACAATTCTTTCACCCCATGAATAATAGAACTCGTCCAAAAAAGAGAACATAACGAATAAATAAACCATATCAAAAAGAAATAACAAACATATCGTAATACTTTCACTAATGGAGAGGTAAAGACACTTACCCAAACCCAAGGAGAAAAAAACAATGCAACACATCTTATTGGAGAAAAAGTACCTCCAATCCCTCCAAAAACTAACAATAGGATTAAAATAATAATCCCAACATCATATTTATTATATTCACATAGTTTCACGCCGGTCACGAATCAAACGAGAAGGATTTCCCCCCACAATCGAATACTCTGGAAAGTCTTTACACAAAACACAACGAGCTGCTATAATAGACCCCTTTTTTATAACACGTCCTGGAGTCATTACAACTCCATCTCCAATCCAAACATCATCTTCTATCATCGTTTGTTTAGGCTTACAAAATCCCTGTTGAATCATAGGGATATCTATTCTTTTCGTTTCATGATTAGCCCCCAAGATATAACAATCTGGTCCCATCATCACATTAGCACCAATAATAGTATCTGCTGGAACATGGGCATTAATTCCTAAACCTGAATTGTCTCCAATACACAAAGCTCTTCCTGAAGCAAAGAAAGCTTTACGTTCAATATTTACATTTTTGCCACAATATTTAAATATATATTTACAACAGCCATAACGCATCTTTTTAGAAACTTTTCCCAATATTAATGTATTACTTGAAGGTAAATATCTACAAAAACCATAAACCAATATTAGAAAGAAAATTTTCAACAAAGTCAATTCACTACCGTATAATTTCATAATTGGATCATTTCAAGTGACTAAACAAAAAACGTAACGATTCCTGTCTCAAAGAATGTAATTTTAAATGTACCGCATTATAGTCTATTGGATATAACCATGCATCTGTATTTTTAACTTCTTCTACAGAGGAATAATAACGATCAGAGATCTCTAACAAACTCAACAAAGAGATTATTCTTTCCATCAACTCTTCAACAGAAGGTAAAACTAAAAAGGGCTTTTTATTTAAAATTGCAAAAACTACTGTATGAAAAGAATCTGTCACAACAAAGGCTGAATCAACAATTGCCCCTAACCAAGCCCCAATAGAAGGATACTCATAATTTATCCCACCCATCAACGGTAAAAAAGAGATTTGTTTCTTACCATCCAACTCTTTAACCTTCAATTTTAAATGCGCCCCAATATAACTAGCAAAATCACCCCAATCAGAACGATAGGAAACTCTGTAATAAAGCAATGAATTTTGGTAACAAGTAGAAGTAATAGTAAGATGTGAATAATCAGATAATAACAACGTGGGATCTAATACACATTCTGAAGTGACATGAAAAATATTTTGACAAATATCTATTCCTGAATTTTCTCTTACAGAAATAGCATTAAATTTTTTCAAACAAATCGTAACTTGTTCTGTTAAAAAACTACAATCCCATGTTTTTGTACCAAAACTCGCCGCATAAGAAATTCGTTTAACTTTAGAAGGTAAAAACTCAAAAAAATAATCTAATGGTCGAATAGCTATATGAGGATTCCAAACTTGATCACTCCCCACTATATAAAGATCAATAAAATCTTTATATTGGTCTTTCAATACTGGTGGTAAAGAATATTTTCTAAATTTTCTAAAATTAGAACAACGGGTTAGGCTATTTAAATAATATCTCCAACCTTTTTCAGCTTTTAAATCACTTCTGACAAGAAATACCTGATGTCCTGCATCCATCAAAATTTTAGATAGAGAATAACACTGTAGCATAGCTCCATAGCTAAAAGCACGTGAAAACGTTAATAAAGCAATATTCATCTCAATTATATTTCTTATTTAAGTATCCCCTTTATCGTCTTTTTGATACTTGGACTCAATAATTGTTTCGCTGCATTTACTATTACCGATTTTGTATCCTTACTTATATTGCAGATAAGTTTTAAAGCCTCACTTTCATCCTTAGCATCTGTAAAAATTTCAAATAATATTGGCTTGGGAGTAAATGTTGAAGATAAAAAAGATTCATATACCTGTAAAAATTCATCTTTATTCCCTGCAGACAAATATTCAAACCCCAAATCTTCCGCATAGTGTTTCACTAAACTACGTGATTTATTCCCATAATGTCCTACTGCAGCTATATATTTATCTGCATCATCTCCAAAAAATGCCCCTAAATGATTATAGTTTTTAAATTCTATCCCCCCCCCGTTATTAATCAATAATAATCGAACATTATTACTAATATGTCTGTTACCCAACACATTCATATCATAAAAAAAAGCGAGATCTCCAAATACTCCAAAATAAATACGCTCTTTATTGACCAAAGAAGCACCAATCAGAGAAGAAACACCACCATCAATACCAAATCCTCCGACATTAGAATAGGCAGATACAGAAACTGGAATTTCAAAGAAATTCCAAGAACGTAAAGAATTAAGAATACCCAAATGTAACACTGAATTTTCAGGTAATTTCATTGCCATTTGTTTTGCTACCCACAAATTAGAAAAGGGAAACTCAGGAATAGCCTCATATAGACGTTGATACATGGTTTGACACCGAAGTAAGTATTCATCAGACTTTCTCGTATCTTCTTTAGAATAATGTTCAAAAAAGATTTGCTCTGGCATTTCAAAAACATATTGTAAGTGACGAAAAAAATCACGCATTTCACCATCCTCGTTCACTCGCCAAACGCTTTTTGTAGTCAATTTACGTAAACAACCATATTCTCCAGATACTTCGCCAACATGTATCAATAAATCCAAATTACTCATATCAACTTGTAAAGCATCTTGGCTGGCAATCAAGGAATATAACACCCGATATTTCCCCTTGTAACCACTTGTATGGTCACAAAACACGACTGCATTATTCACCTCACAAAAACGATCCAACATCTCCATTTGTTGCTCTCTCCATATTTTATGAGATCCAACAAAAATACCGATCTTCCCTTTAGGTAAAGGAGGCCAAATATCAGACAAACAAATTCGTTTTATGACACGTACCTGAGGTAATGTTCTTACAGAGTAATCACAACTATAGGTTGTTGTTAAATTAATATGTACAGGCCCCCCTCCATGTCGCATTAATTCTGATAAAGCTTGATTCACTTTTACCTCACATTCCCACAAATCATTATCATCCTTTATGATCGGTAAATGAATATTATAACGAGCTATATCATTCGGTAATGAACGTCTATCTAACATTTGGGCACTAAGATGTCCTATCTTTGAAATATCTTGTGAAGATGTTATTGCTAAAACTGGCAGTTTACGATAAAAGGCCTCTGTCAACCCAGGCATATAATTCCGAGAAGCAGTCGCTCCTGTACAGCTCAAAACAACAGGTTCTCTAGATTCTTCTGCCATCCCACAAGCGATATAAGCCGCAGAACGTTCATCCACAGACGAATAAACATCAAACCAACTATCTTGTTGAACACTAGCAACAAACGACAGGTTCGTTGCTCCCGGAGATGCTATTACTTTACGAATACCATATAATTTTAATAGTGCAAGTACTACTTGAATATTGCGTTCACTTGAATAATGATTTTCCATAATGAAAAATTTTTACTATGTATTTATAATATTGAGGAAAAATATATATCAACAAATAACCTATTTTATGATGAAAAGATGGTATTTCGCTCAATGGAGTGCGACATCCAGACACTCGATCATTCAACGCTTCCAAATACCAAGAGATATCATGAAATATAGGATTAGATAGAAAAGCATATAAACAATTTCGTATTCCTACTTTCGCATCATAAAAATTATCCGTTTTTACAAATTTCCTTATTTTTTGATTATCAAATATCCGATTATAATATCTATCATACAATATACTATATTGCGGTTCTCTAAATCTGAATGTAATCGATTTTTCCAACATTAGTACTTGAGGACGCTTGTGTAATTTTTCTTCCAATACATCCAAATAAACAGACAAAACTTCATTCCATGTATATACTTTACTTGCCGTTATATTAAAAATTTCACCATACGCCCTTTCATTACCAATCAATTGCACCATTGCAGTCACTACATCAAAGGCGTAAGTTAACGTTGTAAATCTCTCTCCAATATCTTTAGAAAAAACAATCGTTCGCCCATGTAATGCTCGATACAACCAATCTTCTTTCTCAAAAACACCTAATTGTAAGCGAATCTCACTAAAAGTAATATAAGGGCGAATAATTGTATAGTTTTTACAACCGAACTCAAATAATATATTTTCTTCACGTGCCTTACTTAATGGATATTCATCCGTTTGCAAAAAAGTTCCATCTTTTGAAACATCCAACAAGCGTGGAAAGTCTTCCTTAATAGGTTCTTTAGAATCCGCATATACTCGTGCAGAACTAAGGAACATATACTGTTTCGTTGATTTTAATAAAAGTTCTACACGTTCTCGAAATTCTTCTGTTGAGTAAACCATAAAATCCACAATCGTATCCCAATCCCTACTTACTAAAAGTTTCTTTAAAAAATTAACATCGCGTGCATTTCCTTTAACATACGTAACATTATTAACATTTTTCCTATCTTTACGAGATGTAACTGTTACGTGGACTCCTTTTTTTATAAGGTGTTCAATTAAATGAATACCCATCGCACCTGTACCGCCTAAAATAAGCACTTCCATCTATAAAATACCAAATTTAAATTCTTTGTCTATTTCTTTTCCAATAAGTCCATATTTGCGAACGCTCATTATGCGTCAAACCAATGAAACCAATTGTACTAATTGTTGATAAAATTGCTAAAATTGTTGTTAAACATAAACGCCAAAAACTTTCATCAAAAAAATATCTTATCACATAAGGAAGGCATACAGCTAAAAAAGATACAATACCTACAGGATATATCACATTTAATACAAACTTTCTAATAGGCAATTGTGCTAAATATCTAACGATATACAATCTAATGCCTATTGCTAATATATTAATACATATTGATATGACTAACACCATATAAGCAGAAGCCCCACACTTTAAAACAATATATGATAATGGGAAATTTAATAACAACAAAGTACCTACTACACATTGATGTAATTTCATTTTTCCTGTTGCATGTGCCAAAGTTGTCATCGGATAAATAATAGATTCTATCACAGCATTTATTAATACTAATCGTGTAAATAATATTGAATATTCGGGTGGGTTTTTCAACCATAACTTCAAAATATAAGGCATTTCTAACACCAAAGGCATTACAAAAAAATACATCAAAAAATAAGTAAACTTACTTCCTCCAAACACTAATTTCAATGCTTCATCATGTTTATTTGCAGCATAATTTTTAATAATTTGTGGACGCAAAGCTGTCGAAAAGTTTTGTGCAAAACTCATTATTGCCGAATTCACTTGCGATGCTATTGCCTGTGCAGCATTTACCAACGTTCCAAAAAAAAGATTTAAAAGAATATTTACTCCCTGATCTTTTAACACCACACAAAAACTACCAAAAAAATTCCAACCTACGTAATATCCCATTTCCTTCAATAAAGTATTATCCCATAATAAACGGAAACGACACTCATTATAATGCTTTCTACAATAGAAATGATACAATACTGTATTTATTAAGGAGACAATGAAGATCAAAAAACCATATAATATCAACTTATCATAGGATAATACTGATAGTAAAAAAACAATTAATAAATTTAAAATAACTTCAACAATACTTACATAAGCATAAACACTCATGTTCTCATGGGCTATTATTGCAGACATGTAAGGCGTTGTTATAATTTTGGCAACAAACGTTAAGATTGCAAATTGATAAATCCATAAAACAGCATTCATCCGTTCTGGAGGAATCACTAATTTATTACAGACAAACCACAAACCAATAGTTTCCGCAAGGAATATAACACATAAAGCCAATAAAACGTATATTAATAAAGTTACTGCAAATATTTTTTTTAAAACAGGTTCATTATTTCTTCCTAATTCAAAAGAAAAAAATCGTTGACTTGCTGTTGCCATCGAATTACTTAAAAAGCCTAACATAGCTACAGTTCCAGCGATTACATTATAAATGCCATAATCATTAGCACCAAGAGTATTTAATACAACCCTAATCGTGTATAAATTTACAGCAATAATAAGGAATTGCCGAAAATACAACATTAAAGTATTTTGGGCTAATCGTTTTGTATCTTTACTGAACATGTATTTCCTATAAGATAACTTTACTTAAAGCTCCCGACAATTTTTCCACATGCTAAACCATCCCCATAAGGATTTACCGCTTCGCTCATTATTCCATAATAACTTTGATCTTCTAGTAAACGAGAAACCTCCTCCATAATTCTATTAAAATCCGTTCCAACCAATTTCACGGTTCCCGCCTCCAATGCCTCCGGACGCTCCGTTGTATTCCTCATAACTAGAACAGGTTTCCCCAATCCCGGGGCTTCTTCTTGAATTCCACCACTATCAGTCAACACAATTGTTGATTTCTCCATCAAGTACACAAAACTCAAATACTCCAATGGTTCGATAAAAAACATATTCTTTAAATCAGATAAATCTTCTCCAAACACTTCATGTATCGGCTTTCTTACATTCGGATTTAAATGCATCGGATAAACAAAATCCACATCTGGATATTTTTCGACTAATGCTTTTATTGCTTTACAGATATTAATAAAACCTTCACCAAAATTCTCTCTTCTGTGTCCCGTTATCAATACCAATTTCCGACCTTCATTTAAACGGTCCACGTCATACCCAGCTTTGATCAAAGAACAATTCAATCCGAAATCTAGTGTTTTATCATTTTTTATCCGTTCAACTACCATATACAAGGCATCAATAACCGTGTTCCCTGTTACCGTAATTTTTTCATCACAAATACCTTCATCTAACAAATTTTGACGACTTAAAGGCGTCGGAGAAAAATGATAAGTTGCAATTCGTCCTGTTATCTGACGATTCATTTCCTCCGGCCAAGGGCTAATAGTATCATGAGTACGTAAACCTGCCTCTATGTGACCTACCGGTATCTGTTGATAAAATGCAGCCAAAGCCGCTGCCGTTGACGTTGTTGTATCTCCATGTACTAAAACAATGTCAGGATTAGTTTCTTTTAAAACATCACGCATTCCTGTCAAAACCCGTGCCGTCACATCATATAAATCCTGTCCTTGTTTCATGATATTCAAATCATAATCAGGAGTAATCTCGAATATATGAAGTACTTGATCCAACATTTCCCGATGTTGTCCCGTCACGCAAACAATTGTTTGAAATTGTTCCGGATATTTTTGGAATTCCTTCACTAGAGGAGCCATTTTAATCGCTTCCGGACGAGTTCCAAAAACTAACATTATTTTTTTCATCAAAACAATCTATTTTTTGTAAATACCACAAAAATCAAGAATCACCTTCTGATCTGTCCATGACAAAGTCTTGAACACGTCATGAGCGACCAACATCACGACAATATCTGCCCGGTCATAAGCTTCCTTGTAATCAGTCAATTTAAACACTTTATGTTCTTGCACGTTAGGTTCAACGACAAGAATATCTGCATTACTACAGGACTGCATCACCTTGGTTGTAATATATTTTGCAGGAGACTCCCGCAAGTCATCAATATTCGGTTTGAAAGCTAAACCCATCATGGCAATGATCGGTTTACGATGATGCTTTAACTCGAATTTCAACATCTCGTTTTGTACTTTTTCCGCACACCAGAATGCCTTGTAATTATTTATTTCCCGGGCATTAGCTATAATTTTAGATTCCATCGGGAAATCCGCTGTAATAAAGTAAGGATCAACAGCTATACAATGTCCCCCTACACCACAACCGGGTTGAAGGATATTTACACGAGGATGCTTGTTTGCCAAGTTAATCAATTCCCACACGTTTATTCCCGCTTTATCACAAATCAAGGATAACTCATTTGCAAAAGCAATCTGCACATCCCGAGAAGAATTTTCTGTCAATTTACACATTTCAGCTGTACGAGCATTTGTTCTATGTAAGGTTCCTTGAACAAATTGTGAATAAAACTCAATAGCCTTATTTGTTGACTCTTCATCAATTCCCCCAATCACCCGGTCATTATGTACTAATTCATAAATCACGTTTCCTGGTAATACTCGTTCCGGGCAATAAGCTATATATATTTTATCTTTTAATTCCGGTCGTTCACCATAAATCAAATCCCTCATTTTTTCTGTCGTTCCAATGGGAGATGTGGATTCTATTACATACAAGTCTCCAGTTTTTAATAAAGGCAATACAGAGCGAGTGGCGGCCTCCACGTAAGAAATATCCGGCTCATGATTTCCTTTAAAAGGAGTGGGAACAACCATAAAATAAGCCTCACAAGCTTCCGGCTTCAGAGAGGCTTTTAAGTTCCCTGTTTTTACAACTTCTTGTAAATATGCCTCCAACCCCGGTTCCACGATATGGAGTTTCCCCTGATTTGTCAACTCGACAACACTAGGATTTATATCCACTCCGGTAACTTTAATACCGTGTTTTGCGGCAATAATGGCCGTGGGTAGACCAATATAGCCTAACCCCATGAAACAAGCTTTCATAAATTATTTTAAATTAATATATTCTTTTGTTGCTAATACATCAAAACATGAAGAAACGCACCTCAAATCCTGCTCCCCAATTTTTAGCCCAGCCAAAAGGTTATTCCCAACAAGATTCATATCTCCTAATTGCACACCCTTCCTCTTTTCCTCAATTATATTCTCATAAAATTCCTCTGCCTGAAGCCACTTCCATACATTCAATTGTTCCAAATCTTTAGAAACTTTTTTCACATAACTTTCCCATTCCATCATTATCTCCTTTGCCAACCTTGCACACTCCTCCTCCCCCGTGAAATAATAACAACTACACAACAACCGACACATCTCCGGTGTTCTACAAGGTAATACAATCTCATCACGCCCCTCCGGTGATATTATTCCATAAGCTGCATCTAAAGCTATATCCAGGAAATCCATGTCGGAATAGGTCAAATAAGTTTCCATCAAGTCGGCAATATATCCAACTCGATCTTCCAATGCAATAGATGGATCTTGTATCAGATCGGCTAATTCTCCCGCTATTTCACGAATACGTTCATGGATGTCCCATTGGCTACCATACACGTCTTCCAACCACGGATTTACTCGCACGATGGAATAGATTGAGATATACCCATGCAATAAACCGGACAACGCAGATGGAGGGAAATCTCCAATTGGGATGACCGATACTTTTTTGTACAAATCATTAAGATTCATCGCCACTATCTCTATTAAATTTTTTCTAGGAATGATCCCGGAATATAAGAGGTTGCCACAGAAACGACCCCTTCCAGGCGCACTATTACGCGTTTATGCCCCTTTATACGGAGCAATTCTCCTTCAAGCCCTATTAACGGACCTTTGATTACTCTTACCCGATCACCTCGCTTCAACTCTTCGTTAATCACCTCCACGGTGGAATCTGAAAAGTCAAGCAAGAACATGAAATCACGCATTTGCTTATCGGGAACAATCAACAAATGACGAGTTTCTAAATCTTTCAGGTAAACGACGTTTAAACCATGTTCATTCAGTAACGAGAAAGCTGTTTTCTGATCCGTTCGAATAAAAATCAAATGAGGGATCAAGATTACCCGCACGTTTTTCCTCCCGGAAGAAGTTTCACGAACTTCATCACGCATGGCTAGATAGTTTTCTATCGCCAAGTGATCTAACCGCTTTTTAATCGTTAATTCCTGATTGATTTTAGTGTACGCCGCATACCAATGCATTTTTCTCGTACCCTCTGACATATTTTATAGCTTGTAAAATCTGGAAATTCTCGTGATTGATTAATAAATTCTATATCACACGATTGATGTAGATACGCTTCGCGCACTAACCTTTAGAATCAGGCTCAACTTTTTATGCCCATGTGCCTCACGCACCATCCTTAAACAGGTACAGTACGTAAAAACTGTCTTTTGGAAGAATTATATTCATCCCCACGCAAATAATCTGATTTTACTGATTCTAGACTGTTGATCTAAAAAAACGATCGATTATTGCGTTGCAAATATACTAATTTTTCATGCTTACAAATGGAATGCAGATATTTTTTTTCTTTTTAACCATCAGGAGGTTGACATATTTGCCCAAAATGAAAAATTATTAAATGTGTTAATATCATCAATCGATCGTTTATTAACACAATAAACATTTCAATATCAATCCCTTTTTATCATCCTACTTTTCTTTGGACAAATCTTTTGTTTCCTATTGGTACACAAACTTTAACACACATAAAAAACGGATGAGAGTATCTACGATTATTCCCTCATCCGTCACAATTTCTTAATTAAATATCCAAACTCACGTTAACTGGAAATACCCCGAACCCGAAAAGCGTGTATTATCCACAGAACCAAAGAAATAAAAGAGATGAACTGGATTCTGTTCCTGTAAAGCAAGCTCTACCGTAGCATCCCCATCTCCCCTACATATAGGCAATCGGTCAAACGAAACGTCTCGTCGTTCGTCCTTATATTTCTTATGAAAACGATCCAGATGTAGAACGAGAATACAAACGTCCATTTTCTTTTGATAATCTTCCTGTAGTCACGAAATATAGTCCGATTTGTCCTACAACACCATTATGAGATTGAGCTGGTATTTTGTTTTTAAGCAACAGCGCAGAAGCCATATATATAAACGGCATAATACTTATCCCTTGTCTTAATTATTTATGACAGTAATTATTGTAATTCGAATCATATAAAAAACCTGAAAACGACAAAATTCATTTTCAGGTTCCTGTACTCATGCTACTCATCTCAATAATTCTCTACCAGCAATTCAAAGAATCCTTGCGGATGGAGACAAGCCGGACAAACTTTAGGAGCCGTGGGGCCCTCGTGGACATACCCGCATTTGCGACAATACCATTTTACCGTTTCCGGACGTTCAAAAAGGATACCATCCTGCAAGTTCGACAAGAGCTTCCGATACCTTGTTTCATGATTTCTTTCCGCCTCGATAATCATACGGTACATCACGGAAATATCCTTAAATCCCTCCTCTTCGGCCACTTTGGCAAATTCCGGATACAAGTGATGCCACTCGTCATACTCACCCTCCGCGGCCTCAACCAGATTACTGGCCGTGTCCAAAATAACCCCGGCAGGATACGCGGCAGTGATCTCCAACATTCCTCCTTCCAAACGACTGAAGAAACGTTTCGCGTGCATCTCTTCTTGCAAAGCGGTCTCGTAGAATATGCCCGCTATCTGTTCGTACCCCTCTTTTTTCGCTACTTCAGAGAAAAAAGTATACCGATTTTTTGCCTGTGATTCTCCGGCAAATGATTTTAAAAGATTGGCCTCTGTTAAAGTACCCTTTACACTTTTGTTCATAGTTTTTCCTTTTTCTTACGGGAAAAGGACGTTTTAAGTTACAAGCTATTTAGAACTAAACCTGTAACCGGTCAACCTGCAACTTGTAACTACTACTTATCAAGCAAACTTAATGGTAGTATAAATACCCCACATTTTAAGCATTTCTCTCCTTTAGTTGCAAAATATTAAGATATACTTTTGTATGCAAAAGAATTATGACGAGTAATTTTTCCATATAGAGTTAGTTATGTCAGAGATTTTAAAGAAGTTACAAAAAGATATTCATTTCATCGAAGGGCTGAATAGCTGTATGAATTGCGGGGTATGCACGGCAATTTGTCCGGCAGCCGAATTCTATAACTATGACCCGCGGGTGATCGTGGAAACCGTGCAACGGGGGAATGAAGAAGAGATCGAAGAGTTATTGAAAAGCGACACGATCTGGTACTGCGGGGAATGTATGTCTTGTAAAACCCGTTGTCCGCGCTGCAACACGCCGGGTCTCGTGATCATGGCATTAAGAAAAATATCGCAAGAACAAAATATAAAAGCACTAGCTTGTCTAATAGCTTGTTGTCTGAAAGATGATGACGGTGCTGTGGGTATGGATTTCGTTAAGAAATTAGACTTAATGGAATACTTAGAACTATTCATAGAAAAATTGGGCGATTTAATGGCTAACTCAATAGAGGAAGAAAAAGATGAAGAAGTTCAAAAAAAAACAGTAAAGAACAAGACAAAGAAATAGAATTGGACTTGGATTGGTGCTGGTATCTAGCTGTTAAGATTTTAGGTATGACTGAACAAGAGTTCTTAAAATCAACACCGAAGAAGTTGTTTAAATTAGCAGAGATACATCAAAAAATGAACTCTTACGATAGTGAAGATAATACTAAGGAAGATGATAAACAAGAAATGGTTTATATCGACCAGCTATTTTAATGAAGGAGTGGTGTAATGGCTAAACGAGAATTATTGGTCACACTTGGACTAGATGCCACATCTTATTCACAAGATGTAAAAAGAGCTAATCAAGTAAATAAAGAGTTAGATAGTTCTTTTAAAGCACTATCTAGTACAAGTGATAATTTTGAAAACACCCTACAAGGACTTGCAAGTAAGCAAGAATACTTAGGGAATAAGATGAAGGTTGCTAGTGAGCTTACAGAAGTCTATGCAAAAAGATTGAATGAAAGTAAACAAGGACTTCAAGAAACAATAGAAAAAAGTGAACAATACAAAAGTACACTTGATAGTCTTAATAAAATTAAAGACGAAGGTGGAACTCTTACTAAAGAGCAAAACCAATTATTAAAAGAAAGTCAGCAATTATATGACAAGGCTCAAAAGAGCATCGTTACATATAATACAAGAATATCTGAAAGTAAACAAGGATATGACAAAACACAGACTTCTTTGCAAGAATTAACAAAAGAATTAACATTAACTGCCGAGAAGGAAAAACTTATTGGTAGAAACAATCATTTAGATACTTTCAGAAATGAAATATCTCAAACTGATGAAAAATTTAGTACACTAAGAAACAGTATAAAGAATTTTGATAATTCATTAGAAGGTGCTGTAGAAACACAAAAACACTACACAAATCAAATTCAGAATACTGAAAATTTAATGACTGCATTAAACGGGGAAATGAAAACTACTCAATCAGAATTGAATGGGTACAAAGATAGACTTCGTGATGTAAGTAAAGAATTACAAACTTGGGAAAAACATTTATCTGAAATAGATGAAAGTGATGAAACATATACTAAAACAAAGAAAACTGTTTCAGAACT
>ENA-ORSX01001680-ORSX01001680.1-human-gut-metagenome-genome-assembly--contig:-NODE-1680-length-14922-cov-5.274097_pt1 | contig 14922 bp, 10 predicted proteins | sample MGYA00241904_ERZ509172 | MGnify/ENA primary metagenome ERZ509172 (study PRJEB26280, sample SAMEA2338795) | human gut metagenome | biome: human gut; feature: human-associated habitat; material: faeces...
CGGGGGAGGGGAGGAGGAACCTTTCTCCAGAAAGGTTCCTCCTCCCCTCCCCCGGTTCCACACTTACCACCACAGGAGCCACCATGCGCGAACTCAAAAAGCGCCTCGCCAAGATTCTGATCGAACGTTCCTACCGCGAAGGGGATTTCACCCTCGCTTCGGGCCGCAAGAGCGACTACTATTTCGACTGCCGCCAGACCGCGCTGCACCCCGAAGGTTCGTGGCTCATCGGTACGCTGTTCAACGAGCTGCTGGCCGATCTGGACATCAAGGGCATCGGCGGCATGACGCTCGGCGCCGACCCGCTGATCTCCGCCACCACCGTCATTTCGCATGAAAAGGGCCGGCCGCTCGCCGGGCTCATCGTACGTAAGGAATCCAAGGGCCACGGCACCAACCAGTATGTGGAAGGCCTGTCCAACTTCAAGCCCGGCGATCCCGTGGCGATGGTCGAAGACGTGGTCACGACCGGCGGTTCGCTGCTGAAGGCGTGCGAGCGCGTGAAAGACGCGGGCCTGAACGTGGTTGCCGTATGCACCGTGCTTGACCGTGGCGAAGGCGGCCGTGAAGCCATCGAAGCCGCGGGATACCAGCTCCGCGCGCTGTTTACCCGTCCCGAACTGGTCGAGCTTGCCAAAGAAGACTAGCCGGACGCATTGACGCTTGTGATGAGGCCCCTCGGAGGAATCTCCGGGGGCTTTTTGTTTGGCGGGCAGGGAAAAGAATAAGGGGGTCGACAAAAAAACGGGAGGGGCGCAGGATAACGGCTTGGGTTTTTGCGAAAAGGAGATTTTCATGCCGTTTGAATGTGTTTCCATGAGGGTGTGGGGCTGTGCCGCGCTGTTGCTCGCTGGCTTGATGTGCGTGCCGGAGGCATGGGCATGGGAGGCCGTGACGGATGGGCTGCCTGAGCAGACGGTGGCGGCCGTGGACAAGTCGCGGCAGCGTTTTTTCCTCATGGAGAAGGGGAAATCCCGCGATTATCTGTGTACAACCGGGCAGGTGCAGGGCGACAAACAGGTACGCGGCGATTTGAAAACGCCGGAGGGCGTTTATTTTATCGTGCGGAAGCGGACGGAACGGCTGGATTTTGAGGAGTACGGCGGGGAAGCCTATATCCTTGACTACCCGAATCCCGTGGATCGGCTGCGCGGCAAGACGGGATCGGGGATTTGGGTACACAGCCGGGGCAGGGCGATCACGCCGTTTGAGAGCCGTGGATGCGTCGTCCTGAACCTCAAGGACATCGCCGAAGTCGGGCCGGAACTGAAGCGGGGGACACCCGTGCTTATCGGCGAACGGGTGGAAATCGCGTCCCGGAAGGACGCCGTACGCGAGGTGGAGGAACGCACCCGTGACTGGCGCGCGGCTTGGCGCCGTGGCGAGGCCGAGGACGGGTTCATTGCGCCGGAACGTACCGCATCCATAAGGAAGATAGAGCGCCGAGAAAAGCGCGCACGGGTCACATTCGGGCCTGTCCGGGTTCTGGAAGGGCCGGGGTATGTGGTTTCGTGGTTTGCCCAGCGCACGGCTTCGCCCGATGGGGGCGCGGAGATGGGGGTACGCCGCCTCTATTGGGAGAAACAAGGCGACGGCGAATACCGCATCGTCGGAATGGCATGGGCCGACTAGCGCTTTTGGGATTCCGATCCCAGCCCCTCCGTTCCCGGCGTCAAATGGCCGGGAACTCCGGAATGGAAGACGTCCTGTCCAGCCCGTATTTTTTCAGCAGTTCATAGAAATGCCCGCGTGAAACGCCGGCAATCCCGGCGGCGCGGCGGACGTCTCCCTGACAGGCGGCGAACAGCCTGGCGATGTAATCGCGTTCGGCTTTGGCCTTCATGTCGCGCAGGGTGGGGAAGGTTTCGGGCTTCCGGGGCTGCGTGGAGGGGGCTTGTTCCGGGAGAGGGGCGGTCGGCGCGGATTCCTCTGGCTCGGAGAGGGGCACAAGCCGTTTGCGGGCCAATTCGATGCGGATTTCCGTGGGCAGGTGCCGGGTGAACAGCTGGGTGCCGTCCCCCGCTGCTGCGCAGGCCCGTTCGATGGTGTGGCGCAGTTCGCGCACGTTGCCGGGCCATGAATAGTCCGCCAGCATCGCGTGACAGTCGGGAGTCAGCTCCTTGTTCGGGAGTTCGTGGCGCTGGCAGTAGCGTGCGGTGAAGTGCTCGGCGAGCAGGGGGATATCTTCGGCGCGGCGGCGGAGCGGCGGCACATGGATGGTCATGCCCCGCAGCCGGAAGCGGAGATCGCTCCGGTAGAGGTCCATGCTCACCATGTCGTCGAGATCCCGGTTGGTTGCGGCGACGAGGCGGAAATCGCTTTCCACTTCGCGCACTTCACCGACGGGGCGGAAGCGGCGCAGCTCCAGCGCCCGCAGGAACGCGCCCTGTACGGGGAGGGGCAGCTCGCCCACTTCGTCAAGGAACAGCGTGCCGTGGTCGGCGGCGGCGAGAAGACCCTCGCGCGTCCTGTCGGCTCCGGTGAACGCGCCCCGGGCGTGTCCGAACAGATGCGCCTCCACCAGCGTTTCGGGCAAGGTGGTACAGTCCACGGTGACGAACGGGCCGGACGCCCGCAGGCTGTTGGCGTGCAGGGCGCTGGCGAACAGTTCCTTGCCGGTTCCGGTTTCTCCGGTGATGAGTACGTTGACGTTGCTCGCGGCGGCTTCCCGCAATGCTTCCAGCGCTTCGGCCAGCGCGGGGCTTTCCCCGATGATGTCGGGATGCCGCAACAGGCTGCGGGACTGGCTGTCCCGGCTGTTTCGCCATTGCACGGCCTGCGTGAGCGCCTTCGAGAGATCGCGGACGCGGAGCGGTTTGACCAGATACTCCCATGCCCCGGATCGCAGGGCCGACTCGGCGGCGTCGGCGTTGCCATGCCCCGTAATGATGATCACATCCGGACGGCCCGGGAGTTGTGAAAAGGTCTCCACATGGGCGAGCCCGTCCCCGTCCGGGAGCAGTACATCCAGCAGTACGATGTCCACGCCGCGCTGCGCGAGGTCTTGCCCCTCTTTGATGGAGGCGGCGGTGAGCACTTCGTGCCCGAGGGACTCCCCCACATCGGCCACGAGTACCCGGATCAGGCTTTCGTCATCGACAACAAGGATACGTGCCATATTTACGCCCTGCAGTGTTTACGAAGAGCGGCGGAAGCCCGTTCCAGCGCTTCGATGGTGGTGCGCAGCAGGGCGGTAAAGTCCTGCCCCGCCGGGGACGCGGCGGCCTGCTCCAGATCGGAGCTGGCCTTGCGCAGGCCCTCAAGGTGCAACATGCCCGCGCCGTTTTTGAGGCTGTGCGCCTGACGCCGCAGCTCGGGGCAAAGCTCGGGAAGCGTTTCCGGTGACAGGGCGAAGTGCTGCAGATTGGCCCGGATGTTGGGTTCCTCGCCGAGGAAGATCCCCGCCAGCCGTTTGAGGAGGGCTTCACCGCCCAGAGCATCCAGTGCGGCGGCGGGATCGAAGACGTCGGCGGGCTGTTCAGCGGGTTCGGATGCGGGCATGGGCGTTTCCCCTTGTTCCTTGCGGGTGAATGGGAGCAGGTCGGCCACGACGGAGGCCAGTTTTCCGGCCTGTACGGGCTTGAGCAGCCAGCGGTTGATCCCCATGCGGCGAAACGCCTGTTCGTCGCCGGGGTCCAGCGTGGCGGTCAGCACGAGGATCGGGGTTTCCGGCGCGACGCCGAGTTCCCCGGAACGGATTTGCCCCGCGATGTCGAGCCCGGTCATGTCCGGGAGGCGCATGTCCAGCAGTACTGCGTCGGGTTGCAGTTTGCGGATGAGGTACAAGGCGTCCTCTCCGCTGCTCGCCATGTGCGCGGCATATCCGGCCTGCGTCAGCGCTTCGCTGAGGAACAGGGCCGTAACCGCCGTATCTTCAGCGACGACCAGCCGCCCGCTCGTCCCCGTTTCTGCGGGGCGCTCAGGCTGGGCGAGGGGGGAGGGAGACGCGGGGCAAGGGGAGGCGGGCGTTTCCGGCAGGCCGTCCGCGTCGGTCGCCAGACGGAACAGGGCTGTGAAGGTGAACACGCTGCCCATGCCGGGCGTGCTGGAGAGCGTCAGGTCGCCGCCGAAGCGCCGCGCGATGTTGCGGGCTATGGCAAGCCCGAGGCCCACGCCGGTTTCGTGCTGATCGCCCGAATCCCGGACGCCGGTGCCCTGTTCGAAGCTCTCGAAGATGCGTTCCTGTTCGTCCGTGGGGATGCCCCTGCCGGTGTCGATGACCTGGAAGGACAGGGCGCATCGGCCCTCGGGGGCCTGTGTTTCCGCCGGGGTGACGCGCAGGGTTACGGAACCCTTCTCCGTGAATTTCACAGCGTTGCCGAGCAGGTTGCCGAGCGCCTGACGCAGCCGGAAACCGTCGCCTACGAGCCTGTCGGGGACGGTGTCGTCCGTCACGAGCGAAAGCCGGATGTCCCGGCTGGCGCAGGCCGGGCGCAGCACGGCGATGCAGGCGTCGAGCTCGGCGCGCAGGGAGAACGGCGCGCAGCAGGTGGGCTGCCTGTCGGCCTCAAGCAGGGAATAGCGCATGATGCCGTCGACGACCGTAAGCAGGCTGTCGGTGGCCTTCCGGAGGTTGGCGAGCAGATAGCGGTGACGCGAATCCTGCGTTTCGCGTTCCAGCAGTTCGGTCATGCCGAGGATGCCGGTCAGCGGGGTACGCATATCGTGGGTCATGTTGGCGAGGAAGGCGCTCTTGGTGCGGCTGGCGGCTTCGGCAAGCTCCTTCTTGCGGTTGATCTGGAACGTGGCCCCGCCGATCCCCACCATGCCGATGATCCCGATGATCCCGAATGCGAGCCCGGTGGTGCGTTTGCGTTCGGTCGCCGCTTCAAAAAGGGGCTCGGCGGAGATGGATACGCTGATGCCGCCGAGCACGTCGCCGACCTTCTTGTCTTGATGGCACTGGATGCAGCTTTCCTTGGCGGGCAGGGCGGCCATATAGCGGTAACGCATACCCTCCTTGTCGGAAACGAGATCGAAAAGCTCGTGCCTGTCCTTTTCGAAAGAGAGCAGGGCCCCGGTTTCCCACTGATCGGCCCGGTTTTCCGGGCGCTTCGGGGACAGGCTGGAAATGCGGAAGCTCGCCAGCGTGGAGGTGAAGCTTTCCGCGATCTGCCGGGTCATATAGGCGGGATTGACCTTCACGAGGGTTGTGCCGTCCTCGGCGCGGAGGGTGCGCTCCTCCTCCGGCAGCCACGGGTTGGCGGGGCAGCCGGGATGTTCGCGGACCCAGACGCCACCGTTGTTGGCGTTCCAGTCGCGGGTATCCACGATGCTGGAAAAGAGGGTCGCGGTCTGGATGCGGGCCAGTCCCGTGGTGTACTCGTCCTCGCGCTGGGCGGTCCAGCGGAACAGCGTGAACAGCAGCAGCCCCCAGAGCAGGGTGATCAGCAAGGGAAGGCGCAACACGCGCCATGAGAACGTGGACATGAAAGGCTCCTCTCAGGAACGGAGGCAGGGGAATCCGTGAGGCCGGTTGCCCGTGTCCCAGAACTTCCGGACGGCTTGCCCGGTTCCTGCCGCTCCCGCGCGTGTCTTCTCTTGATCCGGTGGATCGGCGTTCAGGCTTGTGACAAAATAGGAATCATTCTGAACAGGTTGTCTGAATCGGACAACCTGTCAGTTTTTTCTGACTAGCTGTCATAAAAATCATACTGTAGCAAGGGAAAAGGAAGAATGAGAATGCTCCTCATCTTCACTGTTCCCGTATCATTTGTTATTTCAGGAGGATTGTGCTTTGTACGAAAAGGCGCAATCCCGGCACGGTTTTTGATAGAAGGCATAAGAGGATTGCCGTTCGCGGCGCGCCGGGAGACGGCCCGCCAAAGCGGTTTTGGTATCTGTTGCAAGAGGAGGCAAGAATGTCTGAGGTGTCACCCCGCAAGTGCCCGTGGTTGAAGATACTGCTGGGCGGCGTTGCGCTGGGCGTGCTCGTGCTGGCAGGGCTGGCGTGGGGTATGCGGGTGACGGATGCGCGTCCCTTCTGTTCCAGTTGTCATATCATGGAACAGGCCGCACGGACGCACAAGCTGTCCCCCCATGCCAAGCTGGCTTGCAACGAATGTCACGCTCCGGCGGCGTTGCTGTCGAAGTTGCCCTTTAAGGCGAAGGAAGGCGCCAGGGATTTCTACATGAATACTCTGGGCGATGTGGACCTTCCCATTGTGGCGGGCATGGCGACGAAGGACGTCGTCAACGCGAACTGCAAGGCCTGTCATTTTGCAACCAACGAGAATGTCGCCAGCATGGACGCCAAGCCCTACTGCGTCGACTGTCACCGTAGTGCGCAGCACATGCGCATGAAGCCCATCAGCACAAGGATGGTGGCCGATGAATAGCCGAGTATTTTACACTCTGATCAGGTTGGCGGTGGTGTGCGCCGCCTTGGGACTTGCCGCGGGCTGCGACGACGTGTCCACAGCCGAATTGAAGACCCCGGTCTACAAGACGGGCTTGAAGGACTCCGACGACAACAAGACCTCGGCGTTTCGCAAGGACTTTCCCCTTCAGGCCGCCAGCTACGACCGCAACAACGAATCCACGTTCATGAGCAAGTACAAGGGTTCCGTCAACTTCATGAAGAACGACGACGTGGACCCGCTGCCCGAAGGCTACAAGCAGGCGGCCCAGCCCTACCTCAAGAACCTGTGGCTCGGCTATCCCTTCATGTACGAATACCGTGAAGCGCGCGGCCACACGTATGCGATCCACGACATCCTCGAAATCGACCGCATCAACCGGTACGGTGAAAAGGGCGGGATGCCCGCCACCTGCTGGAACTGCAAGACCCCCAAGATGGTGCAGTGGATCAAGCAGTACGGCGACGATTTCTGGGCCAAGGACTTCAACCAGTTCCGTACGGAAGTCACGGACGACGATTCCATCGGCTGCGCGACCTGCCACAACGCCGAAACCATGCAGCTCCAGCTCTACAGCGAGCCGCTCAAGGATTATCTGAAGTCCGTGGGCAAGGACCCCGCAAAGCTCCCCCGCAGCGAGATGCGTTCGCTCGTGTGCGCCCAGTGCCATGTGGAATACTACTTCAACGATCCCGGCCATGGCCCCACCAAGCGCCCTGTCTTCCCGTGGAAGAACGGCTTCACGCCCGAAGCCATCTACAGCGTGTATGAAGACAACGGCAATGTGGACATGCCCGGCTTCAAGGGCAAGTTCGCCGACTGGGTGCACCCCGTTTCCCAGACGCCCATGCTGAAGATGCAGCATCCCGACTATGAAACGTGGATCGACGGTCCGCACGGCGCCGCCGGTGTGGCCTGTGCCGACTGCCACATGCCGTACCAGCGCGAGGAAGGCAAGAAGATGTCCAGCCACTGGTGGACCTCGCCCCTGCGTGACCCCGAACTGCGCGCCTGCCGCCAGTGCCATGCCGACAAGACCGCGGCCTACCTGCGCGGACGCATCGAATACACGCAGGACAAGACCTATAAGCAGCTTCTCGTGGCGCAGGAATACTCCGTGCGCGCCCACGAAGCCGTGCGCCTTGCTCTCGAGTACACCGGCGAAAAGCCCGCCGATTATGACCAGCTGATCATCCGGGCCAAGGAAGCCGTCCGCAAGGGCCAGATGTTCTGGGATTTCGTGTCCGCCGAAAACAGCGTCGGGTTCCATAACCCCGCCAAGGCCCTCGACACCCTGACCAGTTCCATCACCCTGAGCCAGGACGCCATCAACGCGGCGCTCAAGGCCACCAACTACGGCATCGCGCCGAAGCTGGAAGGCGACATCAAGCAGATCGTGCCGCCCATCCTCAAGATGAGCCGCAAGCTCCAGCAGGACCCCGAATACCTCAAGACCCATCCGTGGTTCGCGTACCTGAAGCCTCTGCCGAAGGCCGGCCAGATGTGGGAAGGCAACAAGAAGATCCAGTAGGCATATGATGAAGGGGGAATCCCCACCCAAAGGCGGAAGCCGGGGATTCCCCCTTTCCTCTTAACGCCATGAACGCATCATGCGGGTGAGAGGATACCCTCAAGACGGGGCGGCTGATCAGCCGTGCCCCTTTGGCGACAGGCCCCTTCCCCTTTTCTACGGGAGAATCCCCTCCCGTTCACGTCATCCTCACTCCATAAACGGCAAGCCCTTCCGATGCATGACCGGAAGGGCTTGCCGTTTTGTTGATACGCCGCGTGCCGCGATGGGTGTTTCGTGGGACAACAGCCCCGTTTTGTTGGGGCGATGCTGCCTGTTCGCGGGGAACCTTTTCCGGACGCGGGAGGGATCTATTTTTTCTCGTTGTCTACATCCACGGTCGTTTGGGAGGAATCCTCCTGTGCCGCACTCTCTTCGGCGGACGGAAGCGCGGCTGAGGCGTCCACATCCACGGCAGGAGGCAGGGCTCCTGGCTGGCCGCCGGGGACCGGGGGCAACATGCGCAGTTCCGTGGTCGGCGCGTGCTTGGTATCGAGGATGACCATGCCGGTACGTTCCAGCACTTCGTGGCGGAACGCGTATTCGGCTTCCATCTGCTTGGTTTTGTAGTGCATCCACGCCCGGACCACATAGCTGACCATCCAGGCCACGGCGAAGCCGCCCACGACCCATATGGCGACCAGATGGAAGTTTTCCCCGAGTTTCAGGAGCAGGCTCATCACCCCGTCGAGATAGTAGATCGCGGCGCACATGAGCACGAAGCCCGCGAACAGGATCACCGTGGGCGCTCCCCGGACCAGCGCGTAAAACGTCTGCATCCGCTGCGGGACGCCTTCGAGGTTCACGTCTTCGCCGCCGCGCGCCCCCCGGGAGAAGCCGAGGCTTACGAGGTTGACCAGCAGCATGGCGAGCACAGGGACCATAACCACGGCGACCAGATAGCCTATCCACGGGAATTGGAAGTGCGGCACGCCGCTGGACGAGGGCTGGGCGTTGGTGATGCTGATGATGATGGCGCCCACCGTTACCGCGAGCTCCATGAGGACGATGCCGATGACGAGGTAGAGGAATAAGGTTTTCTGCTCTTTTTCAGTGAATTGCTTGCCGAACAGCGTGTGGTGCTTCTGTTCCGCGCCGCTGTCCTGCGGGGTTTCGGGGGCATCTTTGGAGGCTTCGGCCTCCTTGTGCTCCGCATGTTCGTATTTGGAAAGGTTCATGTATGCTCCATTGCTTGGTGATGGATCTCATTGGTATGTTTTCGAAATGGGGTAGTATCATAAAGCCGTGCCGTCCGCCAAGGTATGGCCCGCCTCTTCACCGCTGGAGTGGCGGATTCTTTGGGCCGCGCCAGCACGGTCATGGACTGCCGGAAGGGCTTATGATAACAGTAAGAGGCAACAGAACCGAACGGCGCCCGCCGAGGGAATCAACCATCTGTCGAGGAAAAATATCGTGTCTTCTCATAAAGTTATCAAGACAATCGCGGAAATCAACGAGCGCATCAAAAAAGGTCAGGCCGTTGTCTTCAACGCTGAGGAAATGACCGAGGCCGTCCGGCGCATGGGCCCGGAAAAAGCCGCCCGTGAAGTCGACGTGGTGACCACAGGCACGTTCTCGCCCATGTGCTCGTCCGGTTTGCTGTTCAACATCGGCCAGCCCGAACCGCCGAAAATCCGCACCACCCGGGTCTGGATGAACGACGTCCCCGCCTACGCCGGGCTCGCCGCCGTGGACGCCTATCTCGGTGCTACCGAGCTGCCCGAGGACGATCCTCAGAACAAAGTCTATCCGGGCCAGTTCAAATACGGCGGCGCACACGTCATCGAAGATCTCGTAGCCGGGCGCAGCGTCCATCTGCGGGCGACCTCATACGGGACGGACTGCTACCCCCGCCGGTCCCTCGACCGTACCGTCACGCTGGCGGATCTGACCTGCGCACAGCTTTTGAATCCGCGCAATTGCTATCAGAATTACAACGCGGCGGTAAACTGTACCAGCCGCACGATTTATACCTACATGGGGCCGCTCAAGCCGGATATGCGGAATGTGAACTTCGCTACGGCGGGCTGCCTCTCGCCGCTGTTCAATGATCCGTGGTTCCGTACCATCGGCACCGGGACGCGTATTTTCCTTGGCGGCGGGCAAGGCTACGTCATCGGTGCGGGCACGCAGCACGATCCCTCACCCCAGCGCACCGAGAAAGGGCTCCCCCTCAGCGGCTCGGGCACGCTCATGGTGCGCGGCGATCTCAAGGGCATGAAACCCCGTTATCTGCGCGGCCTGTCCCTCACCGGGTATGGCGTTTCGCTGGCGGTGGGCGTGGGGATTCCGATCCCGATCCTCAATGAGGAAATGGCGGCCTTCACCGGGGTTTCCAATGAGGACATCCTGATGCCCGTGAAGGATTACGGGTATGACTACCCTAATGGCCTGCCCCGGGTTATCCAGCATGTGCGCTTCTCCGACCTGCTTTCCGGCGAAGTGGAAATCCAGGGCCGCGAAATCCCGACCGTGCCTCTGACCAGCCACGTGATTTCTCTTGAAATCGCCGACACGCTCAAGGCGTGGATCGAAAAGGGCGAGTTCCTTTTGACTGAAGCGGTTGACCGTATTCCGGCGTATTGATGAACGCTTGGGGAGGAGAAACTTTCTGGAGAGGGGGACACCCCCCTTGCTCCTCCCCAAAACTGCTGGCCCGGATTGTGCCTATCTCCTTATCTTCAAAGGCTTTCGCCTTATCTTGAATCCCTGCTCGTGGAAGCGGGAAATGAACCTGCCCTGCGGGTGGCTCGGGAAAGGCGGCCTTGGGGGCGGGCAGGGTTCTTGTCTTTTGCGGAAACGGTATTAGTTTTATAAGGCAATTCTCTTTGGAAGCCGGGCGCTCTGGCTTTCTCTCCTTTTCTTTCCGTACAAACGTAGCGAGACGAGGTGTTTTGGTGAAACTCCCCGAATTTGGTTTTTTGGAAAAATGCAAGATTGTCGGCAAGACGCTGCTGGTGCAGATTGCTTTGTTCATTACGTTGCTGCTGCTCGCGTGGGGCAGCCAGGCTCTGTATGCGAAGCTCGATCGCACGGAATTTCCCACCCCCGTACAGATCACCGACGCCGACAAGCTTGACGAGAACGCCAAAGGGAAGGCGTTGGTGGACGCCATCACGCACCAGATGCGTTATGAGCTGAACTCCACGTTCGGGTGGAGCATCAACGATATCTTGTTCAACCGGTTCGTGTTGGACAACCGGGCGTACCGCCAGTACGGCGTGTACCACGCCACCAAGGTGCTGATGGACCTGTATTCCATGACCATCGCCAAGCTCGGCACCAACGACCGCGAGAGCGAAATGCTCTACAAGGCCCGTCTGAACAGCTTTGCCATCGATCCGCGCAGCTTCATGTTCCCGTCCGCCGAGTCGTCCTACAAGAAGGGGCTCAAGCTCATTGAACAGTATAAGGAGAGCCTCGACAAGGGTACCGGCGTGTACAACTGCCGGACCGACGACCTGTACGCCTCCTTCGACCTTGTGATCGGCGAAAACCTGCTCGGGTATGCGCTCGGCCTGCTTGAAAACTCGCAGGAACTGCCGTTCTACACGCTGGACAACCGTATTTACGAAGTACAGGGCATTGTGCTGGTCGTGCGGGACTTCATCAGCGCGCTGTATGAACTGTACCCCGAAATCAGCAGCAAGGGGAACGCGGGCAATATGGCCGCCGCGATCGAATACATGAACCGGATCTGCACCTATGATCCGCTGTACATCACATCCAAGGTAAACTCCGGCGAACTGATCATTTCGTATGTGCTGTTCGCCAAGAACCGCCTCGAAGACATCCGCAACAGCATCCGCATCTAAGTTTTTTATCAGGTTCAAAGCAAAAGGGAGAACGGCACGCCGTCCTCCCTTTTTTGTCGTCTTCCGGAAACTGGAGGCTACGCGCCGTAGTACTCCTTATACCACTTCACGAACTGCCCGACGCCGTATTCTACGGAAGTCTGCGGGCGGAATCCGGTGTCCGCGATGAGGTCGGACACGTCGGCCCATGTGGCTTCCACGTCGCCGGGCTGCATGGGCATGAGGTTGCGGATGGCTTTCTTGCCGAGGGCGTCTTCGAGCGTGCTGATGAAAGTCCCGAGTTCGACCGTATTGTTATTGCCGATATTGTAGATACGCCACGGCGCGGTGCTGGTCGAAGGGTTGGGCTTGGCGCTGTCCCAAGCCGGATCGGGCTGGGGGATGCGGGCCATGACGCGCATCACGCCTTCGATGATGTCGTCGATGTAGGTAAAGTCGCGGCGCATTTTGCCTTCGTTGAAGACCTTGATGGGTTCCCCGGCGAGGATGGCCTTGGTGAACAGGTAGAGGGCCATATCCGGGCGGCCCCACGGCCCGTAGACGGTGAAGAAGCGCAGCCCCGTAGCCGGAAGGCGGTACAGGTGGCTGTAGGTGTGGGCCATGAGCTCGTTGGCTTTTTTGGAGGCCGCGTACAGGCTGACCGGGTGATCCACGTTGTCGTGCACAGAGAAGGGCATGGAAGTGTTCATGCCGTATACGGAACTGGACGAGGCGAACACCAGATGCTCCACCTTCCCGTGGCGGCAGCATTCGAGCAGGTTGCCGAAGCCCACAAGGTTGGACTGGACGTAGCTTTTGGGATTGATGAGGCTGTAGCGCACGCCCGCCTGTGCCGCGAGGTTCACGACATGCGAGAACGTGTTGCGGCCGAATACGGCTTCCAGCGCGGCGTCGTCGGCGAGGTCCGTATGTTCGAAGGTGAAGCCGGGCAGGGCCTGCAGCTGCGCCAAGCGATCTTTCTTGAGCTGCACCGAATAGTAATCGTTGAGATTGTCGATGCCGACGACCGTATGCCCCTCGGCGATCAGGCGTTTGGAAAGGTGGAATCCGATGAACCCGGCCGCGCCGGTGACGAGAACGTGCATGTGGACCTCTTTGGATGATTGATACGTGGGAAAAGATGCCGGGTGCGCTTTCCGCGCGAAGGGAGCGCCTCCGATACTTTGCCCGCAAAAAGACTGTTTTATTGCGATAATACGCTGAAATTTTCAAAAAAGGAGACAGATTCGGAAATGTTGCCCCGTCTCCCCGGAACCCTTCTATCTTCCTGCAATGATGGACTTCAAGAAGGTGATAAGCTGGGCATAGCGCTGCGGCTCCCCGATGAGGTCGTCGACGTGCGGCGTGACCACATAACGGTGCCCATGCACGATGCTCGGCGAAAGCGGGCGCAGATCGGCAAGCCCAAGCTCGGGCGGAACCTGCCCGCACATGAGGATGACGCTTTCGGGTTTGAGGGCGGCGATGCCGCTCAAAAACATCCGGGCATCGACCGTCTGTTCCGATTCGCCGTCCCCATAGGGGTAACGGTTCAAAGGCCAGAACGCATGGCTCCCCTTGGGGAGCGCCATATCCCCGAGCAACCGGCGCAGGAAGTCGCGGTGCGCGGCGTCGGCGTCGCCGCCCAGATCCCGGCTGAGGGACGGATAGGACCAGACCAGCGAGGGGCGGGGCGGCGTTTTTTTGAGCAGCGTCTGCCAATAGGCGGGCCAGGCGTCCGGGGCCAGAGTGCCCGTGTCCGCGATCCGCACAGTTTTTTGCGGGGCGCTGGAAACGGGCTGCGGCTGGGGGGGAGGGGTATAGGAAGGCGGCTGAGGCTGGCGGCGCTCCTCGCGCTGTGGCGGCGCACTGTGCTGCCGGACGGGCTGGACGGGAGGCGCGGCTTCGGACGGCTCGGGTTCCGGGCGCGCCAGAAGACGCTCCCTGACTTCGTCGTCGAGGAGCAGATGCGTGATCCCGGCCTGACGCCACGGGCGGAAGGCCGGGGAAATATTCAGCGGGACAGGAGCCACGAGAGCAATCTCCACGCAACATCTGTTTTGGAAAGGTGCGCCCAGCGTTCTTCGCGCCCGGAAGCGTCGGCGACGAAAACCGTGTTGTCCGGCGTGCCGAAACCGTCTTGGAGCAGGTTGCCCACGACCATGTCGGCCTTTTTGGAAACAAGCTTGTCGCGCACGGAGTCTTCGAGGTTCTGTGATTCGGCGGCAAAGCCCACGACTTTCTGATCGGGCCGACGGTCGGCGGCGAGCGTTTTCAGGATGTCCGGATTGGGCGCGAAATGGACATCGAACCCGTCCGGAGCGTCGCTTTTCTTGAATTTCTTGTCGCCGCCCTGTGCCGGAGGCACGGGGGAGAAGTCGGCCACGGCGGCGGTAAACACGCCCGCATCGCACTGCGGCCACACCGAAGCGGCGGCCTCCAGCATGTGCCGGGCTGAGCCGACGTTGTGCCGGGCGATCCCGGCGGGCAGCCACCGCGTACCCGGGCCGCAGACGGCCTCGACCCACGCGCCGCGCAGCCATGCGGCCACGGCGACCGCCGCGCCCATTCTCCCGGTAGACGGGTTGGTCCAGAAACGCAGCCCGTCCCAGTGCTCGCGGGTAGGGCCAAGTGTGACCATAACCCGTATGCCTTCCATATCCTGCGGGGCCAGCGCGCGCAATCCGGCGAGATAAATCTCGCGCAGGTCGGCAAGGCGCCCCTGTCCCTCTTCACCGCACGCCGTGCGCCCGCAACCGGGCTCGACCACGGCGCACCCCCGTTCACGGAGGGTGGCGATGTTGGCTTGCGTGGCCGGATGGCTCCACATGGCCGGATTCATGGCGGGGGCGATGACGGCCTTGCCCCGGAAGGCAAGGGCCTGGCACGCCAGCAGCTCGTCCGCCTGGCCCTGCGCCAGCCGCGCGATGGTAGCGGCGGAGGCGGGGGCGATGACGAGGGCTTGCGCCACCTGCCCCGGTTCGAGATGGGCGAAGGGCGAGGGTGCCTGCGGATCATCGAAGGGGGCCGTGTATACCGGGGCCGCGCCGAGTGCGGCGAACGTCAGCGGCGTGACGAATTTCTGGGCGGAGGGGGTCAGGGTCGCGCTGACGGAAACGCCCGCATCCTGCCACTGGCGCACGAGATCGAGCGCTCGGTATGCGGCGACGGACCCGCACACTCCGAGATGGAGGCGGGG
>ENA-ORSX01001683-ORSX01001683.1-human-gut-metagenome-genome-assembly--contig:-NODE-1683-length-14887-cov-26.608549_pt1 | contig 14887 bp, 6 predicted proteins | sample MGYA00241904_ERZ509172 | MGnify/ENA primary metagenome ERZ509172 (study PRJEB26280, sample SAMEA2338795) | human gut metagenome | biome: human gut; feature: human-associated habitat; material: faeces...
CGGTGCAAGCCCCGTTGTATAAGAATTAATCAAAAAGAACAGCGCATCTTCAGACAAAATCTTTGTACAGAGCTGTACCAGCGGATGAATCATATCCTCAATCTTCCAGATTTCACCTTTCGGACCGCGCCCATAGGACGGAGGATCCATAATAATTGCATCATATTTATTTCCACGGCGAATCTCCCGTTCTACAAACTTTACGCAGTCATCCACAAGCCAGCGAATCGGCGCATCTTTCAATCCAGAAGAAACCGCATTTTCCTTTGCCCATGTAACCATTCCCTTTGATGCATCCACGTGTGTTACCTGTGCGCCCGCCGCAGCTGCCGCAAGAGTTGCACCTCCTGTATATGCAAATAGATTCAACACTTTGACCGGACGATCAGCCTTGCGAATCAAATCTGAAAACCAATCCCAGTTTGTTGCCTGTTCCGGGAACAGCCCTGTATGTTTAAAACTAAATGGTTTCAAATTAAATGTTAATTCTCCATAATGAATCTGCCACTGCTGAGGAAGGTCAAAAAATTCCCATTCACCGCCGCCTTTTTTGCTGCGGTGATAATGTCCGTTGCAATGTTTCCATCCATAATCTGACTTTGGTGTATCCCATATCACCTGTGGGTCCGGACGGACAAGGAGATAATCTCCCCAACGTTCCAGTTTCTCCCCTTTGGAACAATCTATCACTTCATAATCTTTCCAGTTATCTGCAATCCACATAAATTTGTAGTCCCTTCTATTTTTGTCTATTCTATTTTTGTCTATTCTATTTGCATTATCTAATATTTCTTATGAAATATATTTTACTGCTGCAAGTGCCGCAACTGCTCCATCCGCTGCCGCTGTTGTCAACTGACGAACCTCTTTCGTCCGGCAGTCCCCTGCCGCAAACACTCCCGCCTGAGAAGTAATGCAGTCTTCTCCCGACTTCACAAAACCACTTGGATCCAATTCCACAAGATCCGCAAACACTTCATTTTTCGGAAGATGACCAATTGCAACAAAAATACCATCAACATCCAGCTGCTGTTCTTCGCCGGAATTTTTATCTGCTACGATCAGTCCCTGTACCATCTGCTCTCCCAAAATACTCTTAGGCAGGGCATTCAATACAAACTCAACATTTTCTTTCTGTTTCAGCGCATTTACATTTTTTGCATCCCCGCGAAATTCGTCTCGGCGGTGCACCAGATATACCTTATTACAATAGTTTGACAAAAAATCCGCATCCTGCAGCGCCGTATTTCCGCCCCCGATAACAGCTACGTTTTTTCCTCTGAAAAACATACCGTCACAAGTCGCACAATAGGAAATCCCTGCTCCTGTTAATTTTTCTTCCTTTTCCAATCCCAAATGCCGATGTGTTACTCCGGTTGCCACTATAATGGATTGGCACAGATACTCCTGTTCTTCTGTTTTTACAAGAAAGCCCTCTTCTGTTTTTCTTACTTCCTTCACCTGCTCATGCTTAGTCTCCGTTCCCAACTGAACCGCCTGCTCCATCAGATTCATCGAATACTGTGCTCCGCTGATGCTGGCAATTCCCGGATAATTTTCCACATTCGGAGAAAATACAATCTGTCCGCCATAGTTCGCACCTTCAAATACAACCGTCTGCTTTCCTGCACGCTGCCCATAAATTGCTGCTGTTAATCCTGCTGTTCCGCCACCAATAATTCCTATATCATACATACGATTTCCCTCTTACTTTCTATTTTTATCTTCTTTTACTTTCCCGTTTCACTTACATTTTCCCAGACATCTCAGCACACGCTTTCATTGCCTCAATCACCGCGCTTCTAAATCCTTTCTCCTCCAGAACCCGAACCGCTTCAATCGTCGTACCTCCCGGAGAACATACCATATCCTTTAATTCTCCCGGATGTTTTCCTGTTTCCAGCACCATTTTTGCACTTCCCATCACTGCCTGTGCAGCAAATTTATAGGCCTGTGCACGCGGCATTCCATCTGCCACTGCCGCATCTGCCATCGCTTCGATAAACATAAACACATATGCCGGTGAACTTCCACTGGTGGAAACGACTACATCCATCAAATGCTCGGATACAACCTCCGCCTTACCAAATGCCTGAAGAATCCGGAGTACTTCCTTTAATTCCTCTTCTGTCACATAAGAATTGGCACAAACTGCCGTCATTCCTTCCCCTACCATAGCCGGTGTATTTGGCATTGTACGGACAATCTTTACCGGCTTACCAAACTGTTCTTCCAGCCATTCCAACGTTTTCCCCGGCGCAATCGTAATTACAATCTGATCCTCCCGGATACAGCTCTTAATCTCTTCGATTACAGACGGATAAAACTGTGGTTTTACCGAAAGAATGAGCTTGTCAGAGGTATTTGCCACTTCCTTATTATCCGCTGTGACATGAATCCCATACATTTCTTTTACTCTGGAGCGACCTTCCTCAGAAACATCCGCACCGATGATCTGATCGGCTTCAATCACTCCCTGACGAACAATTCCACCCATAATCGCACTTGCCATATTTCCTGTTCCAATAAATCCTAACTTCATTTTCCATGTCCTCCTTGTTGTCTTCCAGTCTGCTCTATCTATTGATGCTTTTCTGATCTTTTTCCTACATACTTTTCATCAGGACCGTACACGAAACCCACGTTCACCTTCTATCAGCGGAATCTCCTTTGTATCCATCCACTCAATCACAATATAATGTCCATGATTCAGACCTACGAGCAGCTTATTGATCAGAGTTTCACGCCCCTGTACCTCCATCACAACCGTACCATCATATTCATTGACAACCCAGCCTGTCAACTCCATGGATTGTGCCAGATATTTTGCCGTATATCGAAATCCAACGCCCTGTACCTGTCCATGAAATACAATATGTTTTCTCACTTCCGACATCTTTATTTCCTTCCTTTACTTCTACTATTTTATCCTGTTTTTCTATGAAAAGCAAACCATTCTGAGGATTCCTAGAACCAGCAAATGTGCCGGATAAAACAGATAAAAGAACCACTTTGAAAATTTTCTTCCCCGATTCGCCTGTTTTCCATTATATAAATACAAAATCGCCATTCCTGCCGCCAACACAAAAAATGCTGCTATCCCAGTCATCGCAACTGCATCTCCACCGGAAAAATACATGCTCTTTGTCATATACATCGGTAACAGAAATATACCTGTGGAAATACAGACAGCACGCATCATCTTCTTTTGAGAGCCATAGGCATACGCAAACAGTAAAGTATAAACCGGTGCCATCGTCGGCCAATCACAAAAACTATTCATAATAATAATTCCTGCAAATAGAATATAGCGCACAATTTCACTTCGTACATACACTTTTACTTCTATCAATAAAAAACAAAGAAAAAGTGTAAACATCATATTCAATCTGCCCGGCCACTGCTCTCCTTGTGACAATGCCATATAAAAAGGCACTTGTGAAAGAACTCCAAATCCTAATAATCGTAGCATATACCGTATTCTTGAATGTGTATAGTAATACCCTTCCACCAGAAAAAAACACATCAACGGAGCCGTAATATACCCAATATCCAGACACAGCTCCCCATACCAGCTCCCTTTTTCAAAAAAAACATCAGAAATATGATTTAACAGCATGGCTGCGATTGCTGCATACTTTAACATTTCCCGATTTAACACACGAATATTTTTCTCTTTAATCACGTTTTTCACTCCGTATTTCATATATCCTGCTATATGTCACTCAGTATACCATGAGTTTTCTCATCCCGCAATTCCAGACAAAATAGATTCCGAAACAAAATAATAAGCACCGGCAGTTTTCCCGTCTGCCGGTGCTCGTCTTTTATTTCTTAACCCCTATTTCCTTTTCCCGCGAATAATCACTACTGCAATTATCGCTATGCAAGCTACCATAACCAAAACTATCGGAAGAAGATTTCCTTCATCACCAGTTTGCACTGCCTGACCTTTTTGATCTGTATTTTGACCTGCATTATTTTGATTTCCTTCTACATCTACTGTAGTTTTCCGTACCAATGCACGACGTGCATTTTCTAATTCTTCTGTTGCTGCTTTTACTTCTTTTGCACTACCTGACTTCAGAAGTTTTTTCGCTTTTTTCAATGCATCTTCTAATCTCTGATAAGAGTCTTCTGTATACAACTTCTTATCCACTTTTTCAGCTGCTTGAATCTTATCCTTTAATGCTTCTACATTAACCAGCTTCTTCATTGCCTCTTGAATCTTATCAATATATTTATCATCACCGCTCTTTTCTGCCTCTGCGACAATATCCATCAATTCCTGATAAGAATCTTCTGTATAAGATTCAGCCTTCAATGCCTTCGCTGCCTGAATCATCTGCTCCAAAGTTACTTTTTCACTTGCAGTCAATCCATTATATTTTTCTTCGATTAGTTTCAGCGCCTCTGCAACCTGTTCTTTTGTACCTGCATCAAGAAGTTGTTTTCCTGCTTCTACAGCTGCAACATAAGACTGATAACTTTCTTTCGTATATAAAGAACCGTCTACGCTTTCTGACTGTTTAATTGCTGCCTTCAGAGCACTGATATCAACTAGATTTGACATTCTATTCTGGAAAGCAGTTCTCTTAGCAATAAATTCTTTTGGATTTACACGTTCTGTTCCGTCTATTTCTGCCTCTTTATCCTTAGCCACCAACGTATCAATCTCTGATTTAATCGCTGTCAATGCCTGATAACTTGCTTTTGTATACTGATCTGCTTCAACCAAATCATATTTTTCAGCTTCCAGCTCTGCAAGTTCTCTGTTTCTTGTAGAATATACAAGATTATTCTGCGCTTCTGTCACATTTTTCATAAGCTCATCTGCATCTGTCTGCGACAAATTATCCGGAGTTTTCATTGCCTTTTCCAACTTGCCAATTAAATTTTCATAAGCAGAATAAGTAACTTTTGTATAAATCGTTTCCTCATTACTGATTTTTCCAGCCAACATTTTTTTCATCTTTGCGACGGTTTCTTCATTCGCTTTTATCTTTGCATTTGTACGTGCTGACTCTAATGCTTTAATCGCTGAATCCACCATTGCCTGACTTGCATTTTCATTATCATAGATTTCCTGTGCAGTTTCTTTTGCCTGTGTGTAAGCTGTTTTGCTATCAGTTGTCCATGTGTCATCCTCTGCTTTTGCAAGTTCTGCTTTTAATGTTTCTTTGTTCACTTCTCCACCACGTTCTGATGAAGTTTCAATCTCAGCAATTTCCGGAATTACATCTTTCCAAGTAACAGTCAGTGTTTCCAGCATTTTTCCTTCCGGAATAACAAACTCATTGATTACTTGATTCAGTTTTCCAAGTTTTACTTCTTTACTAGCTTTTGTAACATTACTCTTATCTAAATAAGTTGCTGTAACATCTGCTTTAGAAATATCGCCGATCTGTATCAGACGAACAGATGCGATTGATGTTGGATCTAACACTCTCCATGTAAATGAACTGTTCTTTTTAGAAGACTTATAAGTTGTACCATAACTTCCATCCCGCATATTAGACGGAATCTTTCCTGCTTCTTCAATTGCTTCTGACACAATCTGTCTACTCTGCTCAGAAGAAATATATTCTCCTCCATTGATCTGCAGTTCATTAATTGCAACCCATCTATGATTATATGTTTCATTCGGCATGATGCGGATATATCTTCCATCTACATCCAGATCTTTTACTTCTTTATACATATATCCCGGATTTTTATCATCATGGGTCAGCGTAATGCCTTGCATGTCTTTCGCAACCGTATTATCATGCACATTTTGAGTCGGTTTTCCAACTGTCATAACCTCTGTCCAGTTCGTACCATCTGTTGACACTTCAAATTTTGCATTTCTCAAATAATTCAACTGTGTTTCTACAATATAGTAACGCAGAGAGTTAAAGTGAATCACTTGTCCCAGATCAAATGTGATATGTTTGCCGGCTTCCTGTTTTCCATTGATCATACCCAATGTACTTAATTTTCCATCAAACACATTTCCAACAGTTCCTGCCACACGCATATCATTTTCATTCTGTGCTTTTTCAAAGTTTGTATCTACTTTTTTAGCTCCAACAAACTTATAAGTCACTGCAAAATCATTCAAAGTAATCTCTTTTGCTTCTTCGCCATTATTTCTAATGCGTATATACGCTGCATCTACATTTTTTGCATCTGCTGCGTAAGGCTGCCATGTAATTTCATTCATGGACGTCTCCAGAACTACATTTCCCGGAAGTTCTGGAACTGTAATATTCTGTATTGCTTTGATATCACCAAGTTTTACTCCGATATACTCGTCTTTGTTCAATGTAACTGTTCCATTGCTTAATGAAACGCTGCCTTCCTCCAGACTTGCAGTGATATTTGTATCAACGTTCGTATAAAGCCCTGCTCTCGCACCACTTGCCTTTTCTTTTACAGTAAATTCAGAGAATTTCACCCATTTCTGACGATCTTCTAAATTACAAATTCTGATGTATCTTGCACGTGTTCCGGTAAGATCGATATTCAATATATCCTTTCCTGAGTCTACACCAGTATAATTATCATATCCATCTACCGGAGTCCATTTATCTCCATCAAGAGATGTCTCGATCTTATACCGTTTCAGCTTATCTCCATTATCTGCACCTACTACAATATGTGCACTGGAAAGATCTGCAACTTTACCAAAATCATATCCCAGATAATCATTTTCCTTACAAGTATCGTTTGTTGTATTACCGGAACCGTCTGGATCATACCATACATAACTGTTATCGTCTCCATCATACAATTTTGATTCCACGTGTGTAGAATCCGCAACTGTCCAGCGATCTGTATGTATAATATTGTACTCAATTGGTCTTGCATCTTCATTTGCCGGAGAAAGAATCTCTATTTCACCAATTCTTACCCAGCCTCCTGTTACTGTTTTATTATGAATACGCACCGCTTTTACATTAGCAACATTTCCGAATGAAACGGTCTGATCACCTTTATCCGACAATGTACCCGCTTTTGTCCATGTACTCGTTCCCTCAATCTGATACTCTACATCTGCATTGCTGAACTTATCACCCGTTGCTGAAACTCCCTGCACCAAACGGAAGGAACCAATTGTTTTTGGCTCCGGGAAAGTAACTGTCAATGTTGCTCCTGCTGGAATTGTATCTCTTCCGGATCCTTCATACGGTCCTCTAGCCAACCATACTTCACTGCTGTCATCTCTATCAAAATATCTATCTTCCGTTGCGTTATTTTGTATAGATATCTGATTATATGTAACAGTTCCTGTATATCTTTCCTGTGTATTTGGATTGATTCCAGTGTCAATATAATCAGTTACATATTTTGCCATTGCTTTAATAAATGGAACAATATGCTGTACTCCGACTTCTGCTTTTTCATAATGATCCAGATACCAGAGTTCATGTGTCTTTGACTGCTCGAACGCTGCTTTTGCTTCTGCATTATAACGAAGTGCAGTATCTGCTTCCTCATTGATAATCGCCTTGATAGCATTCAAATATCCAATTGCTGAAACAGTTGTATCATCCCAGCAATCCAGCCAATATACAATCTGATCTCTAACCTTTGTGTCTACAGCCTGTTCTCTATAAACAGCAGCTGCATTCTGTAAAATCTGGAATTCAGCAATCAATGCATCCGCTTCTTCTACAGTAACTGTACCTGTCTTTAATTTATCACGAAACGCCGTCAGTTTCGGAGCTAACTCTACAGATTCCTGCAATGCTGTTACTCGATTATCCATGTTCTGATTCATCATATGTTTAGACAATTCATACAACGCTGTAGAGGCTTCCGTTTCCACTGCTGAATTGTGATCTACATACTTGAAAGAATCCTTCCATGCCTTGTTTGCTATATCTGCATTTTCCCAAATATTCCATGAATAACATGCATTTCCGAAAATTGCCACTTTACTTGGCTCTGACTGCTGCATCGGATTAAGTACGATACCTTGAATCTTTGCCGGATCAACTCCTGGATGTAGAAATGTTGTATATCCGCCCATAATCAGATGGTTTTTAGAATTATCTGTACAAGGCCAGTTAATCCACATATAAGGACCGCGTCCCGCATTATTCGTAAATGTATTGGTAAAGTTCTGGTTTACTTCGCCCCATACCTTACCGCCTGTCATAACAATCTGTACATTTTCCGGGAAATTCTTGTAATATCCCTGTCCGTTGTACATATATTCCTGTGGACAAAACGGCAGCGTCTGTTTCAGATCCGGATAAGTTTTTTTCATTTCTGCCAGCCATGCTGTCATATCCGTTAAAAACTTATTATAATTATCTCCACCTACATTTCCCGCATCGTCTGCCAGAATTGCAACCTGTCTGACACCGGCTTCAATCACCTGAGCAAGTTTATCTTGTACTGCTTTTAAATCAGCTTGATAATTACTGTCAAATCTAACCGGATTATACATAAACGTATGAAGTGCATACACAAAACGGCATTTAGATGCATTACCCGCTTCTGCTAAAGGTCTGATTAATGTATTCAGTTCCTCTTCTGTATACAATTCTCTCCATTTTGCATTATGCTTTGGATCATTTTTCGGCGCATAGAAATAGGAATTCAGTTTATAATAACCGCCCCATTTCATAAGATTGATTCGATCTTCTGTAGACCATGGATTTCCATAATACCCTTCAATAAATCCACGACTTGCAACATCTGCCCAGTCCTCAATGTGAAAATTCCGGATGGTATTACTATCCATCTGCTTCAAAATATGATACAACGTCGTCAATCCATAATAACTTGCATCTGTGTCTGCACCTACTACAGTAATCACATCGTTATTACTATCCAGTACATAGGCATCCAGTTTTTCATACAAATCCGCTGACTGCATATTCACATGTTCATCTGCATAAGTATCTGCAACTTCTCCCGAACCATCAATTCCAACAAGAATATTCGTCTTGCCCTCTTCAATTGACTCGGATGTGGTCACTGTTACCCCGTCTTTCAACGCAAGTGCTTCTGCTAACCGATCTTTCGTTGCCTGATCGATTCCTGATTCATATACTACATTGACCTCGTTTTTGATAACATAGTCACCTTCCGTATATTGAATCACCTGTGGATTCGGATAAATTTCATACTCTGCAGCCGCAGCTTCGCTCCGGACTGACGGTATTGTCAGTCCAGAAACAGTCATTACTAATGCCATGACTCCTGCAGCGAATTTCTGAAAGCCTTTTTTGTTCTTTCTATTAATTCGTAACTTTTTCAAAATTTCCTCCTTGAAAAGATTGTCACATAATACTCTTCAAATTGATTATTTAACATCTTTCCTTTTCTTTCCAATCATTATAGCTCCTACTATACCAGCTGCTGCTAATGCAACCACCCAAATTCCTACTGATGCAGCATCCCCTGTTTGTACTGCATTATTTGAATTGTTTGTATTGCCTGTATTTCCTGTGGAGCCACCATTTCCGTCCGGCTTACCTGAACCCTGGTTGCCTGAATCTGGTTTCTCTGGATCCGGCTTTTCCGGGTCCGGCTTTTCCGGGTCCGGCTTTTCCGGGTCCGGCTTCTCTGGATCCGGTTTTTCTGGATCCGGTTTTTCAGCTTCTGTAACTGTGATTGCAAACTCTGTTTCAAAATCACCATAGGTCACTGTTACTTTTGTATTTCCTTTAGACAACGCCGTCTTTGTATCCGGATTAAATGTAAAGTCTTTTGCAGTCTCTTCTGAATACACAACTTCCGCTGTTGTACCATTGTCATATAATGTAGTAAGCACAAGACCTGTAGGATCTAAGGTTTCTCCTTCTTTATATGTTGTTTTTGTCGGGAAGCTCTTTATGGAAATATTATTCATTTCCGGTTTTTTCAACTCAATTGTAAATGATATCTCTTGACTTCCTGTATATCCATACTGTCCAATACCTGTTACGATTGCAGTTGCAGTTCCTGGTGCTTCATTATTACTATAAGTAAGTTTGTAGTCTATGCCATATCTGAGCACCTTATCTCCCAAGGTAACTTCAATGTCTTCTTTTGACAATGTTACCGGATGATCTTTATCTACTACTGAAACCAGTTTTTTCTCATTTACAAGAGAAACAGTTGCATCTGAAATGTTTGTCTTTGAATCTGCTTTACGCAAGCGAATCTCTGCAGCACTTGCAAATTTATTCTGCTGTGATCCTTCACCATAAGTTTCAACGCCGGTAAGTCGAACATATTTTGCTTCTGTCGGTTCATTAAACATTGCGATATACCAGTCATCTGTATTATCCCAATTTCCAACAGAAACTTCTGTCCACTCTTGATCATCCTTACTTACCTCTACTCGATACTTACTGATACGTCCATTTGAAGCGCCACTACGTCCTTTGTAGCGTAATGCATCTAGGCTAGTAACTTCACCTAACTCAAATTTAATCCAAAACTCATCAGGGCTCGCTAACGGATCCCATGATGTATGCCAGATAGTACCTTCATTGCCATCTAAAACATATCTTGCCGGACCTTCATTGTTTTGTCCTTTCTGTTCACTTCCAGCTGTCACTGACATTTTTTGGGTATCATAATCCCGTCCTGAATAAGTTGGGTCTTCACTCTCTACACTTGGAGCATTCAGATTGATAACAAATTCATTTCTGGTTGTATGATCTTCTGATTCAATGATTAACTTCGCTTTGTTTTCATACGGCGGTACATAAGTTACCGCTGCATTATCAGCTGTTGCATAGTCTAGTGTTTCAATAACAATAGCTTCTGTATCAAAACTTCCTGCTGCAAGTTCTTCCTCACTTAACTCAAGACCATTTACTCTTAACATTGAAAGATTTGCAGTAGAATTGGTTGTATATGAACCATTCCACTCAATAATCTCTACTTCTGTAATACCAGTACATGTTTCTGCTTTCCCTGCCTCTTGAGGAGTTGTATTTGTTACTTGCAGTTTTACAAAAGTTGCTACAGTTGGATCAAATGTATATGTATATGCTTTTACACGTTCTGGACTTTCATTTTCCGCAATTGTTTCTTCCACTGAAAGTTCTTTCCAGCTTCCTTCATCTCCTGTTTCAGATACAAAGAGTTTTGTTCTTCCTTCCAGCGGGAATGTCATTGCACCATTATCTTTGGAATAATATACAACAATTTTCCCTACACGCTGCTGAGTAGCATAGCGGAATGTGATTTCAGAAGTTGGATCTGTCTTTCTAGTTGCCCAGTTTGACCAACAAGTTGGATTTGCGCCTCCACTATTGTTGGCTCCGATTTCTTTCTTTCCATCCTTAATTGCATCCAGTGTATCTGACTGTTGTCCTTCCGGTACATCCTGACTTAAGTATGCCGCGCTACTTACACTGGAGCCTAACTCTATCTTCTGTTTTTCTACACGAACTGTTGCCGTCACCTCCAACGGCTGTCCCAGTACATTTGCGGTTCCTATTACCGTCACAAAGCCTTCTTTATCATAACTTCCATCTGGTTGTCCCCATTCGACTGGGAATGACGCATTCATAATCTCACCATTCAGAAGTACCGCCGGTCTGGATTCTGGCAGTTTCGGTGCTTCTCCAACTGGAACTGTTGTTGAATAATTCAGCAGAGAAACTACCTGATCAATCAAATTGACGATTACTGTAAGAGTATCTCCTGCCTCTGTTGTACCTGCCACAGAAAATGTACCACTCTGTGCAATCTGTTCTTCTGTAATTGCATCCCATGTTACAGGAATCTCTTTTTCACTTCCATCTGTATACACTGCTTTAACAGTACTCGGAAGCTGTGGCATATTACCGGTTTTTACATAGTAGTTTTTAGACATTTCGTAATAACTGATAGCCTTTTCTACTGTTGTATCCTGTTCTACCGGAGTCGTTGTTACTGTCACTGAAGAAGTTCCCACCCCTTTTGCACTGGCTGTTACTGTAAAACTTCCCGCTTTTTTTGTAGACTGTACAATTGCCAGTACTTTTCCTGCAAATGCATTTCTGCTGTTTGCCTGATAGGAGGTATGATCGTCTTGTCTTCCGTTATCAACACCTACCAGTTTACCTTCACCTTCTACTTTAAAGGTTACTTTATCTTCCGCATTCGGAATAATATTTCCATCTTTATCTGTTACGTCTACAGTTACATAAGTTAAGTCCGCTCCATCTGCTGCAATTGTATCGCGGTCAACTGTAGCTTTTAAATTCTTCTTCTCACTGGTGGTTGTTACGGATGTTCGACCATTCAGTTTTTCCTCTGAAATTTTCTGTCCATCCTGCCCATAAGCTACTGCTGAAATTGTACCTGCTTTATACGGAACCTGCCATGTCAGATATAAATTCTTATGTTCTGTACCAGACTTGTCCGCGCCTTCATAATACTGATATGTATACCCTTGTGTATTTGATTGTTTCTGCGTAAATTCCTTTGTTCCAAGGGTTTTCTTCTCACCCGTTTTTGCATCTGTAAAGAATAATTCTACTTTTTTCGCATCTGTATAAACGACAACAGGAACATTTCCACTGCCATCTTTCTTCACTACATCTTCATTCCATGCCGGTAAAATATGAAGGGTATTTACTTCATCATTCCACTGGCTCTGATAGAAGTAGTAACTGTCTTTTGGAAATCCTGCGGTGTCAATAATTCCAAAATATGAATTCTTTGGAGACGGCCATGTTCCTTGTGCTCCTTTTCCAGTTCCGTTCCATGGTGTCGGCTCTCCAATATAATCAAAACCGGTCCATACATATTCGCCTGCCACAAAATCTCTCTTAATAACCTCGTACCAAGCACTGCTGGCAACTGCCCCCCAGTTAACTGCTGAATTATCATAGGATGTTAACTTCTGACCCGTCTTACTTCCATCTGTTCTGTCATATACACCTCTACTGTTGACTGCTGAAGCAGTTTCAGAACCATACAACTTCCAATTTGGGTTACTATTATGAAGCGTATCATAATCATTTCCAGAACAATAATTCAAACCAACCGTACCATTTGCAGTTGTCATATCATTCATCATGTTTTTCGGTATTCCAACCTTAACACCTTTTAACACGTTGTCGCCTCGTGTTGCCGGTCTTGTCGTATCCAATGCCAAAGTCCAATCAATCAGCTTTTTCTGATTATCTGCATACGCCTGTGTCAATACACCGCCTGCACCTTCCTGAACTTCATTTCCAAGGGACCACATAATAACTGACGGAGCATTCCAGCCACGTTTTACTGTTGCTGTTAAATCATATTGTGCCCAAGTCATTCCATCTTTTTTGCCAAGAATCTGATTGCTTTCACCTATTGTCTGATTGAAGAATCTGGCATAATCATTGTTATTTCCATTCTTAGCATTTTGCCAGCCATCAAACATCTCTTCTACAACAAGGATACCTTTTTCATTACAAATATTTATCAGTTCTTCTGCTGCCGGGTTATGTGTAACACGAATGGAGTTACATCCCATTTCCCTTAAGATTTCCACCTGACGCTCAATTGCACGTTCCCATGCCTCTGCTCCAAGCGCTCCCTGATCGTGGTGCATACACACACCTTTCAGTTTCATATTTGTTCCGTTTAATGAAAATCCACTATTTGCATCAAACTTAAAATAACGGAATCCGTATTCTGTATCGTAAGTATCTACAACCTGTTCATCAATCTTTACTTCTGTACGCACTATATAAAGCGCCGGATTTGTTGTACTCCATAATTCTGGATTCTGTGCACTTACTGTTGCATCAATCGCTGTGGTTTCACCTGCCGCAATCGTTGTGGTTTCTGTTGTCACAGTTCCGATATTAGCGCTTGGCTCCCCACCTTTTTTGAAAATGGTATGAGTCAATGTCACATTCTGTTCTCTGTCTGAATCATTGGCTACAGTTGTCTTAATATTAGTAGTCACCGCTCCGCCTTTTTCTGTTTCCAAATTTGGAGTTTCTACCTTTGTCCCATATAAGTCAACATGTACAGGATCTACAATATTCAAATCTACACTTCTATAGATACCACTTCCTGAATACCAACGGCTGGATGGTGTCTGATGATTTACCTTTACTGTAATTACATTCTCACCATCAAAATTTACCAAATCTGTGATATCAAATGAGAATGGAGTATATCCATACGGATGGCTTCCCACCTGTGTTCCATTGACCCAGACTGTAGCATCCATATATACGCCACCAAAATCAATTCGCACACGTTTATTCTCCGCTGTTTTTCCAAGCGTGAAACTCTTTCTGTACCAGCCAATTCCACCCGGAAGATATCCGCTTTCTGCTTCCATCTTCGTTGAATACTCTTGTTCAATACTGTAGTCATGAGGCAGATTTACATGTTCCCATTTAGAATCATCAAATGCCGGTTCTTCCGCACCTGATGCATCTCCCAAATAGAACTTCCAGTTGTCATTAAAATTGACATCTCGTTTTGCTGCAGAATAATTGTTTACATAAACAACTTCTTTATCAGAACTCATCTGGCTTTCTGTTCCAGAAAGCACATTGACCGGAGTTCCTGCCGCAAATGAAACACTTGGAGCAAGCATTCCAAAGGCAAGCGTAAGTGCAGCTGCAGCCATACCTTTTCTTTTTAAATTATACTTTTTCATACTTTTTTCCTTTTTAGACTTTTTATAGCCTATCCTCTTCCTCCATTTCCTTATTTATTTTGCAAAATCAGACCGCAAAAAACCTCCGGGCAGGTTTTGGGGAAAAATAAAAACCGGACGTTATAATTCAAGAAGACTTTAAAAGCGATGATGCTATGTCTTCCTAACTCCAACTCCGGTTTTGCCCTTAAAGGTAACAATCCAATTTTTGCAATATAATCTTTTTATAATTTTAACATTTCTGTAAAAAAAATCCTACTTTTTTCTTGTTTTTATATAAACTTCGTGATTTTCACTAAT
>ENA-ORSX01001701-ORSX01001701.1-human-gut-metagenome-genome-assembly--contig:-NODE-1701-length-14703-cov-2.407223_pt1 | contig 14703 bp, 12 predicted proteins | sample MGYA00241904_ERZ509172 | MGnify/ENA primary metagenome ERZ509172 (study PRJEB26280, sample SAMEA2338795) | human gut metagenome | biome: human gut; feature: human-associated habitat; material: faeces...
TATAATATAAGTATGAATAATATTCGTTGAAAATTTAGTATATATCACTTAATGGGGAATAAACAGGGCTTATTAACGGTTGGACGTGTCGCATGAATGGGGACGTAATTCTTCCATTCGTCGAACGAATTGGATTTCCCCGGGTGTATTCCCATGAGATGTAGATAGCGTGTTGTGATTTTATGATTATCTTTGTTCGAGTAAAAAGGAGATAGAAATGGAATTACGAACAGAAAATGTGACGAGATACATCATGCCATTACGAGAGGGCGGTTCATTACCGGCATTGGCGGAGGCGGAGGATGGATTCAAGTACGTGGTGAAATTCCGGGGTGCCAGGCATGGCACGAAGGCTCTGATAGCCGAACTGATCGGAGGGGAGATTGCTCGTGTCTTGGGATTACGAGTACCGGAGTTGGTTTTTCTACAACTGGATGAGGCTTTCGGTCAGGCGGAGGGAGATGAGGAAATACAGGATTTGTTGAAAGCGAGCCGGGGATTAAATCTCGGGTTGCACTTTTTATCCGGGGCTCTTGCATTTGATCCCACGGTAAACGTGATTGATGCGGAACTGGCCTCGAAAATCGTTTGGTTGGATGCTTTACTGACGAATATTGATCGCACGGTTCGTAACACGAACCTGTTGATGTGGCACAAGGAACTATGGTTGATAGATCACGGTTCGTCACTCTATTTTCATTATTCTTGGACGAATTGGCAGAAACACGCTTTGAGTCCTTTTGCAGAAGTAAAGAATCATGTTTTATTACCTCGGGCAAGTCAATTGGCAGAAGTCGATGCCGGATTGAAAACCCGATTGACCCCGGAAAGGATAAGGGAAGTCGTGGCGTTGATACCGGAGGATTGGCTAAATTGGGATGATCTGGGTATTACAAATCAAGAAATACGGGAGACGTATGTTCGTTTTTTAACGGAACGGGTTGCACATTCGGAAATATTTATAAAAGAAGCACAACATGCCAGAGAGATACTTGTATGAATATGCCGTTATCCGGGTTGTCCCGCGGGTGGAACGGGAAGAATTTATTAACGTGGGGATCATTTTGTTCTCCAAGCGGAAAAAATTTCTGCGGGCGAAGTACGTGCTTCACGAGGAAAAATTAAGGATGCTATTTCCGGAAATCGATATAGAGGAGATTCGGGTGAACCTGCAAATTCGATCGAATTTGTTCCGGTTCCCGTGATGGCGGACCGATTGCCGAATTGGATGTTCCGGAGCGTTTTCGTTGGCTGACGGCCGTTCGTAGCACGATTATCCAAACCTCTCGTCCGCATCCCGGTTTTCTGACTGATCCGGATGCTACTTTTGATAAGTTATTTGATGAGTTTGTGATGTAGATATATAAAGAGAATAGGTGGAGAATTTCCACCTATTCTTGAAACACACACTTGAAGGATTATTTCACGATAATGGTAAAACAATCGTTCACGTCTTGAGATCTTCCTTCATTCGTAAATGTGAGAGAAATTTTATAGCGTCCGGCAGGTATGTCATTCTTTACTGGGATTTGTAACATTCCATTTCCTCTGACTGAGAGATAAGTACTTAGCTTTTCTATATCACCTTCATCAGTAGTGATTGATTTGATTGACACAAGGATGGGTGGGGTTCCTTCGATACCTTCTATTGCTGAGCTAACCCACGGAATATCACGCAGAACTCTCTCGTAATCTTCTCCTTCTCCTGACATCATCGTGGGAAAAATATCGAACCAATCAGCGATTTCTTGTGGTGTAAATCCCATTTCTATATACATTTCGTATCTAGGATTGGGGATTTCACTAGGAGGTGTCGTATCAAGATTTTTTTTTACGATCATAGAATCAACGCTGTAACTTGCATACTCTGTGATCAGGTAACCAATGGTTATATCTTGACAGTTGATCATTATTGCACTTGAAAAAACGAGGCAACATATTGTTATAATTCTTATTCTCATAATTTTTTTCTTAAATATTACCGAAATCATATCCATAATTGAGAGCATGAACGACACCGTTAGTCGGTTGTATATCCGGGGATGCTAACGGTACATAAGAGTCGGCTGTCCATGAAAAAAGGTGCATTTTTATAGCTCCGGCATCAGCAACACCGGCGTAAGATTCTCTTTCCAGATAAGCGATGATGCGGTTCCCGTTTAAACAAGTAAGAGGGGTACCGCCATCTTGTTCTGCTGCATTGATATAATAGGACATATTTCTAAACTTGATACTTTCTTTTAGATGTTTCCCTTTTACCACGTGTTTTAATATGAATTCCCGACATAGGTTCACGGGGATGTCATTTACTTTCTTGTAATAATTATTAGGGTCACCTTTTTCTTGTGATTCCCATAAAAAACGAAGAATGGAATAACTGGGAGGTGCAAAAAAAGTGATTGTAGGTAACGAGTCTACGGTCCCCTCAAAAAGGTCCGTCAGTCCAGCATGTTCAATCATTTCAACTGTTAACTCCCAATTATAATTATCTGAACGTAGGTATTCCATCATTGTTCCATCGAAATATGGATTTGAAATACCAGTATCGATAATGGTTTGTTTTGTATCACATGCGGATAAAACAAATAACATTCCGGTAATGAGTAATATATTTTTCATATTCAAATATCAATTAATTATTTTCGATTATGCCAATACGTATTTTGTCGTAGTAAAGGATTTTGACTAAAAGCCTTTTTAGAAATCATGCAGAACAGGGCACCGTCAATAAGATCTTGATCGGTTACGGTTTTGAATTCTCCAGCCAACTCCGTGCGTACATATCCATTTCGAATGATATCATAATAACGTTGTCCTTCCATGATCAACTCTTTTTCTCTCTCTTTGAAAATAGTGTATCTCAAATCTCCACCATATTCGCTTGCGTTGTAAAGTGTTGCTTTGGAACGTTCACGTACTTTATTTAGATCATCTATGGCTCCAGCCGTGTATTCACCCCCAAGTCGTGAACGACATTCTGCCCTTAACAAGTAAATATCAGCCAAACGCCACCAGATTTTATTTTGATTTACATTCAAGGTTTTTCCTACGTTTGGTCCTGAAGTTTCAACCATGGGTAAACGCCATTTGTTTGGGAAGGCGTATCCCCCATATTCGGGTTTATCCATTTCATCCAATTGGTAGAAAAAAGCATATTTTCGTTCGTCCGTGCCGGAGTACATTTCTCTTACCGTGGAATTATGTATCCAAACCCCAATGTATTTTATGAAAGCGGCAGGAAATTCAGCTCGTAAAGGATAGCAATGATAAAAGAATCCGGGTATAGAAAGCATATCTGCAGCACCATCCATGAAACCACTTGATTCATTCCAGAAATCCTTGAAAACAGTCTCGTACACGCTTTCTTTACTGTTAGCTACTAAGGCATCCGTGCATATCGCTTCTGCATTAGGGACAAGTTCATAGGTTCCGGAACCAATCACTTGGCTACATGCTTTTTCCGCCCGTTCCCATAATTCTTTCTCATCGTAGTCTTGATGCTTTGCGAAGTACTTCCCGCCTGCTTTCCATGCACACAAATGGGCGAGGAGAGCGTTGGCAGCTCCTTTGCAAGGTGTTGATTTGAAACGAGGTGAATTGCCTTGCCAGTCTGTTACTTTTTCAAATTCCGGTAATAAATCAATGGCATGTTGTGCTTGTTCTATTGCATAATCAGCCACTTCTGTCCATTCGGATTTAGGGGTAGGGAGAAATTCAATTTCGTCACGTATTAAAATACAATCCCCCCAAGTATGTAATAATTCAAGATATGCTAATGCTTTGTAGAAATATGCTTGTCCTCTATAAATATTACTTCTTTCTTTGGAAATACCACTTCCCTCGGCATGATGCAGAACGACGTTTGCACAAGCAATTGCATCATAGAATGGTTTCCAATTGAGATTAAGAATGTATTCAGGACTATTATTTTGAAGTATTTCCAGGTATGTTCCTTGTTGGACTTCATCCGTGTACCATCCCTTTTGAACTTGGTTTCCCGGATCTTCACCCGTGTAATTGCAGATCATGTATTTCACGGCATAATCTGTTGCGTTAAGTGCAGATTCAAAATCCTTTGGGGTATTCAATGCATTTTTAAATGTCAAAGAACTCTCCGGTTCAATATCTAATGTCTCTTCACATCCTATTTGGATAATTGCAAATAAAATGAAAACAAGAATCTTATATTTCATACTTTAAAATTTTACAGTTAAACCTAATGTATATTTCCGTGCTAACGGGTAATTTTTTCCGTAATCCAATCCTGTGCTAATATCCACTGTTTCTGGATCAATACCGGAATAATTCGTGAAAGTCAGAAGATTCTCACCACTTATAAATAAACGAACTTGTTCTAATTTTAGTTTGCGTGTGATTGTTTCTGATAAATTGTACCCGATGGTTAGTGTTTTTAGTTTTAATAAATTTACTTTTTCAACTTCCCGGTCAATCAGTAGACCGGAATACACCATGTTGTTTTGGTCTATTTGCATTTGAGCAAAATCGGCATTGTTATCACCAGGTTGCTGCCAGAATGAAATTTTGTTTAGATTCAGGAGTAGGGGATGTAATAAATTGGAATGATCATTTGTTGCTAACGCATTCTTGTATGTGGTGTTGACCATGTGGCGACCTATTTGGTAACTCATGGATAGATTCAGATCAAAATTTTTCCATCTGAATTCGCTCACGATACCTCCGCTTATTGTTGGAAGGGCGCTACCTGCATAGATCATGTCATCCATAAATATTTTACCATCACCATTTGTGTCTATAAATTTGTAATCACCTGGTTGATAAAAATTGGCTGTTCGAATGTCAAAAAACAAATATTGCCCTACTCCTTGACTATTGTGATACAAAGGCATCTCATCTTGTTTGTTGATGAAGCCGTCTGTTGGAAATACGTATATATCATTTAACGGCTTACCTATAATTCCGACAGAAATATCTTTGCCATTATATGATTTCTCAAAACGATTCCAGTTCCTCGCTCCATTCACGGATATTTTCCAATACGTGTTTTGGGTTCGTAAGACTTCATATTTTATCAATATTTCAATTCCCTCGTTGGAAATTGCCGCGGCATTTCTCCATTGCGCACTATAGCCATTATAGTTTCCGGGTAAGTCAACGGCCCACAATAATTTATCTGTGTACCGGTAATAGTAATCCAGTGTAATACCTAGCCTGTAATTGAAAAGATCTAAATCTAATCCGAAATCATATTGGTCGGTTTCTTCCCAAGACAAATCATCATTATATAGTCCCCCTCCCCAAACGGGTTCTAGAGTTGAATTTCCTTGATGTGCATTTCCTGCCTCCATTAAACCTAGGGCTAGAAACGATTGCTCAAAGTGTTGTCCGGAACGTCCCCAACTAGCCCGAAGTTTTCCGAATGAAAGCCAGTAATTGAATGGTTTTATGAAATGTTCTCCTGTGAAGGTCCATCCTGCGGCAATAGAAGGAAAAGTTCCCCATTTGTTGTTTTTGCCAAAAACTGAACTTCCGTCCCGGCGGAAACTGGCGGAAAGCAAATATTTCTTTCTGTAGTTGTATTCCAGACGTCCGAAATAAGAAACAAGAGTTTTCTCCTCCATGTCGGAAAGGTAACGCTGAAAAGCGACGGTCTGCGAGTAGTTACCGTAATTTAGTTCCCCTAAGACAGGAAAGCCCGGACGAGAATAGTAAATTTTATCGCTTGGAGAGTTTTGGGCGCTTCCTCCATTGTATTCAACCTGATCATATTGGTAAGAGAATCCGGCGACAAAATTTATATTGTGATCTTCTTTTATTGTTTTTTGATAAGTCAATAAATTCTCGTTTAAGACCATTAAATTAATCCCTGTTTCTCCGACAGTTTGTGAAAAACCATGTTCGTCCAGATAAGAGGGTTGGAAATAATTTCTACGATGGATGGAATAATCCGCGGCCAAAGAGGTCGATAGATTAAGTCCGTCAAAAATATCATATCCGATTTTAAAGTTTGTTCGGATTCGAACGGAACGATTTTTTTCTTTTGTCCCTTTTAATTTCTCGAGTACATCGTTCCATACAACCGATCCTTTACCGGGATTGAGAGAGCTTAATTCATAAGGGTCTCCCGGCACAGTTTCCACGATAGGAGCTGCTCCCATTCCTTCTGTTTTTTCTCCTCGTTTCCGGTTGGTTAAGGTCGCGTTCAGACGTAAATCGACATTTAGTTTCCGAACGGGAACAACATTCATGTTAGCATTTAAATCTATTCTATTGAATCCTGTTCCTTTCAGAACTCCTGATTCATCGTAATAACCTAAGCCAATACCGTAATACATTCTATCACTACCTCCGTAGGTTTGAATATTCGCATTAGTGATTTTTCCTTTTTCATAGTAGATGGGAAAAAAATTAGTTGCATTATTGTAAAATGAATTCAAGCTATCCTGCAACACAAGGCCATCACTGTTATGACTTGTTGGAGTGAAAAAATAGTCATAAGAACCTTTTTTCGTATCAAATACTTCCCGGTTAGATTCCGGGTATTTATAACGTTTTGTTACCGGGTCCAAATACGCCACAGAAGGTCTGTTTTTAAGAGCATTTAATCTGAAATCTCGTTCTCCCTTTCCAATCGTCACTGTTGGTAGTTCTGGTAGAATATTCCATGATTGTGAAATATTCACGGAAAAAGTCGCATCTTGATTTTGTCGTCCCTTTTTTGTTGTTACAATGATAACTCCGTTGGCAGCTCGCGAGCCGTATATCGCTGCAGAAGAAGCATCCTTTAATACTTGAATGGATTCAATCATGTCGGGATTTATGTCAGCTAAAAGATTCGTTCCGGTAATGGGAGACGTGAATGAATTCAGTGGCACACCATCAACAACCCATAGGGGATTGGAGTATCGTCGGTTTTGTTCAACATCTAGAGAGTTGTACCCTCGGATGACGATGGCTGTGCCTCCACCACCGGGAGCGCCTGACATATTGGTGATATCCATTCCTGCAACTCGACCTTGTAGTAAGTTCGCAATACTGGGAGATGGAATTCCTTTTATTTCATCAGCTTTTATAACAGAAACAGCCCCTGTCATTTCTCGCTTATTGGTTGTGCCATAGGCAACAACTACAGCTTCGTCAAGAGACTTAATGTCTTCTTCTAACGTGATTCGAAGGGTGTCGGTCTTTTCGGTAAAATTGATTTTCTTGTCTTTAAATCCTACGAAAGAGAATTCTAAAGTACCCTTCATAACAGGTAATTGTATTGAAAACCACCCTTTGTTATTGGTTGCTGTTCCGATATTCGTATTTGCTAATTTAATGGTGACTCCAGGCAGTGGTTCTTTTTGCCTATCATAAACCCATCCCTTCAATGTGATTGATTTATTCTCGTCGGTAGAATTTGTTTTGAGTTTTATAACAATGGCATTGTTTAACACGACATACTCCAAATTCGTGTTTTTCAAGCACTTTTGCAGAATTTTCTCCACGTCCACTTCTTTTTCATTCAAATCGATCCCCTTTATCCGGGCAATGTCTTCGTTGTTGTACATGAACGTGAACCGGGTCTGCTGTTTTAACTCCCAAATCACTTCTTCCAGTGATGCGTTTTGTTTTTTGATCGTGACAGTCTGTGCATTCAGGCTAGCAAAAGTCTGAACGACGAAACACGTGAGTAGTAGAAAGGTTAATTTCATACATCTAAAAATTTTTTGCAATTTTCTCTCTAACGGAAAATCACTCTTCCATCTTTTTTTCATACCTTTGAAATGTTTTAATTATAACTAATTAATACAGAGGATCGGGAAATGTTGGCGCAGGCCCCGATCCTTTCTTTATTATCGGGCGTGGATGGTTATGGTGTTGTCCTTGCGGGCGACAACCACTTTACCACTTTCATTAATAATTTCCAATAGATCGTCAATATTCTTGTACCTGTTCAGATTCGTGGAGATTCGGATTTCCTTGGTTTCTGCAGTGGAATAGAATATGGTCATGTTGTACCAGCGTGCGAGGTCATTCATCACGTCTTCCAGACGTTGGTTCCGGAACACGAACATACCTTCAATCCATCCCGTGTAGAGTTCCGTGTCAACCTTTTGTACAGATGTCTTTCCGGTCTCCTTATCGTATCGGAATTGCTCGGATGGGGTTAATTGCACTTGTGTCTGATCGGTGTAAGCCCATACAGAACCTTCGACGAGAGTGGTATGCACGATGGGTTCGGTGGAGTAAGATTTCACGTTGAATTTTGTCCCGGTGACTTTTACTTGCATTTGTTCTGCGTTGACGATAAAGGGCCACTCCGCGGCTTTGTTTACTTCAAAATATCCTTCTCCATCCAAATATACTTCCCGTTTTTCATCCCCGAATTCCACGGGATACCGTAGCGTCGATTCACAATTCAACCATACTTTCGTGCCGTCTGCTAATGTTACTTGGTAGTCGGCACCTGCCGGAACACGTAATGTGTGATACACGGTTTCTTTGTTTACCTTTTCCGGGGCATTGGTTCCGGTCGTGTATGTTTCCCCTGCATTGCTTTGATAGGAGAGTAGTTTTAATGTGTCATTTGTGATCAACGTCCCGTCCACGGCTTTTTGGTAAATCTCTTCTTGGGACAGGTCAAGAACTTCCCCCGTGGAAACGATTAGTTGCGCACTCCGTTTTCCCACGTGTTCAATTTGTGCCATGGGGGAAACTGACTTTTTCTCTTTCCCTTGTTGTAACAACAAACCTCCCGCTAAAGCCATCAGTACGCATACTCCTGCTGCCACGGAATACCATACCCTTCGGTTGATTTTTTTCTTTTCCGGTATGGAGGTATGGAAATCCTTTTGCATTTGTTGCCATAATTTTTGCCATTCCAGTTCCGGTTCTATTTGTTGACCGTATTCTTTTTGCAAAAATGCCATCCGGTTCGTAATCACTTCCTCGAGCAAGTGTTTATTCTCTTCTTCTAGTAGCCGTTCCGGTTCTCGAAGGTGTTCCAGTATGAATTCTATTTTATCCAGTTTTTCTTTCATTTGTCTCTGGTTTGATCTTTTACACTATATACACAGGTGAGGTTGAAAAATGGGTGAGTGAAAAATGAAATATTTTCAAAGAAAAATTACAAATGTTGTTACTTCCGATAGATATACCTAATTCTAGGGATACTTTGGGGTAGTATATGGGTGTATGAATCTTTTTGCTACTTTGTAGATTGTTTGTTAGAGGTTGAAATAGAAAGAAGGCAAATGTTATCTTTACTTATGATCTGTTAAAATGGCGGCTATAATCGGGCGATAAGGCGGCGACAATGCGGCGAGAGCGCCTAACTGTCTGGTAACAGTCTAGCAACGAACTGGAGATTTGCATGATTAAGGGTAGATTTACTTACTTTAAGGGCATCATTCATGATTACTTATATAAATAGGGTCCGATTATAAAATCGGGAATTTGGGTATGAATATCCGTAATTCATATACAAACCCGCTTGTTCCATTGCTGTAAATTTGCCATCAGAAGTTTAACAATAAAAGATAGCAAATTATGGACGGGAGAAACCTTTTGAAAACAGTATCGAGTTTTGCGCTGCTTACCATGTTGTCATGCAGCCCGACAGTGAAAGAGAATACTGATCAGCCCAATATAATGGAAGTGGAAAAGAAAAATCTCGGCAAACTGTTGGCTCTCTATCCGAAGCCGATGACTGTTGTTGGTACGAAGGTGGAAGGAAAGGTGAATTGGCTTGTTGTCGGACATACGGGTGTTATCGGTCATGATCGCGTACTCGTCAGTATGAGTAAACAACATTATTCCAATCAGGGAATCAAGCAATCGAAAAAACTCTCCATTAATCTCGTTAGCCGGGAGATGTTGCCTAAAGCGGATTACGTGGGTAGTGTGAGCGGGGAGACGGTTGATAAATCGAGCGTGTTCGCTTATCATATCGGCGAGAATGGTACGCCTGTGATTGACGTGTCGCCCTTGACAATGGAGTGTAACGTGGTGGATATTTACGAAACCGAGGGGTTTGATAATTTCATCTGCACCGTGGTTAATACTTATGCGACTCCCGATGTACTTGATAATAACGGTAAACTCGACTATACCCGGTTAAAGCCTGTGTTGTTTGAATTTCCGACTTACTCTTACCTTGCCACGGGAGAGGTGATCGGGAAGTGTCTGAATCTGGATGAGGAGCCCGGTATGTGTGCGAAACAACCGATGGCGGCTGATGGTATCGTGCGCCTGTCGAAAATAGAGGTTTATCCGGAGTATCTTGACGAGTATATGAAATACGCGACGGAAGTGGGCGAAGTTTCCCTGCGCACCGAACCGGGGGTGTTGACCATGTATGCTGTTAGCGAAAAAGAGAATCCCTGTATGGTAACGATTCTCGAAACCTATGCCAGTCAAAAGGCTTACGAGTTACATATCGCATCGGAACATTTTCAAAAGTACAAACAGGGAACGTTACACATGGTTAAGAGACTGATGCTTTCTGACCAGACGCCCCTTAATCCTGCAAATCAAATCAATAATTTCATTCAATAAATCAAACCGACTATGAATAAATTTCTCTTATTTTCAGTATTCAGTATTTTAACATTCAATGTTATGGCACAAGAAAAGATCGTACAGACGGCTGGGCGTAATCAACTCGGAGAGTTTGCCCCTAAATTTGCGGAACTTAATGATGATGTACTTTTTGGTGAAGTTTGGAGCCGCACGGATAAACTGGGGCTGCGTGACCGTAGTCTAGTAACCATTACCTCCCTCATTAGTCAAGGTATTACGGATAATTCGCTTGTTTTTCATCTTCAGTCGGCAAAAAAGAACGGAATCACCCGTACTGAAATTGCCGAGATTATCACCCATATAGGATTTTATGCCGGTTGGCCGAAGGCGTGGGCTGCATTTAATTTGGCCAAGGGAGTGTGGGCAGAGGATTCGACAGGTAATGATGCTAAGGCTGCTTTCCAACGTGAAATGATTTTCCCTATCGGCGAGCCGAATACGGCCTACGCGAAGTATTTTATTGGTAATAGCTACCTCGCCCCGGTTTCTCGTGAGCAAGTTGCGATTTCCAATGTTACGTTTGAACCGCGTTGTCGCAATAACTGGCATATCCATCGTGCAACGAAAGGTGGCGGGCAAATGCTTATCGGTGTTGCCGGACGGGGGTGGTATCAAGAAGAGGGTAAGGCTCCCGTGGAGATTCTGCCCGGTACGGTCATCCATATTCCCGCGAACGTGAAACATTGGCACGGGGCAGCCGCTGATAGTTGGTTTGCTCATTTGGCCTTCGAGGTTCCCGGAGAGAAAACCTCCAACGAATGGCTCGAACCGGTTACGGATGAAGAGTACAACAAGCTCGAACAAATTAAATGATGACAACGAAGGAATTTAATGAATATGTAAAGACGCGTAAGGCGCTTAATACAGGGGAAATACATCGTTTTATGGATGCCATGAGTAACGAGGCGAGACGGATCACGTTCCTGTTGAATACGGCATATCGTACACCGGACGAAGTACGTGGGTTGCTTTCCGAATTGTTTGGTTATCAAGTACCGTCGTCTCTTCGAGTATTTCCTCCGTTTTATGCGGATTATGGCAAGAATATTACTGTTGGGGAGAACGTATTTATCAATGCCTGTTGTCATTTTCAAGATCATGGCGGGGTGACCATTGGCGACGGATGCCAAATCGGGCATAATGTTGTTTTTGCCACGCTCAACCACGGATTAGCCCCGGAAGATCGTAAAACGACTTATCCGGCTCCTATTGTGTTGGGTAAGAATGTGTGGGTAGGTTCCAACGCTACAATTCTTCAAGGAGTAACCATTGGTGACAATGCTGTTATCGGTGCGGGTGCGGTCGTTACGAAAGATGTGGCGGCGAATGCGATTGTTGGCGGTATTCCTGCACGTTTTATCAAAATGATAGACGGGTGAGGATATATTAATTGAAAGATATATTTACTTTATTTTACCCGGTTCTGCTGTTTTTTAGTGAGTTCTTTATATATTTGAAAAAATGAACGAGGCAGTTCTAAAAATACAGATATATGATTACAGATATTCGTTTGAGGAGTCAGCAATTGGTGAACCCGGCTTTTAATGATCCCAAGGAACTTGTGGCATGGATGGGTGCTTTGCAGGGGCAGGAGTATAGTATGGCGAAGTGGGCTGTGGGATTACGATTGAAGAATCCGGACATCCGGAAGGTGGAGGCGGCTTTGGAGAAAGGGGAGATATTGCGGACTCACGTGTTGCGTCCGACTTGGCATCTGGTGGTGGCGGAGGATATTCGATGGATGTTGAAGTTGTCGGCTAGACGGGTGAGGTTGGCGTACGATTCGTATTGGAAAAATCATGGAATATCGGAAGAGTTGCATGTCAAGAGTCTTGAAGTGATCGTGAGGGCTTTAGAGGGGAAGAGATACTTGACCCGACAGGAGATTGGTGAGGAATTGAATCGGGCGGGTGTTATCGTGGGGGATGATTTGGTGAAGTATTTTCTGGGAAGGGCGGAAGTTGACGGTATCATCTGTAATGGCGTGGATAAAGGAAATAAAAGGACGTATGCTTTGCTGGATGAGCGAGTTCTACCGATGAAGGAGTTGCATAAGGAAGAGGCTTTGGCGAAATTGGCAATCAAATATTTCAGAAGTCATTCCCCTGCCAGCTTGCAGGATTTTATCTGGTGGTCGGGGTTATCTATAACGGAGGCAAAACAGGCGGTCGGGTTGATTGATGCGGAGCTGATTAAGGAGAGAATCGGGGAGACGGACTGGTTAATCCATCATTCATGTGCAAGGAATGTACGGGCGAAGCGGGTTATACATTTGTTGCCCTCGTATGATGAATATCTTATTAGTTATAAAGATCGTTCGATGGCATTGGCACCGGAATATTATAGAAAGGCTTTTAATACCTTTGGAATTTTCTACCCGGTGATTTTGCACGACGGGAAGATTGTCGGGAATTGGAATAAGTCAGCCAAAAAGAAACAGTTTGGGGTAGAATCTTCTTTCTTTATACCGGGTATTGAGGTCGATGAGGGAGAGTTGGATAAGGCAAAAGAAAGGTTTAGAGTGTTTAATAACGGGGGAAATGACTGATGCCGGATCAGTCGAAATGTCAGTGCGGATGTGAGAATAGGAGCAACAGGAGAGAAGCGGGAAATTCGTCCCGTAAGGTTTTTAGGCCTGTCGTGATGTGAGTTTTCACGGTATTCACCGAAATGTTTAATTCTTCGGCAATTTCTTTATACTTTTTACATTCGATAAAACAGAGTTTCATCACTTGCGAGCAACGTTCGGGGAGGAGTTCGATGCGGGCTAGAATGCGTTCCAACAATTCTTCCCGGGTGGAATCGTCCGATAGCGTGTAAGTCGGGTCGTCGGCAAGGTGTTGACGCACGTGATTATTCTGGATTTTTTTATGTTCCAAGTAGTTCAATGCCCGATTACGGGTGAGGCTAAACAAGTAGGGGAGAATCGGACGGGTGAAATCAATGGTGGCCCGGTGATACCACAAGCTGAGAAACACGTCGTGTGCAATATCTTTAGAGGTGTCCAAGTCGTTTACCAAGCTCATGGCATGAAAACACAAGGTACGATAGTGTTGCTTGAATAATTGTTCAAACATCAGGCTACTCTGTTTATTGTCTTGCACACGTTCCATAATGCAACTTTGGTTGTTCGCAAAGTTAGGAAAAGTGAAATTAAAAACAAAATAGCTCTTGATACGTATTCCTGTTTTTTTAATTAATTTTGTGCTTAAAGATAAGATTATGGAATGGTTGAGTAGTTTATTAACAGAACATTCAGTGATTCAGGCAGTAATCGTGGTTTCGCTGGTGTCTGCGGTGGGGCTGGCTTTAGGAAAAATCAGCATATGGGGCGTGTCGTTGGGAGTAACTTTCGTGTTTTTCGTGGGTATCATGGCAGGACATTTCGGGTTGTCGATCGATCCGCAGATGTTGAATTACGCGGAGAGTTTCGGGTTGATTATTTTCGTGTATGCCTTGGGGGTGCAGGTGGGACCCGGTTTTTTCTCTTCCTTGGGAAAGGGGGGATTGAAATTGAATATGTTGGCCATGTTGGTGGTCTTGTTGGGAATCGTGATGACCTTGGGATTTCATTGGTCCACGGGAGTGTCGTTACCGGATATGGTGGGGATTCTGAGGGGTGCGGTGACAAATACGCCTGCCTTGGGTGCGGCTCAACAGACGTTGAAACAATTGAATGATCCCGCTATTCAACAGTCGGATCTGGCGCTGGGGTGTGCCGTGGCTTATCCGTTAGGGGTGGTGGGTGTGATTCTGGCTGTTATTTTTGTACGTAAACTTTTCGCATCCAGTATATTTTTCAAGAAAAGTGATGAAGATAGCCACAAGAAGACGGTGGTTATGGGATTTCTCGTGAGCAATCCCGGCGTGTCCGGTAAGACCATCCAAGAGATCGCCCGGCAATCGTCCAAAAAGTTTGTGGTTTCCCGGTTGTGGCGGGATGAGAAGGTGATTATCCCGGCGTCCGATACCGTGGTGAGAGAGGGGGATTGTTTGTTGATGATCACGACAGAAGGGGACGTGGAGGCGCTGACGATGTTGATCGGGAAGCGGGATACGAGGGATTGGAATAAGGAAGATATTGACTGGGATGCTATTGATAGTCAATTGGTGTCCCACCGGATCGTGATTACCCGGCCGGAGATTAACGGGAAGCGG
>ENA-ORSX01001710-ORSX01001710.1-human-gut-metagenome-genome-assembly--contig:-NODE-1710-length-14653-cov-3.723044_pt1 | contig 14653 bp, 9 predicted proteins | sample MGYA00241904_ERZ509172 | MGnify/ENA primary metagenome ERZ509172 (study PRJEB26280, sample SAMEA2338795) | human gut metagenome | biome: human gut; feature: human-associated habitat; material: faeces...
GCGGTATCCCGCCTTAATTCAGATGCTCTGGTAACTCAGTTGCCGAGTAATTCACAACAGAGGTGTGGAAGATCATTCCTTTGATTTGTATATTCCGCATTGTGGAGATTCTGTAAAAGAGTGTTTTCTCAGACGTATTCCGGGGATAATAAGGGAAGTAATTATTTGTAATCGGGATATTGACAAATTATGGACAAAATGTTAAGATGGTTTCGTAAAAAACGAATAGCGTTTAGCGCACATGTACAGCTCATTACTACGGTAATGATTGAAGAATCGTTGGGTGAGAATCCCAAACAGGGCTTTCGTCCCTTGTAGTATATTCAGTCTGCAATTCACTGTATTCTTGTAGAAGTATTCATAAGGGATACTTTAATATAAAGGATAGGAGTGGATTCTTGGTTTGTACATTGATATTCCCTGCCGAATCCGGCAGGGATTTTTTTTGCACTTTGATAACAGAATATCGGAAGTAACGTTATCTCTTTATCTTTAGCTTTTGGAAATCCGGTGAGATACCGGTACGGTCTCATCCCCACTGTAATAAGGACGAACACTGCGAAGCCATTGGAAATTATTTCTGAGAAGGGCAGTAAGTAGGTTAGAGTATGTCTGAAAAATACTCTGGAACTTTAAGTCAGGAGACGGACTTTAGTAAAAATAAAAAACAAATATCTGTAGGCATAACGGAGGTTTATTTTTTATACCCTTTCTTATGGAAAACAGGTATCAAACGTGGTCTGAAAAGGCTGCGAAATGATATATTTTGCAGGATAACCTGCAAAAAAATAATACATTTAATTAAGGAGGAAACAAAATGAACATGAAAGTAAGAAAAAGCGTGATTGCATTCTTAATGGCAACAACAATGGTAGGAAGCACAGCAGTACCGGCTATGGCAGATACAGTAACTGCAAAAGTGTCTATAAAGACAACTGGTTTAACAGGAAAAAATAGTGCGTCACCAGACATTGTGCCAGAAAAAGTTGTTACAGTAACAAATTCCAACGGTTCTGTTACTGCACTAGATGTTCTGAAAGCAGTTTCGGGATCTGATACTGAAACAAAAGAGACTTTAAATGGTAAAACTTATCATTATCAAGGAGTTTTAAGTTGGTATGATGGTCAGTATGGAAATTATATTCCAGCTGTTAAAATGGAAAATCATGCTAATAGCGATTTAGGGAAAGTATTTGCAGATGATGGTACAGCAAATAAAACAGCAAACTCTCTTGCTAACGGAAGAGGAAAATATTTCAAATTATCAAATCTTAATACAACAGAAACAGAAAGCATGAAGGTTACAAAAAATTCAACCTGGAACAATATAGTACATAAAACAGATTGGCTTTCTGAGAAAGACTATAATAATTATTCAGGTTGGATGACTATTATTGATGGTAATACAGATAACTTAGGTGTTGATACTGTACTTTCCGACACTAAAGAACACACTGTATGCTTAGATTTTTCTATGATGATGGGATTAGATCTTGGATTTTCCAGTTATGTTCAGCAGGGAGATCAGTGGATTCAGGTTCCGGGTTGGAAATAAAGTAAATTTTAATAGCAAATAAAAAGATGAAGATACTAATGCTTTATAAAGTTTCACTTTATAAAGCATTAGTTCTTCGTCTTTTTCATATTATTTTAATTTTAGGGTGTAAATAGATATGAAGAAAAAGAAAAAAGAAAAAAAAATCTTATATCAGTTAATATTCTCAGCTTTTCTATTATTTAGTAATGCCTATCTTGTAAAAGCTAATTCAGATATATTATCACAAGATTCAACAGGGAAATACTGTATTAATACAGAACAAGATTATTATAATTTTATCGAAAATATACAAAATTATAATAATAAAACGGTTATACTATGTAATGACATTGACATTTCAGATGTTCCAGAAGCAACATCTAGTTTTGGCGGCATATTGAACGGAAAAGGACACACCATTACATATGCTTCAAAAGAAGCAAAAGAAAACATTGCTGTATTTCCTTTTCGTATAAATGACAATGGAATTGTAGAAAATATAAATGTACAAATTGATGAATCATATGCATATAATAGCGAAACAGATGAATTTCAAACTGTCTTTTCGCAATGTGATGGAATTGCAAAAGGAATAACAATTAAAGGAAACGTAACTTGTATTTATGACGATGAAGATGAAAATGTTTCAATAGGTGCAATCGAGGGAAATGGAACTTTAATGGATTCTTCCATAGCGATAACTTACGATTTGCAGAGTGAAAAAACAATCGAAGAAATAGCTGAGGATATTGTTGAGAATGATTTAGAATTTGAATTTTGTCAATTAGGAACAACTTATACTGGAATAACTTACCAAAATTGTATAGGATATGGACAGTATTCGGAAGCAATAAAGTCATTAGCAGATGAACTGGAACCCAAAATAGAAGATGATACATGGGGATATCTATGTGTTTCATTTACACGAAAAAGTTTTTCTAGTACGTCAGCAAGTGCAACCAATTGTTATTATGATAAAGAAAATATGCCAGACATTAAAATCAGGTCTGAATATATTGCAAATAGAGATAATAATAAAGAGTTTCCTAATTATGCTGATTTTGGCAAAACTACGTCTGAAATGAAAAACCAGGGAACTTATGAAGGGTTTGACTTTAATAAAAAATGGACTATTTCCCCAGAAGATAATAATGGCTATCCATATTATAATCTACAAACCGAAGAAATAACTCTTAAAGTTCAGGCTTCCACTGAACCTAAAGTATGGAGTACAAGCGTACCCAGAGATTATAATCGTTTTGTTGATTATGCTAAAAATTATCATTTCCCATATCAAGTAGATATTATAGATGGTGAAAAAAAGAATATTTACGATGACGGTAATAATAATGTTGTAAATGTGATAGGTGTAAAATTTACAGATTTAACTGATGAACAACAATCTATTATTGAAAAATATGGTATAGAAGTAGTTTTGCCATCTGATGATGTAAAGAAAGATATAAAATCTGCTACAATTGATACGAGTTTTTTAGGCGAACGTCCATTAAGCGTAGAATGGATTAATATGCCTATTTTGAAATTTAAAGATGGAAAAGAAGCACAAGCAGAAGAAGATGGGTATAGTTTCAAAGTTGAAGTAGTTGACGGTACTGGTGAAGTTGTAGACAATGGAGCTAAGGGAAACTCAAGTAATCCAAGTAATTGGCCATCTTACTATGAAAAAGCTAAAAAGGCTTGTAACATTATTATGAACTATTGCCAAAATAAAAATGCCTTTGGATCTAAAGAATCCCCATCCTATGAAAATACAGATATTTGGGCCATTTTTACAGCAGCTAGATGCGGCTATATTCCATATGGAGATACAAATTATTTTGACAAATGGTTTGCAAATACCAAAGAGTATTTGCAGTTACTTAAAAATCAGGGAACTGATGTTTCTCAATGGAAGACAACAGAACTTTCAAAATTAATTTTAGCTATTGAAGCTATTGGATATGATCCAAGGGACATTTCGTCTGTAGACCTTCTTTCGGCAGTTGGATCAAGAAAAAGCACAGAACTTACTTATACAACTGTATATGCTATTAATGCAATAAAAGCAGGTGGGTATACCGCTGACACTTTTAAAGATACAGAACTTAACCAATGGGCACATGATACAGCAAAAGCTTTGTCAAATGCCGAAGACAAAATTTTTGCAAATGCCGACAATACCATGGGATGGCAGCCACTTATTTTCTGGTACAAAAAGCCTGGTTACGATGATGTAACAGAAGCTGTAGACAAGGCATTACATAAGCTTCCAGCAATTGCACAACGTTCAACAGGTTCATTCTGTACACCAGGATTTGAAACAGGATGTATGTCTTATGGAAACAACGCATGGAATGATGCACAGGCAATGCTTTTTGCAGGAACGTTTGGTGTAAATGTTTTAGATTCTTCCAGTGGATATACTAAGAATGGAAACAATATTCTTGATGCATTCTTTGATCTGGTAGATGTAGATGGTGTTTTTGACGGAAGTATTCATGGATTCACAAATTATGATGTTCCGCAGATTGCACGTGGTCTGGATGCATTTATCAGACAATATGAAAAAACATCCAGCTTCTGGGAATTTACAGACGTAACTGTTCCAACAAAAAAAGTTAACAACATGATCCTTGCCCTTAACGATGACAGTACGAAAAAGCAGATCAAAGAAGCGAGAGACGCTTACGAAGCATTAGACGAAACTCACAAGGCAATCTTTAACAAGGATACACTTAGAAAGCTTCTTGCAGCAGAGACTGGTTCAGGTAATTCTATTGAAAAAGCTATGGCAGCCATTAATGCGATTCCGGCAGCGGATAAGCTGACACTGGATGACAAGGCGGCTGTAGAGAAGGCAAGAACTCTTTATGATTCACTGAATGATGAAGAGAAATCTGTAATTACAAATTACTCTAAGCTGACTGAAGCAGAGGCTAAGATCAGAGAACTTGAGAAACAGCAGGAGCAGAAAGATAAGGATAAGAAAGCAGTAGAGAAGGTTATCGCTGATATTGATGCGCTTCCTTCTTCTTCTGAACTGACTCTTGATCCGTATGTTCTGCAGCTTCTTGACCGCGTACAGGCAGAGTACAATGCTCTTACAGATGCGCAGAAAGCTCTGGTTACGAATTACAGTACGTTACAGTATCTGAGAAATCTGATTCCTGATCTGAAGGCTGCGGCTGCAGTTGTTGATAAGATCAAGGCAATCGGCGAGGTTACTTCCGATAATTATCTGAAGAAACAGGCTCTTGTAGTGGAAGCCAGAACGGCTTATGATGCCCTGACAGCAGATCAGAAGAAGCGTGTGACAAACTATGCAGAGCTTGAAAAAGCGGAGTTGTTTATCAGCAGACAGAGTACGGATGAGAAGGTTGCTTATGTGATCTCCTTTATCGATGAACTGAATATCACTACTTCATCTTCAGGTGCTCTTTCTGACGGACCTCTGAGACTGACAGAGAAGAATAACAATGTTCCGACAGAGAAAATCTGGAATGACTGGAAGGCTTATGTGGTAAATGCAAGAGCATTGTATGATACGCTTGATGACCAGCAGAAAGCCCAGGTTACAAATACAGCTTCTCTGGAGAAAGCAGAAGGTTATATTTACCAGCTGAAAGCCGATGCGCTCAAGGCAATGCTTAAAGCACTCCCGGATGCGCAGACAGTACGAGGATATGAGGCACCTCAGCCGACTACAGTTCCATCAGCACAGGAGGCAGCTTCTGTTGAAGAGGAACAGGCGGTACCGGCACAGTCTGAGGGATCTGATTTCTCAGATGGAAGTGCGGACGCATTCAGCAGTGATGAAGTTGATGAGCAGGCAGCTGAGACAGTGGATATCCCTCAGGCAGAATCAGCTGAAGATACTGAAGATGTCCAGACAGATGTTGATTTCTCCTCTGATGAAGAAGTTCCGGCAGCAGGTGATACCTCTAAGCGTGAACTTACAGAAGCAGAGCTGAAACAGATTGCAGAAGCCAAGAATGCTTATGACAGATTAACAGAAACAGAAGAGAAGAAATTCAGAAGCGAGAACACCGCACTGGTTGAGAATATGGAGAAGCTTCTTGCCATGGCACTGACTTATGAGAAAGGCCAGAGTGCATATCAGCAGTTCTTCGCAGATGAAGCAGCACAGATTTATGCAACAGTAAAAGATCACCCGGTAGACAGAGATTCCTACGCAGATGTTAAGGCTTTCCTTGACCGTTATGCTAAGGATTATCAGGGACAGGAAGATGCCATGGCAGGCCTGAAAGTCAAAGTCGGCAGTCAGGAGATGACTTTTGCAGAGGTTATCGCAGCACTGACGGCACAGGCTGACAAGGCAGGTAAGGACATTTCAGATGCACAGCAGGCAGATGAGTGGATCAGCAATCTTCCGACTGCTGTTACCAAAGAGAACATTGCAAATGTAGAAGCAGAGCTTGCAGCACTTCAGAAGCTGATCGACGGCATGAGTGTGGAAGGCAAGTCCTATATGTGGAATGCGAAGCAGTTAGGGCTGATCAAGACGATCGTGGCAGATTACCACATTGAACTTGCGGGCAAACAGGGTGCATTTAAGGCAGATATGCCTGCAGATCTTCAGACAAAGGCAATCAACTATAAGACTGTCCAGATCAGCTGGAGCAGCGTGGATAACGCAGACGGATACATGGTATACCGCAGAACAGCAGACAGCGGATGGAAGAAGATCGCATCCCGGGTAACAGATATTTCCTATAAGGATCAGAAAGCAGTTACAGGAAGAGTTTACTATTACACAGTAAGAGCTTATTCTTATACATGGGGCGGAAAGACTGTAAGCAGTTATGACAAAGATGGTGTGATTGGAAAAGCGAAGCTTGGAAAAGTAAAGATCGCAGCAACTGATTCCGAGAACTATACCACCATCCGTGTCACATGGAATAAGGTTTCCGGAGCAAACGGTTACAGAGTATACCGCTCTGCTTCAAAGGATGGCAAGTATACAGCAATTGGATCAACCGCAAAGAACAGTGCAGTTACCTTCCTTGATAAGAAAGCAGTTACCGGTAAGACTTATTATTACAAAGTACGTGCTTACCGCAATGTAAGCGGAAAGAAAGTATACGGAAGCTATTCAGCAACAGAGAAAGCAAAGGCAGTACTTTCTGCTCCGACCCTGTCCGCAGGCTCAACTTCAAAGACAGCAGTGCTTGAATGGAGTAAGGTAAAGGGTGCCGATGGCTATCAGGTATATGCCAGCGATTCCCAAAATGGTACCTATACCCGCATAAAGATCACCAAAGGTACAGGTGCGACAGACGAGAGCCTCCTCACCGGAAAGACCCGTTACTATAAAGTACGTGCTTACAGAAAAGTAAACGGAAAAGCAGTTTATGGCTCTTTCTCAAAGATTAAAAAAGTAACTGTTAAATAATAAAATCAGTATGCAGTGTGTTATCAACACACTGCATACCCCAAAAGAAGGTAAGAGAATGAAAAAAGCATTTATAATTATAATTTTATGTATGATTTTGCAAATTTTTACAGTTACTGTATATGCAAATGATAGCAATGTAAATATTGTAAGCGCTGATAATTATGAATCACGGGAATTTAATCAATGGAAGCGCGCTAAGTATAATTTTTCATTTAATGTATCTACCGAAAAGAAAACTATAAAGGCATTATGTAGTGCTGTGTTAACTGCAACTGGAACAGCAATTGGAGCGGGAATTTCTTCTTATGCGAGTGATTGTATAGAGGAACATTACAGTAAATTCAAAAAAAAGGGATATGGTACTTCAATTACAGCTATGTATGGTTCAAAATTGCGCGTGATTATATCAATATATTCAGATTCAGCAAGAACAAAATTAGTTTCTGAATATAAAATGTCTACAGATTCCTATCCTGTATAATTTATATATATGAATAAAATAAAAATATTTTTGCTGACTATTTCATTAATGTTTTTGGCGAGCCTGGCAGCTATATTTATATCAAGAGAATTTATATTCCACAATAAAATTTCAGATTTGAGCTGCCTGTTAAACATATGGAAAGATACTTATGGATGGAATTTTCTGATAAATGTAATAATCGCTCTGATAATTGCTGCAAAATTTGGAAAGAATGATACAAAAAAATAAGGCAGATGTCCTTTCTACCTGCTATATGACAGGGGGAGAGTCATCTGTCATTTTGTAATTTCAGGAATTGCGGGTGCTATTTTACCCGGATGTAATTTTTTAGATTAAAAACGCGGAGGAAACAAATGAATAAACAATGGATGGCACTGCTTCTCAGTACAGGAATTGCTGTGACCGCATGTCCTGTACCCGCAGCCCAGATGCCACCGGCTGAGCAGATACACGGGGAGGCAGAAGAAACTTCTGTCCCTGTACAGCATGATGATTCTGACGACAGAGAAACTGCGAATGAATTCCAGTCTGACACCGAACCATCTCAGTCAGAGACAGACGATGGCACGGCCGGAAATGAAGAAGAAAATAATGAAGCCGGTGAAGAAAAGCTGGATATACCAGCCATGATTTCCTGTATTCAGGAAGCAGCGGCGCTCGAAGAAATTGATCTGTCCTCAGAAACGGTCTCGAAGTTCTTTCTTGCCAGTGACACCTATGACAGTCTGACAGAAGAGGAACAGGCAGAAATTGACCCTGAGATCAAAGAGGCTCTTGAAACTGTCCGAAACCGTATCGCGGCACTGATTTCTTCTGACAGTGGAGTGACCGCCACGGGAAATCCCTGGTATGTGCAGACCCATGTGCAGGAGAACCCGGATCAGGAACAGACTATACAGGAGCTCTCCGAAGCATATCCGGGGACTCTTCCACAGCTTCTTTATGATATAAATATTTCCTATACGGATATCCGTACAGGAGAAAGCTATCAGCCAATGACGATGATCTCTCTGACCTTTCCTGTTCCGGATGGCTATGAGAGTCTGACGAAGCCGAGGATCCTTAGAAGTACCGGGGATTCGTTTATGGAACTGACTCCTCAGACGACAGAAGATAACTGTTTCTATCTGGATAGTGCCAGAACTTTAAACCATCTGATCATTGCTGACTTTCCCGCAGGACTTCAGGGAATCTCTCTTAACAGTAAATCCGTTAAGATCAACCGGGGGCAGAAATACACCCTGAAGGTGGTTCCGATACCGGAATCGGTTACGGAAGAGTATACAGTGACATGGAAAAGCAGTGACACTTCTGTTGCGAAAGTAAGCAAAAAGGGAGTTGTCACAGCAGTAAAGAATGGCAAAGCTACGATTACCGCTTCTGTAACACAACACCCGGAAATGACGGCCTCCTGTAAGGTAACGGTCATGCAGGGAGCAAATGCCCTGAAGAAATCGGTCAGTCAGGTTATGGCAGAGACCAGCGCCTATATGCGTGCAACAGATACCAATCCTTCTGTTGGCAGCGAATGGTATGTGCTTGGACTGGCGAGAGGCGGTTTAAGCCTGAAGGAGAAATATTTCTCTACCTATTATAATCACACGGCAAATTATATCGAGGAAAAGAAGGGAATCCTTACCAATACTTCCAAATATACAGAGTATTCCAAGAGAATCCTGGTCCTGACCTCAGAGGGGAAGGATGCCCGCAATGTGGGTGGTTACAATCTATTTCAATATATCTCTGATTTCAGCCTTGTGAAGGAACAGGGATTAAACGGTCCGATCTGGGCACTCCTTGCCCTTAACTGCCACCCGGAATATTCTTTCCCGGAGAACCCGTCTGCGAAGGAGCAGAATTCGGAATCTGCGCTGGTGAATTTCCTGCTGCAGAGTGAACTCCCGGGTGGCGGATGGACGCTGATGGGAAGTAATGCGGATTCTGATATTACCGGCATGACACTGCAGGCGCTGGCACCGTATTATCATAAATCAGGTTATGAGAATGTGACTGCTGCCATTGACAGAGGGCTGAATAAATTGTCGGAAATGCAGAATGACAGCGGTGGATATTCCACGATGGGTGTGGAGACAGAGGAGTCCTGTGCACAGATCATCACGGCTTTATGCAGCCTTGGGATTGACCCGGAGACGGATTCGCGTTTCATCAAGGGCGGCCACTGGACAATAGAGAATCTTCTTTCCTATCATATCGATGGAAGTGGATTTATGCATGTAAAGGCGGGTGCCGGAAATAACGGCGGGGCGGCAGCAGGCACTCTGGACGGGATGGCTACGGAGCAGGGATATTACGCACTGGTTGCCTACCAGCGCCTGAAGGATGGCAAGACGAGCCTTTATGATATGTCAGATGTGAGTATCAAAAAAGGTGGCAAGGGAGATGGTTCCGGTACCGGTCTGAAAGAACCCACGCCGATTCCTACCCCGACGCCGGTTCCTGCCACAACACCGTCAGGCGGCAATACGAAAACGCCGGGTGGATCCGGGAAATCTCTGGGTGGTAAGTCTTCCGGCAGCAAAAGCTCCACGGGTTCCGAAAGCTCAGGAAAGGATAGTGGCTCCGGTTCAAAGGATTCTAAAAACAGTAAATCAAAGAACAGTAAGTCATCAAAGGATAAGAATTCCGGCGGCTGGGATTTCGAAGCAGAGCCTTATACAGAGTCGGAAGAGACTTCACAGATGGATACCGGTGAGGATGGATATCAGGAAACTGCCGGGGAGAGTGGAACCGGAAGTCTGACCTCAAAGAAGAAAGAATATGGTATGATCTTTGGTTTTGCGGCAGGCGGTGCTCTGGCGGGAGGACTGGCAGGCAGCGGCATTAAGGCCGGAGTGAGGGCTCTTATTAAGAAGCGGAGGAAGAAGAAATGAGGATAAAGAAAAAGGGACTTGCCCTGTGGCTTGCACTGTTTCTGGGGGTAAGTTCGCTCTCAGGTTGTGGCGGCGGGGATGACGGCATGACACAGCTTTCCGAAAAAGGAGCTGAGATCTTAAACAGCACGGAGGAAGATTCTGATACAGATGTGGAACCTTTGAAGCAGAAAACAAAGCTTCCTGAGGACGGAATCATCACCCAGGCACAGATGGAAACGATCGCCGGAAAGGACGAAAAGTATTATTTTACCGGAAAAACGGACAGCGGGATCAGTTATAAATGGACTTACAATGGAAGCCAGATTCAGAATCCGGTGGAGCAAAAACTTCTGGTACAGTGCAGTGAAGATGGAACAGAAGAGGTAAAGAAGCTTGCCAATGATGCGCCTTATGCGTTGAAAGTCACACTGGAGAAGATGAATCTGGCAGCGCCTGCGAAGCTGACCCTGAATCTGAAAGAAAAATGGGACGCGGATAAGGTTCTTTACTGTCTGGAAGAAGATGGAAAGCTTTATCAGCTTGATACTGCAAAGATTACTACCAGAGAAACCGGAAAGAAAAAAACAGAGCGCACAACACTTACCTTTAACGTGACTAAGACAGGAGGAGATTTCTATCTGATCGGCGGTTCTACCACAGGTGAATCTACGGATGAATCCGATGACAAATCCAAGGGCACTGCTAATAATAAGGATACACAAAACGGTGAAAATTCCACTGGAAGTTCTGGCGGTCAGTCCAGCACAGATGGAAATACCAGTTCCGGACAGACAGACTCTTCCGGCGATGGAACAGGCAATACAGACACTTCCGGTGGCGATGACAGCTCAGATACAGCCATGACCTGTACTTTCTCTATCGAGTGTTCTACGATCCTGAATAACTGGGATGATCTGAAAGAGTCCAAGGCAGAATTTGTGCCTGCGGACGGCTGGATCCTGTATCCTTCGGAGGTGGAGTTCTATGAGGGGGAGACGGTATTTGATGTGCTGAAGCGTGTATGTAATCAGGCCGGTATTCAGATGGAGTCGGAGTGGACACCTATGTATAACAGTTATTATGTATCCGGTATCAATAACCTGTATGAGTTTGACTGTGGCAAGGATTCCGGATGGATGTACTGTGTCAACGGCTGGTATCCGAATTATGGCTGCTCGAAATATACGCTGGAGGACGGCGATACGGTAGAATGGCGTTATACCTGCAATCTTGGCAGGGATGTGGGGGATCAGTATTATGACTGATGCTTTTTCCAGGTGCCATCCTGTTTTAAATTTCTTTTATTTTGCCGTGGTGCTGGGGTTTACCATGTTTATCCAGCACCCGGTTTACCTGGCAGTCTCTTTTGTGGCTGCCACAGCTTACTCCATGTGGCTTAACGGAGTAAAGAAGGTTCTGAAAATCAATTTTCTTCTGACGCTACCGAGTCTCCTTATCGTGGCACTCTTAAACCCGATGTTTAACCATTACGGAGTCACACCGCTTCTTTATATAGAAAGCAGCGGAAACTGGGTTACGCTGGAGGCAATGGTATATGGAATCGTTCTGGGATGTGTACTTTTTATTATGATTTTGTGGTTCTCCTGCTATAACCAGATCATGACAAGTGATAAATTTATCTATCTTTTTGGCAGGATTATCCCTGCGATGTCTCTGATGCTGTCTATGGCGCTTCGGTTTGTGCCTCACTTTATGGCCCAGCTGAAGGTGATCCGCAATGGACAGAAATGCGTGGGGATGGATGTGAGCAATGGCAAATGGTTTAAGAAGATCCGTTATGCGTTAAATATGGTGTCCATTCTTGTCACATGGGCACTGGAAAATGCGATTGAGACGGCTGATTCCATGAAAAGCCGTGGCTATGGGTTAAGAGGACGTACGGCTTTTTCTATTTACCGTTTTAACAGAAGGGATAAACTACTGGGAACTATGCTTGTCGGGCTTTGTGTGATTTTCGGATATGGATGTTACCGGGGAGCTGCTTTTGCACAGTACAATCCCAGAATCCTGCTTGCCGGTTTTACTGTTTTCGGAAGGGTTCCGAAGCAGTCGTGCAGTCCGCTGCTGGCTGCTGTCACATTTGTCAGCTTTGGTGTGTTCTGTTTTCTGCCGCTGATTCTGGATCTGTGTGAGGAATCTGCCATGAAGAAAAGCAGAAGCCACGTACAGGGAGAGATGGCAGTGACCTACAGAAAGATTTATGAAGATATGGAAGGAGAAGCGAGATGAAGATAATAGAAGTGAGAGATTTTTCCTTCCGTTATGCGAATGGCAGCAGGGAGTCACTGTCTCATGTGTCACTGGATGTGGAGGAGGGTACCTTTAATGTGCTGTGCGGTAAGAGTGGCTGTGGCAAGAGTACGCTGCTTCGCCAGCTGAAGTCGGATCTGGCTCCTTTTGGCAGCAGTTCCGGGAAAATCTGTTATTATGGGCGGGATTTGAAGGAAGTCGGCCACCGGCAGCAGAGCCAGGAAATTGGCTATGTACTGCAAAATCCCGAAAATCAGATCGTGACAGATAAGGTGTGGCATGAGCTTGCATTTGGTCTGGAAAGTCTGGGATATGATACGCCTACGATTCGTCTGAGAGTGGCAGAGATGGCAAGCTATTTCGGGATTCATCAGTGGTTTTATAAGAATGTCTCGGAGCTGTCCGGAGGGCAGAAGCAGCTTTTAAACCTGGCGGCGATCATGGCTATGCACCCGAAACTTCTGATTCTGGATGAGCCGACTTCTCAGCTTGATCCGATCGCGGCTTCTGATTTTCTGGAAACGGTGAGAAAGATTAACCGGGATATCGGCACTACCATAATTCTGACGGAGCACCGGCTGCAGGATGTCATTCCGTGGGCGGACAGGGTATATGTGATGGATAAGGGCAGTCTGCTCACGCAGGGGGCGCCACGGGAGATCGGTGAGTTCCTGAAGAGGGAACATCATGGAATGTTTCTGTCTATGCCGGTTCCCATGCAGATTTATGCAGAGGTAGAAAATAATCTGCCATGTCCGCTGACTGTAAGAGAGGGAAGGAACTGGATCACACAGGTGATGGCAGCAGCTTCTGATACAGTTTCTGTTTGTGAAGAAAGTTATTTTTGTAAAAATAAACAAAAACTGCAAAAAAAGCTGAATACAGTCAGAGATAAACTGCTGCCTGGTTCCAAAAGCTCTATGCCACCGGCTATTGAGGTAAAGGATGTGTGGTTTCGTTATGAAAAAGACGGAAAGGATGTTGTGCAGGATCTGAACCTGGAAGTAAAGCAGGGAGAATTTTATGCGCTTGTCGGTGGAAACGGAACGGGGAAAAGTACGACCTTATCGCTGATCAGTCGTGTTCGTGCTCCCTACAGGGGCAAGATTTTCCTGAATGGGACTGATATCCGCAGGTATACGGATACCCAGCTTTACAGAGGGTATCTGGGCGTGCTGCCGCAGAATCCCCAGAGCATGTTTATCAAGAAGACAGTCAGGGAGGATCTGTATTCTATCATCGGTGGGGCAAAGGAGAAGAAATCTTCCGAATACACTGCCAATATGAGGAAGGCAGAGGCAATCGAGGGAATCGTAAGTCTGACCAGACTGGAAGGACTGCTTGACCGTCATCCGTATGATTTAAGCGGTGGAGAACAGCAGCGTCTTGCACTGGCTAAGGTTCTGCTGTTGCAGCCGAGGCTTCTTCTGATGGATGAACCAACGAAGGGGCTGGATGCAGAATATAAACAGGAACTGGGAGACATTTTAAAGAAGCTCAAAGCTCACGGGATCACTATCTTTATGATCTCGCATGATGTGGAGTTTGTCGCAGAATATGCAGACAGGGTCGGCCTGTTCTTTCAGGGAAATGTGGTGACGTGTAAGAGTGCAAGGGATTTCTTTGCGGGAAACAGCTTTTATACGACTGCTGCCAATCGCATGGCAAGGCATTATTTTCCTGATGCTGTTACCGGAAAGGAGGTGGCTGCGTGCTTGAAGGCAAGGCTTTAGACCAGTTTATGGACCGTTTCTTCGGGGATTCCTGTGCACAGAGCCTGCCCGGGGAAGAGGAATCCGGACAGGAATTAGAGGAATATGAACTGAAAGAGGATGGAATCATTATCCAGCCGATCCATAAAGGAAAGATTGAGAAGCGTACCTGGATTGGTCTGATTATGTTTCTGGCTTTTGTTCCGCTGGTGCTTTTTATCCTGGTTCATAAGTTTCATGGTAAGCATGATGTAGTGATCAGTCTTTTAATACTTGCCTATGCCACGATCCCGTTCTTTATGGTATTTGAGGGCCGGCATCCACAGGCAAGAGAGATTATGGTCATTGCCGTAATGGCGG
>ENA-ORSX01001713-ORSX01001713.1-human-gut-metagenome-genome-assembly--contig:-NODE-1713-length-14647-cov-26.975055_pt1 | contig 14647 bp, 10 predicted proteins | sample MGYA00241904_ERZ509172 | MGnify/ENA primary metagenome ERZ509172 (study PRJEB26280, sample SAMEA2338795) | human gut metagenome | biome: human gut; feature: human-associated habitat; material: faeces...
TTTCTTTCTGTTTTTTCTTCATTTTTACTGTCCACGAAACCGGGAAGGGCACACAACAGAACTGTTTACACATACCGCTCGTCAATCGCAAAAAACAGTTTGAAAACATAGAAGGTCTCCGAACGGGTCGAAAAAGACTTGTCCGCCTAATCGAGAGTATCTCTACAGAAGCCTTGTCGGCAGACCGGAGCTATGATGCCAATGATATCCCGGTCTATGTGATTTCGGCTGGAATGGAGCCCATAATTCTGCCCTAAAACCATAAAGAACAATGTAACTATGATAAATATCTCTATAAACTGCGCCTTCTGGGCGAAAATTGTTTTCTGTCGCTAAAACGCTGGCGTGGCATTGCCTCTCGCTGAGCCAAAACTTCGGATGCTTTTATCGCCGCAGTACACGTTCAATGTATCACTATTGGGGCCACTATTCGTTCTTAACTTGGATAGACGTCATCTGAAATTCTGCAGATACGTCGTCCCTCTAACTACTATTCGACTACTAGAGCCTTTCTAAAAAACCAAAGTGACCAAGCATGCAAGCTGTTTTATTATAGTAGCGGTAATGAAAATAACAAATAGGGGGTATAAATTAACCGATGAACAATGGCATCGAGTGAAGAATATTATCATTCATTCTAAAATAGGACGGCCGCCCAAGGGTGACCAGATAATGCTCAACGCAAAATGCGCGGCTTATTCTCCCAACCGGCATTTTCCCCGGTGAACTGCTTGTGCGGGGTGACAAAATAGAAACCGTTTCCATCAACCATGCTCTGCCTCACTTTGAAGCACAGCATACTGTTGATGTCAACGGCAAATACCTTTCTCCCGGCTTCATCGAAACCCACACACACGGCGCGGGCGGGTTTGATTTTATGGACGGTGACCTCGACTCTATCTATGGGGCATGCCGGTCTCATCTTTGTCACGGAACCACAAGCATCGTTCCAACCACCATCACCAGCACCAAAGCTTCCCTGCTGGAGTTTATCCAGCTGTTCAATCAGGTAGACCTTACCCGTCCCGACATGCCCAATATTCTGGGACTGCATCTGGAAGGCCCTTATTTCGCATACGAACAGCGCGGCACGCAGGACCCACAATACCTGCGAGATCCCGATGAGCGAGAGTACAAAGAGGTCCTCTCCAAAACCGATCGTATTCGGCGCTGGTCTTTTGCTGTAGAACTGGATGGAGCCGAACGTTTTTTGCGCACACTGCAAGACCACGGAATCGTCAGCTCTCTCGCGCATTCCAATGCCACCCGAACAGGTATTCCGTGCTTATGAAAACGGGATGCGTGCACTCACTCATTTCTACTCGGGCATGTCCGGCGCATTGATGCGTTTCGGGTCGGCGGCGCCATAGAGGCAGGATATCTGCTGGATGATCTGTTTGTTGAAGTGATCGCTGACGGCTGCCATCTGCCCAAAGAGCTTTTGCAGCTGATTTACAAAGTGAAAGGCGCAGATCGGATTTGTCTGGTGACCGATTCCATGCGCGGTGCCGGCATGCCTGACGGCCACTATGTCTTGGGCAATAAAAACACCGGCCTCGATACTGTTGTGGAAGACGGTGTGGCTAAACTGCCGGACCGCTGCTCCTTCGCCGGCAGTGTGGCGACCAGTGACCGACTGGTGCGTACATTCCGTAATTTGACTTCGGCACCTTTGTACGAAGTAGTAAGAACGGCAAGCTTGACTCCGGCCAAACTTCTAGGCATCAGCCACCAAACCGGCTCTATCGCCAATGGAAAAAAGGCCGATTTAATCATATTTGATGAACACATTAGTGTCTCGTTCGTCATGGTCAATGGACAGCATATTGTCTTTTGAGATAGTCTAAAATATTTCAGACCATTGACTCCTTCGTTTCTCTTTTTTGTCTGCCTTTATTTTCTGACTACTGTTTGACTACCAATATGTAAAAAGCCCGCAAAGTCCTTTAATATCAGGTTCCGCGGGCTTTTTATCAATCTTTACAACTTGTACACTTCATCTAAAAGTAGCACGGTTACGCCATTTAAATCTGTCTGTCACAGTTCTCCGACCCGGAAGGCCGCTGGTTCGAGTCCAGTCAGGCGCACCAAAACAGCCCTTGGAATTCCGAGGGCTGTTTTTCTTTTCCTCTATAACCCCATCGCCTCGGCCAGCTTCTGCCGTGCGAGCTTTTTGTTCTTGTCGAACGTGTGGCTGTAGATATCCAGCGTCGTGCTTGGCTGTGCGTGCCCCAACAGGCCTGCCACAGTGCGTACATCTACACCCTGAGCAATGAGCATGCTGGCGTTTGTATGCCGCAGGCTGTGCACGTTCAAATTGTCCGGCAAATCGCCCTCTTGCAGAATCTTTTTGAACCGGAATGTGAATGTACCCGGCACCCTCGAATCCCCACCGGGCTGCCGAAACAGATAGTCCTTTCCTCCAGCCCCCTTCACCACGCTGCTCTTTCTCCCACGCACTTTCCTTACAGAATCCGAACGGCATACATCTTTGAGCTCTGTATTTGGCTTCGGCCTGCCGCATGCGGAAAAATACCGTTCACTCGGTATTTCGGAAGAGATTTTTCCCGATACTATGGGCTGCTTTTCCGCTTTTTGCTGGAGGCTAAAGCCCGTTCCGGCCAGTTCATATTTGACTGTGCCTTTTGGGGCTGGCGGCATCTTGCCTGCCGGTTGTTCCGGGTCGGTACATTGGAGTTTGAATACCGTCCCGGTCGATTCAAGCGAACCGCTTCCGCCCGGCATTGCAGCACACTGCCCTGCTCTGTCCGTATACATTCTCTCGGTTGCCCACCTTTCAGATCATGCGCTGCGCGATTCCTACGAACAGGCAGAGCGCTTCTTTGCTCTGCACGCTTCGTCTTTGTATGAGAACGGTAAGCCCTTGGCTGTGTTGTGCAGCACCGGGCTTCTCTGGCCCGCGCTGGACGCATTCCTGCCGGAGGACTCCGAAATTCTCTGATTTGGAAACGACTATGAGATATACGAGGCCGGCCCCGAAAATCAATCCTTCTATTTGTGACCATTCAATGGAAAAGCTCCCGCTGCGCTGCCAAAACAAACCCGCCTGCAGCGCACTGTTGTCGCCCATTTGGAACATGGCGGCTCATAGGCTCCGGGTACGGAAGCAAAAAACAACCGTAAAGGCTTTCCAAAAGCTGTTTTGCTGCATCTTTATCACCTCGCCCGGCTTCCGCCGGGTGAAATTTTTGCTGCGGGCATCTGAAAAACAGCGGCGCTCTCCATTTTGTAAAAAGCATTGTGGATTTTTCTTGTGATTCCAAAGCCATTTTTCAGATGTACTTTTGTTTTCTCTGCCGGATAATGATATAATTAGTTTATCAAGAACGCCCGGGAAACCAACCCCGGACAACTGTATATGGGGGAGAAGCGCATGCGCAGCAAATGGATCATCCGCATCTGGCTCGGCCGCCTGACACGTTATCTGGTCGTACCTCTCGTGTTCTGCGTCATTCTTTTTCCCTTATACGGCCTGATGCACCAGCAGACTGAAAAAGCGCAGCTCACCGACGCCGCCGAACAGCTCGCCACTGCCGTGAGCACCTTTGAAGGATATCTCAGCGACCTGCGGTTTACCACGAACAAGCTGTTCAACGACGATTCCTACAAACTGCTGGCCGTGAGCGATGACGATTCGCTGATGGGCGACTACATGACGTCTTTCAACGCTTCCACACTGCTTCAGGATCTTACTTACAGCATGTCTTACACCGCTTACAGCTACGTCACCTTTGCGCGCAACCATTTTGTGATCGACCCTTATCGCGTTTTTTCCGGATATGAGAGCTTTTATCCGGGCGCGCTGGAGTACCGCGATGTCCCCCAGGACACCTGGGCCGCATGGCAGGACGCGCGTGAGACGCTTTACCTGCCCGCACAGAGCGTTGTGCTGAACCGCACGAATTATCCGGATTCCTATCTGACGATCACGCAGCCGTTCATCAACTCCGGCGGACAATTCCGCGGTGCCTGCAATATACTGATTCGGGAACGTACTCTGTCCAACCTGTTTCTGCCCACGGAAAAATGGCGCAATGACGGCTTGTTTTATCTCGTGCGGGACGACGGCACGTTGCTGAGCCAGTACCGCTGCAACGGGGCCGCCCTCTCCTTCTCCGGAAATGAAACGGGAATCGAATGGTATGATGGGCAAAAGTATCTGTTTGTTTCCCGTAGCATCCCCAGCCTTGGCGCCAGCGCCGTGATTGGCCTGCCCTATTCCGTTTACGCCGAAAACCTGCGCGCCGTCAACCGCGCCATATGGTTTTACATCGGTGCGGGGCTGCTGGGCTGCTTTTTGCTCAGTTCCGCAATGACGCTGTGGGAGCTGCGCCAGCTCAAGCCCATACTGGACACGCTGGATGATGCCGAAACGGCGAACACCCGTCTGTTCAACGATCTGCTCGTCCAGAAGCTGCGCAACCACAGCCAGCTTTCGGCTGAACTGGAACGCGCCCGCGGCGAGCTGGACCATAGCCGCGTAGAAGCATTTTTAAAGACCGGCGCAGCGGGCACGGCCGAAGAACAGAAAAAAATGTGCGAACAGATGCATCTGACGGACTACAACTATCTTCTTTTGATCCCCGCGCAGGAGCGGCAGACAGAGACGCACGTGGGCGAGGAGCTGCGCTTGATGATGATTGCGGAGCAGGTGCGCCAGAGCTACGGGCGCACGCAGTTCGTTTACAACACCACCGAGGGCAGCGTACTCGTTGTTCTGACGCTGGACAAAGGTACCGAAGCCGAGCAAGTACAGATGTGCCGGCAGACCGAGGCTCTGCACGGCCTTTTGGAAATGACGGAACCGCTGATTCTCAGCGGACGTTTTACGCGGCTGGAACAGCTTTCCTCTGTATATTGGCAGGCGCGCAACATGGCCGCTTATTCCGACCGCACACAAAAGGTATGCTATCTGAGCGGCGAAAGCCTTGTCCGTGTAACGACAACCGATATCACCAGTCTGGAACGGCTGAATGAATACCTTTTATCCGGCCGCGCACAGGAAGCGCAGTCTCTCATCGGCGAACTGTTCCATGTGGACGATCTTTCGCCGCAGAACTTTCAGCAGGCATTCTTCAGCGTGCGCGGTGTGCTGATCGCCGCGGCGCAAAAGGTGGAGTGCGAAGACAACGCCTATCTTTGCTCTTATGATAACCGGCAGTCCGCCAGGCGGCAGGTGCAGAACCTGCGCGACTGCTGCTTTGAGATATGCAGCCATGTCGATTCCCTCAAGCGCAGCCACAACGAAGCTCTTCAGCGGCGCGTTCTCGCCTGGCTGAACGAACAGTACACCCGGCCGGACCTCAACATCGCCATGGCTGCCGAACAGTTCCATATCTCAAAAAAATACGTCACACAGTTTTTGAAGGACCAGACAGGCAAGAGCTTTACCGAGTATGTGGAGGAATTGCGGCTCTCCCGTGCAATGGAGCTTCTGCGCGGCTCTGAGCTGGGTATAACCGAAATTTCCGTACAATGCGGTTTTTCCACGCAAAACACGTTTTATAAGGCTTTCCGCCGCAGGTTCGGCATTTCGCCCTCGGCGGTGCGCCGCGGGGACAACGCAGGCTGACCGGTTCCTCTCTTTCTGCCCAAAACGGCAGGGCGTGCATGCCCTGCCGTTTTTTGTGCGCCTCTTTGGTCGGCGCTTTATGTCTGCCACTGATAAAACGCATAGGTGCGCGGGGCTGCAAAACGCAGGCACAGGTCGCCTGCGGGCGTGTATCCCTGCCCAACCGGGCCGTTTGCACACAGCAGGCGCAGCCGGGCCTTCTGCGGCATCCGCGTAAAGGTGAAGGCGCTTTCCGGCACATTTTCACGGAACAGCAGGAGATATCCCTTCTGCCCACAGGGACTTGTAAATGCAAAGCCTGTGAACGAGCGGCCATCCGGTTCCTGCCCGACCGGGCGCACATCGCACGCCCACATCGCCTCCCGGTGCAGACGGTACACACCGATGATCTGCTGCAGGCGCGCCGCGTCCTGCTGCCCCAGCCCGGAGAGCTCCATCCAGAGCAGCGGCTGCGCGGCCATAACGGACGCAAACAGATAGTCTGCCGTATACCGTCCGGGCGCAAGGGGGTCGGCCCGATACCGCTCTGTGTTGCGCGCCGGGTTCAGCAGCTCGAACAGCATCCGCTGGGCCGGGACATACCGGGCAAGCATCCACAGATTGCGCAGCGTACGATGGGGATAATAATTGCCGAAATCCGTGTAGCGATTTTCCACAAACAGCGTGCCGTATTCCCGCGCAGCCAGATATCCCATACGCTGCTCGGCGGTGATGTCCTGCTGAAGCATCACGCGCCTCCCACTTTGTGCTGTAACCATTTCCAGCAGGGAAAGGTATTTCGCGCGCGCCGCCGGCGTGCGCAGCTTGACGCCGTCCAGCTTGAATACCGCCACTCCATAGGTCCTCCACAGCCGCAGCAACGTTTCCGCGTCCCGCCGCCAGTTTGCAAATTCTCCGGAGGAATCCGGAGAGAACCACAAGCCCAGCGCTACGCCACGCGCGGCGGCATGCTCCGCCACTGGGTACAGCCCGCGGGGAAACCGTTCCGGATGCGGCGTCCAGAAGTCCGCATCCGCCGCGTAATAGCCCTCCCACACGCCCCCCAACGGACGCGCGGAATTCACCGTCGTGCCCTTCTGCCAGCCGTCGTCGATCTGCACCGTGTCCAGGCCAAGCGCTGCGGCGCGGTCGATCTCCTGCAGCACGAACGTCTCGCACACCCGCGCGTCCCTGTTCCGGTCTCCCCAGGTGTTGGAAAGCAGCAGCACATGCCGCTGCCACGGTGCCTGCCAGCCCAGCCGGTAAAACGCACGGTACTGCTCCCACAACCGCTCTGCAGGCGCGGTGCCCAATACACACGTACATCCCACCGTTCCGGCGGGCGGCGCGCCTGCACAACCGTTTTGCAGTACACACAAGCAGTTCTCCGCCAGAAGAAACTGCGGGCCGGGCGCCGGCGTTATGGGCGCATGGCGGGCCGCAAGCAGTGTTTCTCCCGTCCGCGTGTCTTCCACGGTAAAGAAACTTCCGGACGCCTCTACACGCTCTGCGGGATAGACCGGCGCGCCCTGCTCCCACACAAGAGTGTCATGCACATCCGTTTGGTCCGCAAGGCGTATGCACCGCCACCGCAGATGACCGCGTGGCAGCGGCACGGCAGCCATAACATCCCCGGGCACGCTGTGCGCCGCCGCACGCGCGCTGTCCCGCTCTACACCTGTCGCGCCGGGAACTGTCTGCCGAACAGCGGCAAACACCCCTTCCGGAGGAGCCTCCCATTCGGCCCATATCGTGAGGAACGGCGTTTGCGGATACAGCAAAAAACACCGGCTCACACTGCGCGCGCCCTGCCTCCAGGTGCAGCGCACGGACCAGTGCTCAGCACACAGGCCTGCCGCCTGCGGCCGGGCCTCCCATTCCGGTTCCCCGTCCGGCGGGGCCATGCAGGCCGGAGCCAGTGCCGCACCGTCCGCACTCTGCCAACAAAAGCCCGTAAGGCGGTTTTCCACGCAGGCCAGCGCCAAACCCTCCGGCTCAAGCCTCCAGCATGTGCGCAGCGCGGCATTTTCCAGCACGACCTGCGTGCCCTCCGCCGTAAGGCGGCAGTCCTTCCATTCCAGGCGTATCATTCGGCGCAGCTCCCCTCCGGCAGCAGGTTGAGTCTCACCGGGCCCGGCTGCTCCACGTCCAGCGTGATCTCCCACAGGCCTGCGTGGCGCTGTTCCGCCGCCACGCCCAAACGGCAGGAAATGCGCATTTTACCCGGTGCAAGCGCCGCCAGAACTGCAGTACGCCCGGGCCGCGTACAATAAAGCTCCGCTTCCAGCCCCGCGTTTCCGGGCAGCCAACGCGCGCACTGTACAAAGACGTCGAAGCCGGTTGTAAGCGTTCCGGGTACGTAGTAGGCCGCAAACCACTGTGCCACGGGCGCGGAAAGGCCGCCAAACTGGTGCCAGCCCGCGCCCCGGCGGCTCTCGATCATAAAATGCTCGAAGCAATGGTAGGACGCCGCGCATTCATCCTGCCACAGCCGCAGGGCCGTATCCGCGATACGGAATGCGAAGCCGGTTTTGCCCGCATCCAGCGCCGCTTTGAAGAACATCCACTGGTATGGCATCCACACCGCGCCGTTCCAGTATCCGTCCCTGCGGTAATAGGGGGCGGACCGGTCCACTGTGGAAAGGCCGCAGGCGCTCCACAAATGCTCTTCGCTCGCCAGCTTTTCCCACAGGCCTTCGGCCTGCTCCGCAGTGCACGCGCCGGCAAACAGAGGTGATGCGCCGCCCAGCCCCATGTTATGGTTCACGCCGGAAGCGTCCCGCAAAAAGCCGGCAGCCCTTCCCTGTTCATCGTGCAGCACATACCCGAAGTATCCGGCGCCCTCGTCCCACGCGTGCTCCTGAAGCGCCCGGGTGAAACGCTCCGCATCCTTTTCCAGCCGGTCTGCGTCCTCCCCGTGGGCGAGCAGGTACGCAGTATAGGCCAGGATGCGGGCGCACCGTACCGCGTGCGCTGTTGTGACCACAGGCGTGCAGCGCTTTTCCAGCCGCTGCTCATGGACGGCCTTTTGGGGCGGATAATCGTCCCAGCCGCCGGAATTGTAGAAGTAGTCCCACGGGCGCAGCAGGCCGCTTTGCAGGTCCGCCGTGGTGGAGCCTCCCGCCTGCCCGGTAAAAAATGCATAGTATTGCATCAGGCGCGGGTAACAATATTCGGCCAGTGCCCGGCTCTGCGTTCTGTTCAGCAGCTCGGCAAACAGGTAAAACTGCGCAGGCACCAGCGAGCCGTGGTGGATGAACGCGGCCTCGTCGTCGCCCGGCGGCGTGAGGTAGGCGTTCAGACAGTCGAACCCGCGCCGGGCGGAAAACTGTGCAAGCCCCATGCCGATGAAGCCCGAATCCCAGGTGTACAGGCTGTCCCACCAGCGTCCGGGGGTATTGTGGCGGATGTACTGTCCCCGGGTATAAACGGGATATACCACATTGGTGCACAGCACCGCCCGCATCAGCTGCCCGCCGAGGGCAAAGGGCTCGCCCGCGGGCAGCATGGGCGCCGGCTCCAGCGCCGGTGACGCGGCCTGCCACACAGCCTCAAAGCTCTCGCGCCGCGCCCGCAGCTCCCGGCACAGCGCAGCCGCTTCCTCCAGCGTGCCCGCGCTGCAGACAGCGCCGTAGACCCGTTTCGACTGTCCCGCCGCCAGCGGGATGGGGCGCAGAAACACGTTGGTGAAATGTCCTTTTCCATCTCCGTGCAGCGTGGAGGAAACATGGTCGTGTACCGTTTCGCGCAGAAAAACATCCAGCTCGCTGTTTTCGATCTGCCGAACCTGCACGCTTTCATAGTCCCACAATACGCCATAGCACTCGCGGATGTGGGGATATTTCAGGGTGAGGAAGCCCTCTTTTTCGTACAATTCCATTTCCGGACATGCGCCGCTCCCCCGCGGCGTGACGCAGAACGCTCCGCTGTCCGCCGCTTCGCACAGCGTAAAACAATCCAGCTTGGCGCCGCCTGTGCCTGCGGCCGTCAGCGTCAGCGTGTGCGCGCCTGCCGCCAGCGGCCGGGACAGGCAAATGCGCGCTACCTCCGGCTGCGGCACGGGCGGCAGCTCCAGCACATCACCCGAGGAAAGCCTATATCCCGAGGCTGCGCTGTCTGCGTTGATATAGCGCACACACAGACAGGGCCTCTGCAGCGGCTGCTCCAGCGTGAACGTATAGGTTACAGCGTCTCCCGCGCCGCTTGGCAGCGGCTGGCCGAACGGCCCGTACCCGGCTGCACAGCCGAATCCAAGCCCCACGCCGTATCCGCCCGCAAAGCCCTCCACCGGCTCCTCGGCGCGGCGCATGCCGTCCCATCCCAGCCCGTCCGTGGGACGCGGCACGGCAAAGCGCAGGTCGTCATAATCTTTGGCCAGCACAAAAGCCGCGTGCTCCGGCAGGCGCACTTCCGCGCCCGTCAGCGCAAACCTGCGGTAAGAGGGCACGGGGTCATGCGCGCTGGCCATATAATGCAGCACAAGATTCTGCGGCGTGTCTGTCCCGTTGCAGCATTCCACACGGATCAGACGGGCGTTTTCGCCCAGCGGCGCGAACGAAACGTCCGCGTATACGCGATCTTTCCATTCCAGCTCGTGCCGCAGCGTATAGCAGGAAAGGTCCGGCGCGGCCTTCCACACGTGATATCCGCTTTCAAACCGTACGTTGGGCACATCCACACGGCGGCGGTACAGCCCGGGAAATACGGCCAGGTCAAACCGGACGCCGTCGTTTGCGGCCGGGATATGGGAAATACCGCTGTACTGCTTTGTATACGGCCCCCACGCGGGCAGAGAAAGATCGTGGGTCTGATATTCTGTTTTCATTCTGTTCCCTCCCAAATAGCAAAAAAGCGGCGCGCCCATCTGCCGGAGCTCCGGCGGGCGCACCGCTCAGGCGCCTGCGCGCCCGGCTTTTCGAAAAAACGCCTGCGCGCTTATCCCTTGACAGCGCCGATCATGACGCCCTTTACAAAGTATTTCTGCAGGAACGGATACAGGCACATGATGGGCAGCGTAGCCACCACCATGGTGGCATATTTCAGGCCGTCGCCGATGATCTCCACATCACCCGAGGAACCCGCCATATTGCTGATGTCGCTCTGGATGAGTACTTCACGCAGCACCATCTGCAGGGGATACAGGCCGCGGTCGCTGATGTACAACAGCGCCGGAAACCAGGAGTTCCACTGCGCCACACCGTAGAACAGCACCATGACCGCAAGAATGGGGCCGGAAAGCGGCAGCACGATGCGGAAAAAGATGACAAGGTCGTTGCAGCCGTCCAGCGAGGCGGATTCCACCAGCTCGAAGGGAATGGTGGATTCAAAAAACGTGCGCATGATGATGAGATTGTACGTGCTGACAGCCGTTGGCAGAATCAGCGCCCACATCGTATTGAGCAGGTGCAGCCGCTGTACGATGAGAAACGTGGGGATCATGCCGCCGGTGAAAAACATCGTGAACACGAACACACCCATGAACAGATTGCGGCCGTAAAAATCCTTGCGGGAAAGCGGATACGCCGCAAAGGCGGTGAGCACCACGCTGATACAGGTGCCCAGCACGGTATATACAATGGTATTTCCATAGCCCTGCCAGATGCTGGCGTCCTTGAATACCTTTTCGTACATGGAAAACGTAAAGCCCTTGGGCCAGAACGATACCTCGCCGCGCAGCAGGGCCATGGGGTCGCTGAAAGAACCGCTGACGATATGCAGCAGGGGGAAAACGATAATAGCGCAGAACAGGATCAGGATCGCATAGATCACTCCGGTAAAAATGCGCTCCCCCGTACTCTCTTTGATTTTTGTCCTTTGTTTTGTCCGTTCCATTACCAGAGGCTCACCTCGCTTACCCGTTTGCTGATCTTATTGAACACGATGATGACGATGAAGTTGATGACGGAGTTGAACAGGCCCACCGCCGCCGAGAAGCTGTATTCGCCGCCCTCGAACGCGCGCCGGTATACATAGGTGGAAATGACGTCCGCCGTCTCATACGTGGCGGGGTTGTACATCAGCATGATCTTCTCGTAGCCCACGGTGAAGATGCTGCCCATACGCAGGATGAGCATCGTCATGATCGTTGGCAGGATGCAGGGCAGGGTGATGTGCAGCAGCTTTTTCCATTTGGACGCGCCGTCCACCGTCGCCGCCTCATACAGCGAGGGGTCGATGCTGGTGAGCGCGGCCAGATAGACGATAGAGCCGTAGCCCGCTGTCTGCCAGATATCCGAAAGCACATACACCGTCTTAAAGTATTTCGGCTCGGCCATGAAATGGACGGGATCCCCGCCGAACATTTGGATGATCTGGTTGAACAGGCCGTTGCTGGGCGACAGCATTGCATTGATGAGGCTCACCACAACGACGGCGGAAATGAAATGCGGCATATAGACGATGGTCTGTACGCCTTTTTTGAAATACTTGCTGCGCACCTCGTTCATGAGCAGTGCAAGGATGACCGGAATGGGGAAGCCCACCACGATGGAATACACGCTGATGCCCAGCGTGTTCTTCATCAAGCGTACAAAATATTCCGATTTGAAGAACTGGATAAAGTATTTGAAGCCTACCCATTTCCCTCCGGTGATGCCGAGGGCGGGCATGAAATCACGAAACGCGATCTGAGCGCCGTACAGCGGCGCATACATGAAAACAATATACCAGACAAACGTGGGCAGCAGCAGCAGATACAAATACCTGCTGCGCCAGATCTTCTTGCCCGCATGGCTCAGTCTGCCGTTTTTATCGGTGCGGGAGGGTCTCGCCTGTCTGGAGGCCACGGCGGTTTTCATAAATGTGTCCTCCTTCCAAAATAGGGCCGGGGCTCGCAGGCCCGCCGCCCGTCATACGGTGTTCGCCGGAGAACGCCGCGCACCCGGACATCAGGCGCGCGGCGGGCTTCCCGGTTCTGTTTCAGCTGTTCCAGGCGTCCAGGGCTTCCTGGTAGATGCCAATGACGTTCTCAATGCCCATTTCCTTCACTTTTGCCACATAGGTATCCCAATTTTCGATGGGTTCGCGGCCGGTGATGAATTTCATGACCATCTCGTCCACATAGGTCTCGATATCCGCCATGGCGGCACGGCGCTCGGCGTCTTTCTCAGATGAGAACGAAAGCGTGCCGGGAATCACATATTTGTTGGATTCCTCCAGGAACGGGATGATGCAGTTCTCCTTGGCCTCCAGCACGGCAGCATCGTCCAGCTGGCTGGTCTCGCTGAAGCACAGCACAGAGGGCATGGTTCCCTGCGCGATGGTGAACGTCCCCACCGCCTGTTTCGGGGAAAGACCGTCCGGGTTGTTCAGGATATAATCGGTAAAGATGGGTTCGCCGTCCTGCATGGTGTAATGCGTGCCCTCAATGCCCATGTTCAGCAGCATCTGGCCCTCGGCGCTGTACATATAGTCCAGCCATTCCACAACGCGGTCTACATTTTTGCAGGTGGAGGTGATGGTGGCGCCCACAACGGCGCGGGGGACAAGGTCGATGTTGGTGTGGATCTGTACGCCGGCCTCGCCTTTCGGCGGCTCGGTGGCGGCGACGTGGAAGCCGGGCACGGATTCCGCCATCGTGGCGTTCTGGGCGGCCAGCATGCCGCCGAGCGGGCCCGCGAAGGAGCCGACGATGTTCTGCGCCAGCTTCGCGCTGAAGGCCGAGTAATCTGTGGTGATGATCTCCTGGTCAATGTAGCCCTTGTTCCACATGTCGTTCATCCAAACCAGGGCTTCCTTGTATTTGTCCTCGATGGGGCCGTAGTGCACCTTGCCGCCGTCGGTGGGGTCGGTGTAGAAATCGTCCAGTACGCCCCAGGCCGTGCAGAAATTGCGCAGACGCTCAATTTCATAGGCGCTGAAGGGGATCTCATCATTTTTTCCGTTGCCGTTCAGGTCGGTGGTCTTGACGAGCGACCAGTAGTTTTCCCAGTCCTCGATGGTTACGGGGCGTTCCAGTCCAAGCTGGTCCAGCCAGTCGGTGCGGACGATATACGGGATGTTGCCCGAGGGCGTCTCATCCAGCATGGGAAGATAGTAAATGTTGCCGTCAGAGTAGGTGAGGGCTTTCTCCACGCCGTCGCGCTTGTCCATTTCCGCTTTCAGGTTCGGCATGCTGTTTTCAATGTAATCATTCAGCGGCAGGATCACGCCCGTTTCGCCGTATTTCAGCACATCCGTCACCGGGATCTCCATGATGACGTCGGGCAGTTCCGTTTCCATCATCACAAGGTTCAGGCGTTCGGTGTAATTTTCCTGCGGGGGATTGTCAAATTCAAAGTCGATGTTGAACATCTCACCCATCACCTTGAATACGTCCATCTGGTCCATGGCCACCTCATGGGAGGCCTTGCTGCGGAATACGCGGACTGTGATGCGTTCGCGCTCCGCGGAAGACGAGCCGGCGGAGGCGCCGCCGGCGGACGAAGCCGCAGGTGTTCCGGACGAAGAGCCGGCGCAGCCTGCAAGCATCCCGGCAGCCAGCGCCAGGGTGAGGGCTGCACTGATAATGCGTTTCATCTTTTTCATGTTGCTTTCCTCCATATGTAATGAAAACACGGTATAGGGTACTCTTTTCAGGCCGGACGGCTTACCCGTACGCTGTACGCCTCCTGCCTGCAGCCGCATGCCCGCCGGAGGGCGGAGCAGCCAACTGCTTACGAGGATACCACGGCAGAAACTCCAAAATCAATAGCTTTTTGTGTGTTTTGCCCAATTTTTATCCCAAAAATCAAGCATGATTCACATACATTTTATACAAAGATTTGATTTTTCTTCCTTCCGTCAGGGTCCGGAAAACAATTTCAGGCTTTTCTCCCTTGACTGCCCGGCGGCGGCGGCGCTATGCTGGATTTGTATACGGGCGGCGTTCGGTTCCGCTCTGCCCTCTTTATTTTTCATCACATCAATCAGGAAAGGATCTGTCCTTAATGGCAAAACAAATCACAGCGATCATCGTTGGCGCGGGGCATCGTGCGCTTCTGTACAGCTTGTACGCCCTGCAGAACCCGGAGAAATTCAAAATCGTCGGCGTGGCCGACCCGGACCCCATCCGCCGCAGAAAAACGGCGGAGATGC
>ENA-ORSX01001714-ORSX01001714.1-human-gut-metagenome-genome-assembly--contig:-NODE-1714-length-14623-cov-2.373215_pt1 | contig 14623 bp, 9 predicted proteins | sample MGYA00241904_ERZ509172 | MGnify/ENA primary metagenome ERZ509172 (study PRJEB26280, sample SAMEA2338795) | human gut metagenome | biome: human gut; feature: human-associated habitat; material: faeces...
GACGGAAGCGGGGCAGTCAGCCTGGAGGAGATCGGCATCCGCGGTACCTTCGGCAACAACGATTCCCTTCAGGTGACAGAAAATGCATCCTCACCCATATCCCCGCCGCCATTCATGGTGGGCATGGCGGAAGTGGAAGTGGACAGAGAGACCGGGTCTGTGGAAATGATCGACTACGTGGCAGTGGTGGACTGCGGCACCCCGATCAATCCGAACCTTGCCAGGGTGCAGACAGAGGGCGGTATCGCCCAGGGGATCGGCATGGCCCTCTTTGAGGATATCCAGTACAGTGAACGGGGACAGATGCTGAACAATTCCCTGATGCAGTACAAGATTCCCACCCGCTTAGACGTAGGTAAGATCCGCGTGGATTTTGAGAGCAGCTTTGAAGGAAGCCATCCCTTTGGTGCCAAATCCATCGGTGAGATCGTAATTGACACCCCCTGTCCCGCTATCGCGCCAGCCGTTTATAATGCCGCAGGTGTAAGGGTTTCGGAGATGCCCATCACGCCGGAAAAAGTAGCCATGGGAATTGCAGGAATTGAATGCGAAAATTGCAAAAAAGATGAATTTTGACGAAATTTTGACGGCTGCTTTGTTACCTTGAACTGGCTGGCGATTCCCGGTGAGACTGATAAAAACCGGGAGAAAAAATCAAGGAGAGGAAAACAATGAAACAACACGAAAGTGAAAAGAAAATCTTGTGGTACAGCCTTGCATTTATGGCATTCTCCACGGTGTGGGGATTCGGAAATGTGATCAACGGATTCTCAGAGTACGGCGGATTAAAGGCAATCATATCCTGGGTGATCATATTTGCCATTTACTTTGTGCCATATGCTCTGATGGTAGGTGAACTGGGCAGTGCCTTCAAGGACGCAGGCGGCGGTGTCAGTTCCTGGATTCTGGAAACCATAAGCCCAAGGATGGCTTATATGGCGGGATGGACTTACTGGATCGTCCATATGCCTTATATTTCCCAGAAGCCCAGTGCATCTTTTATTGCAGCGAGCTGGGCAATCTTTAGGGACAACAGGATCAGCTCCATGAACACCAGGGTACTGCAGGTACTCTGTCTGGTATTGTTCCTGTTTGCCGTTTGGGTGGCATCCAAAGGAATCAATGTGCTGAAAAAGCTTTCCACACTGGCAGGCTCCACCATGTTCATTATGTCCCTGCTGTTTGTGGTCATGATGCTTGCAGCTCCGGCTATCACCCATGCAAATGTACTGGATATAGATTGGTCTGTGAAGACCTTTATGCCGTCCTTTGATGCGAAATTCTTATTAAACCTGTCCATTCTGGTATTTGCCGTGGGCGGATGTGAGAAAATTTCTCCATATGTAAATAAGACGAAAAATCCCGCAAAGGATTTCTCAAAGGGCATGATCGCCCTGGCTATTATGGTTGCTGTCTGCGCTATGCTGGGAACCATTGCCATGGGCATGATGTTTGACTCCAACAACATTCCGGAAGACCTTATGACAAACGGTGCTTACTATGCATTCCAGACATTGGGAGAGTATTACGGACTGGGTAATTTCTTCGTGGTGGTCTATGCAATCTGTAACCTGATCGGTCAGTTTACGGTTATGATCATTTCCATCGACGCGCCTCTTCGTATGCTGCTTGACAATGCGGATGACAACTTCATCCCTGCATCCATGTTCAAACAGAACGAACACGGCACATACACCAACGGCCATAAGCTGGTCATGATCATTGTTTCTATTCTGATCATTGTTCCGGCAATCGGCATCGGCAGCGTGGATACACTGGTACGCTGGCTGGTAAAGGTGAATTCCGTGTGTATGCCTCTGCGTTACCTGTGGGTATTCGTGGCATATATTGCGCTGAAAAAAGCAGGGGAGAGATTCCCGGCACAGTACCGTTTTGTGAAGAACAAAACGCTTGGCGTTGTTCTGGGAGCGTGGTGTTTCCTGTTTACCGCGTTTGCGTGTGTTCTGGGTATTTACTCTGAGGATACCTTCCAGTTCGTACTGAATATTGTGACTCCTTTCGTACTGATCGGACTGGGATTCATTATGCCTCAGATCGCAAAACGTTCCAAAGCAAAGAATCAGGCATAAGTAAAAGAAGCGTCTGGCTGCCAAAAGCGGCCGGGCGTTTGTTGTATGAAAATTCCTGTTGGCAGAACAGCGCCGGACAGGTACAATAGAAGAAAAAGCCCTCATTGGCGGGCAGAACTACAGGAGGAAAAATTAATGTACAGAGAGACTGCAGAACAGCTTCTTGCATTTATTGAAAAAAGCCCAAGCTGTTTTCATGCTATTAAAAATATGAAGGAGATTCTTTCGGCAGACGGATTCGCAGAGCTGAAAGAGGAAGAGAAATGGGAGATCGAAAAGGGCGGCAGATATTTTGTCACCAGAAATGACTCCTCCATCGTGGCATTCACCATACCGGAGACCGGATTTACCGGATACCGCATCATGGCCAGCCACAGCGATTCCCCTACTTTTAAGATCAAGGAAAATCCGGAGATGGAAGCGTATAATAAGGACGGGAAGCTGAATGTGGAGCGTTACGGCGGTATGCTCTGTGCCCCCTGGTTTGACCGTCCGCTCTCCGTAGCGGGAAGGGTGATCGTGAAAGAAGGGGATAGCTTTGTCACAAAGCTTGTGGATGTGGACAGGGACCTGCTGATGATCCCCAATCTGGCAATTCATATGAACAGGGAAGTCAATGACGGATATAAATATAACGCCCAGGTGGATATGCTTCCGCTGTACGGCGATATCTCTTCAAAGGATACCTTTATGAAAACCATCGCAAAGGCTGCAGGAGTGAAGGAAGAGGACATTTTAGGACATGACATTTTCCTGTACAACCGTGTTAAGGGCAGTATCTGGGGCGCAAATGAGGAGTTTGTATCCTCCTCACGCCTGGATGATCTGCAGTGCGCATTTTCCTCTCTTCAGGGATTTTTAAAGGGGGAGAAAAAGGAGTACGTGGCAGTACACTGTGTGCTTGACAATGAGGAAGTGGGAAGCGGAACAAAACAGGGCGCTGCATCCACATTCCTGTATGATACACTGGTGCGTGTGAATGAGTGCCTGGGGCTGTCTTATGAGGAGTATTTAAGAGGACTTGCAAAGAGTTTCATGCTCTCCGCTGACAATGCCCATGCAGTACATCCGAATCACAAGGAGGTGGCAGACCCGGTGAACCGTCCTTATATGAACGAGGGTATTGTTATCAAACACAGAAATACTGTACAGACGGCGTATCTGCTGCCATATTCAAGGATCTGTGCAGGGAGGCAGGTGTGCCTTTCCAGATATTTACAAACCGTTCCGACATTCTGGGAGGCTCCACACTTGGAAATATCTCCAATACAAAAGTGGCGCTTAACGCCGTGGATATCGGCCTTCCGCAGCTTGCCATGCATTCACCTTACGAGACTGCCGGGGTTAAGGATACCTGTTATCTGATCCAGGCGGCTGAGAAGTTCTTTAAATAGTGTAACATGGGTGATAAGGGAAATATACTTCTGAGGTTTATTGGGGGTATGTTTCCCTTTTTTGTGTGTGGCGGGAAATTATGGTGGTCTTTGGAGGGGAGAATAGTGCTGGAAGTGGGGGAGGAGGGTATAATGATGGGTCAGTGTTTATCTGTGAATCAAGGACATTTTTAGGCTGAAATTGCCGGGATTACCTACAGAGTTTATATTTCAGTTAAGACTTATCTGTAAAAGAGAGGCGTATCATGCCAGAAATCACCGGGATTACCTATAGAATATATATTTCAGTTAAGATTTATCTGTAAAACAAAGGCGTATCATGCCAGAAGTCACCGGGATTGCCTATAAAATATATATTTCAGTTAAGGTTTATCTGTAAAACAGAGGCGTACCAAGTCAGAAATCACCAGAATTACCTACAGAGTTTATATTTTAGTTAGGATTTATCTGTAAATCAAGGTCATTTTCAGGCTGAAATCACCGGGATTACCTAAAGGGTATATATTTCAGTTAAGGTTTATCTGTAAAACAGAGGCGTATCATGTCAAAAATCACCCAAATTACCTACAGGGTATATATTTCGGTTAAGACTTATCTGTAATAGAAGGCCAATCAACATCTTATTCTAATATATCAAGGCACTTCTACAATCATAAAAGGTTCGGAAACCATATCTTCCTATGAGTTTTCAAAAAGACCTTTGCATTCTTGATACCACCCATGTATGATAGATATATAGTAAAGTTTTCCAGTCAAAACTCCGCCAAAAGCTGGGAGTTTGGACGAGAAATCAGAATTGATCGGAATCCTGCGCGGAGAGAAAAGAACTTAAGGCCTTTTTTGGCAGGAAGATTCCCACCTGAAGAAAGTTCTGTGGGAATCAGAACTGCAGCGGAAAAAGGTTTTAAATAATGCAAAACTATATAAGCGGAGGTGTCAAAATGGAAATTAAAGCATGGACCTATGAGGAGTATCCAGGGTATTCAGAGGAAGTACCCGGAGCAGTGCGATTGAAGACAACAGGAGATGAAGTGGGGGTTCGTTACCTGCACGATGTGGAATATGCCAGAGTTGACGATGTACCCCTGCATCTGCAGATTCTGCTGCCTTTTACCAGAAATGAGCCGGATAAAATTTACCCATGCATGGTATTTATCCAGGGATCTGCATGGATGGAGCAGGATGTCTGGATGCAGTGTGCCATGTTGTCCGGACTGGCCAGGAAGGGGTATGTGATAGCGGTGGTCCAATACCGGCATTCCGGCCTTGCACCTTTCCCGGCACAGATTCAGGATGCAAGAAACGCAATTCGTTATATGAGGGTTCACGCTTCCGAGTACCATGCAGACCCGGATGGAATTGTGGTCGGCGGTGATTCATCCGGGGGACATACATCCATGTTCTGCGGAATCGCAAGGGAAGGCGGGGAACTGGATGCCAGCCTGTTTCCGGGAGTCTCAGCGGAGGTAAAAGGCATACTTAATTATTATGGCTCTGTCAGCATGATGTACGAGGAAGGTTTTCCATCTACAGTCAATCATCATATGGAGGACAGCCCGGAAGGATTGCTGATGGGAAAAGTAAATCTGAAAGAGCACCCGGAACTATGCAGAAAAGGTTCCGTGGAATGCTGGATCACACCGGAGCTGGATATGGCTCCAACCATGATCGTTCACGGCACAAAGGACAGAACGATTCATACATACCAGAGCGTGCAGCTCTATGAAAAAATGAAAGCATGTGGTAAAGATGTCCGTTTATATCTGCTGGAAGGAGCAGACCATGGCGGCGCTGAATACTGGACAGAGGAAATGTGCAGTCTGGCACATGAGTTCATACAGTATTGTCTGAACCGCTGCTGATATCCTGGCCATTAGGTGCAGAACTGGCATGATATGGCATGAGATGCATTTTTTCACCTTTTACATGAAATCCAAATCCAAGATTGTTCCCCGAATCCGTGACCGCACCGCAGTCCTCAGAACCTTTTAGGCGAAAGCCTGCTTTCTTCAGTGAGGATAGAAAATAGTCCAGACGGAAATTCATACAGAAACATTCCGGATACTGGCTCAGCAGAAGGCGCATGGATTTGGGGGCATTTTCAAAGTAGAAATAAGTACCTATCAAGTCTGCGTGAGCGGTAAGATAAGGGGCAATCCTTTCAAATAAAAAAGTATCATGATAAAAGTTATGTTCGTTGGCTGCAAAGAAGTCGAGATGTACGTCTATGCAGTTTTTTTTCAGAGGAAAACGGGTGCTGGAATCCGCAAGATACAGGATATCCAGTTCTGGTTTCTGACGTTCTATCAGATGCTTGTACATGAGAAGGGTTTCCGGATATTTGTCAATGACAATGTACAGGCTGTCAGTGGGCAGATATTCCAGATGATTATGCATAAAAAACCAGGCATTGATATAAGTCTCCGCAATCACCTTTTCATGCAGGTCTGTTTCTTCAATCTGTTTCAACATCCAGTTATAGGAGCGCTGGAAGGTGCTGATCAGCGCAGGCGGCAGATCTTTGTATAGCTCGCGGGTAATATCCGGTGTATCCTGCAGGTTTTCGTTTTTGTTTGGTGTCATAAGGATGCCGGAGGAGATATGGGCGCTGTAGCCGCAGGAGCATGATAAGCTGCCTTTGTAAATAAAACGCTGATCCATTTTCACCTCAGAGAGAGAGAGGGACCCGCCGCAGAGGGGGCAGCACAGAAGCGGCAGGGCAGTAAGGGGGACACCGGTGCTGGCCCGTGGAGTGCTTTCGGATGCTTCCATGGTTTTGATATGCGAATCCAGGCGTTCCACTACCTGCTGTTTCCGCTCAATTTCTTTCATACAGAAGTCACGTTTTCCCTTGAAAATTTCTTTTAATTCTTCCATGTCCTGGGGGTCAGCCAGTCCTGAGATTCGTTTCAGGGACAGGATAACATGAATCTCCCGCAGCGAGAAATCCAGTTCTTTTAAACCCAGGATCCATTCCAGGTCCCTGACAGTCTGTTCGTCGAATACGTACTGGCCTTTGGGTTTGGGAGGGACCAAAAGCCCATAATTAATGTAATAATAGATGTTGTCCACTGAAATATGGTATTTTTCCGATACTTTTCCTATGCGCACAGTCCGGTTCCTCCTGAGAATCCATTTTTATGCCTACACTCTAGCATAAATCTGGAGTATACTCAAGGTTTATATCAGTTTTCGTAAAAATAGTATATTGACCTAAAGCAGACTCTATGATTTATTATGGTAGCACGATAAAGAAAAACGGGTAGAATTCATATAAAAAGTGAGGTATGGATGATGAAAATATTAAAAAAAGCTCAGGAGAGGACCGAGGAGGACAGAAAAGAGCTGTCCCGTATGGTACAGGAGATTATTGACAATGTACGGGGAAACGGGGATGAGGCGCTTAAGGAGTACAGCAGAAAGTTTGACCAGTGTGAGCGGGTTTCCATGCGCGTATCAAAAGAGGAGGTCCGGGAAGCTTATATGCAGCTTCCCCCCAAGGAGGTAGCTGACTTAAAAGCAGCGGCATCCAATATACAGGCATTTGCCAAAGCCCAGAGGGAGACGGTGAAGCCTCTTGAAAACTTCAGCCCTATGCCGGGAATCTTTCTGGGACACAGGATCATTCCCGTAAAATCCTGCTGTTGTTATGTGCCGGGAGGAAATTATCCCCTTTATTCCACAGCGCTTATGTTGATCATTCCGGCCAAGACTGCCGGCGTGGAGCGTGTGACTGCATGTTCGCCGGTCATGAAGGGAACCGGAAAGATTAATCCTAAGACACTGGCTGCCATGGATATTGCAGGTGTGGATGAGATCTACGCAGTGGGCGGGGCCCAGGCGATCGCAGCTTTTTCCTATGGAACGGAAGAGATTGCCCCGGTGGATATGATCGTTGGGCCGGGCAACCGTTTCGTGACAGAGGCCAAGAGACAGTGTTATGGTCAGGTGGGAATTGACTTTGTAGCAGGTCCCAGTGAAGTTCTGGTGATTGCGGACGGCAGCGGAACGCCTGAGATCGTGGCTGCTGACCTGCTGGCACAGTCTGAACACGATGTCAATGCAAAGGGCATGGTGGTCACCACAGATGAGGCATTCGGAAAAGCCGTGATGGAGGCAGTGGAAAGAGAACTGGAACAGCTTGAAACTGCTGATATCGCCAGAAAATCCTGGGAGACATACGGTGAGGTAGTTGTGGTATCTGATCTTGATGAGGCTGTAAACCTTGTAAATGAATACGCTCCGGAGCATTTGGAGCTGAATGTGCAGAATCCTGATGCGTTGATTCCGGGACTCTGCAACTATGGTTCTCTTTTTATAGGAGAGAATACAGCGGAGGTGTTTGGGGATTATGCTTCCGGTACCAATCACACCCTGCCAACACTGAAAGCAGCCCGTTATACCGGTGGTGTGTGGGTGGGAACCTTCCTGAAAACATGTACCCAGCAGAGCATGACCCCGAAAGCCATGAGAAATATTGCGCCTCTTGTCTCCAGACTGGCTGACGGCGAGGGCTTGAAAGGGCACAGGCAGGCGGCTGATATCCGCTTCACAAGCCAAAAATAAAAGCAGGAATAAGACATAACAGAGAGAGGGAGACTTCACAGTGAGTAATCAGAATACAAATACATTGAAAAGAACCTTCGGAATGAAGGAAGCTGTAACCATCACCGTTGGCACCGTGGTAGGTGTCGGTCTGTTCACTACAGGGGCCAATGTGGTGGGCGGCCTTGGTCCGGCCGTTATCCTGGCTACATTTGTTGCTATGCTTATCAGTATTTATCCGGCGCTGCTGTATGCGGAGATGGGAGCTGCGCTCCCCTACGCCGGCGGCACATATCAGTATGCATCCCTGGGTATAGGAAAACCCATGGGTATGCTTGCCGGGTGGAATTTTATAATTTCCCTGGTAGCGGTTACCAGCGGGGAGGCACTGGCGTTTAGTTTTTATTTCAAAACATTTTTCTCTGCACTGGGCATTGAGCTGCCTGTGAGCGACCGTGTGGTTGCCACAGTGGTGGTAATTGCGTTCATTATCACCAACGTCCGGGGTGTGGAAATGACCGGAAAGCTTCAGAATGGATTCATGTTCTTTTTCTGGGGCGTAGCGATCATCTGGTTTTTGACCATGCTGCCGAACGTAAATATGCCTAATTTCGTTAAACTCCCTGATTTTATTGCCCAGTCCACTCCGCTTGGTTTTATCGCATCTGTCAGTATGATTTGGTGGTGCTTTGCGGGATTTGAGACCTGCTGCGCTATGGGGGAGGAAATCAAATATCCGCAGATCAATATTCCCCGTGCACTGTTTCTTGCGCCGTTTATTGTTTTTGCGGTAAATGCAGCGTTTCAGTGGTTCTTGGTTGGTATCGTTCCGACAGAACAGATCGCCACGCTGTCCACAGCAAGCGCGCCTTTTGCCGAAGCTATGAAAACAGCAGGTATCCTTGGCTTTCCGCTGATCCTTCTGGCAGCCGGAATTGCGTTCGGCGGAGATTTTTCAACTTTGAATGCCAGTATCGCCGTACCGCCCAGATATCTTTTCACCATGGCACGTGACGGCGCCATGCCGAAAATATTTGCAAAAGTACACCCGAAATACAAGACACCTTATATCTCAATCATTGTGCTTGGCCTGCTTTCTGCTTTTCTTATCGCGTCCAACTCTATGATCTACATAGCATCCGTGAGTCTGTTTGCAGATTTGTTTTATTATGTGATCGGCATTGCGGCATCCTTTGGGCTTCGCAGAAAGCATCCCGATTTAAAACGCCCCTTTAAGGCGCCGGGAATTATGATCGGGGCACCGCTCAGTGTTATCATTTATCTTATCATGATGACCCAGCTTGACCGGGAAGCACTGGTGACAGGTGTGATCTGGTGCATTCTCGGACTGATCATATATGCTGTCTGTCGGAAACGCTATCAGAGTGATGAGACAAAAGAGATGGACCGTATCATTATGGAAGAAGATATTCCGACACCACAGGAGAGACAGAAGATGGACAAGGAATTTAAGATTTGGAGAACCGTTGTGGCATGTGCTGTTGTCATAGCGATTGTGGCATATGTGATACCGTTTGTTGCTGTATAAGGACAGCAGGATGTCTGAAGGGCAGCCGGTTCGGATTAATATATAATCCGTGCCGGCTGTTTTGCGTATATGGAAAATAGAGACAAATTTGGCGGGTTTTGAACCGGCAGAATTTGTTGTATATCACGAAAACAGAATATATGTTCGATATACATTGAGGAAATTTGCAAAGTGTGATAAACTATGTTTATCGCAGGATGGCTGCCGGATAAAAGCAGTAAATGCACATTTTTGACTGGATAACTGCTGATACGGTGTAATTATTCAGTAGGTCTGCGCATTTACTGCGCTGACCGTAAGAAAACGTTTAGCAGCCGGGCAAAAACTTCATCGCCAAAGGCGATTTTGCATGGATTTTTGCTTGTAACTGTGAGGGTACTGAACAGTTACGATACGGTTTATAATATAAGTGGAAGAGTGGAATATATGACAATTGATGAAATATACACCGGTGAATCAAAAAATCTGGAATTTAAGCAGGAAGTGCCGGCCAGAAGTGAGCGATATATGAAAACAGTTGTTGCTTTTGCGAACACGGCAGGGGGCAGGCTGGTTTTCGGTGTGGAGGATGGGACGCACAGGATTATAGGAGTGCCGCAGGAAACGGTATTTGAGACCATGGACAGTCTCACCAATGCAATCTGTGACAGCTGTACGCCCATGATCATTCCCGATATTACCCTGCAGACCGTAGAAGACAAGACACTGATCGTTGTAGAGATTTATCCTGGAGGGCAGCGTCCCTATTATATCACTGCATTAGGAAAAGAGAACGGCACATATGTACGGATTTCAGGAACTTCACGGCCGGCGGACAGTTATTTGCTGAGGGAGCTGGAGTTTGAAGGAATGAACAGGTGTTTTGATCAGACATATGCGGCGCCGAGGCTGGCAGAGGAGGGACAAATCAGGGAACTGTGCAGTTCCATGAGGCAGTATGCGCTGAAAATGTGCAGCACGGAAAATGAAAGGGCAGCAGTGAAGAACGTGACAAGAAGCAATCTGTTGTCCTGGGGTATACTGACAGAGAAAGAGGGAAAAATACTGCCGACAAATGCGTTTGTACTGTTGACAGACAACAATTTTCTGCAGGCTAAAATACAGTGTGCCGTATTCAGAGGAACAACGAGAGGTGAGTTTCTGGAGAGACGTGAGTATACAGGGCCGATTTACAAACAAATAGACGAAGCCTACAATTTTGTGCTGCGCAATATCCGGTATGGGGCGAAATATAAAGGTTTGTACAGAGTGGATGACTATGAACTGCCGATTCTCTGTATTCGTGAGATTATTGCCAATGCGGTGACGCACAGAAGTTATCTGAACCCGGGATGCGTACAGGTTGCGTTGTATGATGACCGGCTGGAGGTCACATCTCCGGGTATGCTGTTTGGCGGACTGACACTTGCGCAGATGAGGGAGGGATATTCCAAGCCCAGAAACAGGGCGATTGCCAATGCTTTTACCTATATGAAAATAATGGAACAATGGGGCAGTGGTGTACCTAAAATGTTGAAGATGTGCAGGGAGTTTGGTGTGGAAGAGCCTGAATTTTCGGAAGAAGGTGTGGATTTTCGCGTAAATCTATACCGGGAGTCCGCACGGAATTCGTTTTTGGTTATGGAAGAACCGGCAGAATACAGAGCCGGAAAACAAATGGAGCAGGCAGGGCTGACGGTTGAAAACACTACCCAAACGGCCGGGAACACTACCCAAACGGCCGAAAATACTACCCAAATGATGGGAAACACTACCCAACCAATACGGAACACTACCCAATTAATTCCCAATGCTGCCAAAACAGCCGAAGATACAACCCAATCAATACCGGATACTACCCAAACACCCGAGGTGCGCATGTCAGCTTATGACAGACAGCTTCTGCAGGCAGTTAGAAAATATCCATATATATCCCAGAGGGAACTGGCAGCAGAGCTGTGCTGGAATACAGACCGAGTAAAATATTATATGAAGAAATGGAAGGACAAGGGCGGTCTGTGCCGCGTGGGAAGCACACACAAAGGATACTGGCAGGTGCTTATCCGGGTGGAGTGAAAGAGGTAAGATCAGCCGCAAAGCATAAATGCAGTGCGGCTGTCCTTTTACAATTTATCGTATACTTTGGCTTTGTTGTCAGTAGTTTTGAGCAGCAGATATTTGCGGATGAAGAAGATGATAGCTATGGATATGATTCCTATCAAAGTATCGATCATGTTGAGATGTTCCACAATCATCTGTCTGGCAATGGCAAACATGAGCACCTCCAGCAGGTTTTCCGCCGTATGTTTTGCCAGCATCTTTACAAATTCCACCCCGATGATCAGAGTCAGGATATTGCCGAGAAATTCAGTAAACTGGCTGGCTTTTATGCTGAGCAGGGGAATGCTTATGAAATTGTAAATCATGGGTATGATCAGAACTATGATCACCACCAGCATGATTGCTGACAGGGCAATTTCAGTGTAGCGGGAAATTGTGTAAATCAGTTCGTTCAGTTTGTTTTTCATACTTATCTCCGTTTCATTTGTACTATTGTTCTAAAAATTGTGATTAACACATTCTCGTCTTTTCCATTCTAACATAAAATACAGGGTGAGCAAGAAAAATCTGCAAAAAATAACGAAATTATCCCAAGAAAATCCCTGTACTTCATTGCTTTGACGTGATAAATATGTTAATATAGGAAGCACAGACAGTCCCCGCGGGAAAGGGCATATGTTTCCCTGAAACGGATAAGGGCTGGGAAATGAAGGGAAGAAAGTTATGATTTGGGCAAAAGAAGAGACATTATCCCGGGAGGAGATCAAGGAAATTCAGACTGCACGCCTCAGAGAGACGGTGGAGCGGGTCTATCATACAGTGGAGCCTTACCGGAAGAAAATGGATGAGGCGGGCCTGAAGCCGGAAGATATCAGAGGTCTTGAAGACTTACATAACCTGCCGTTTACAACAAAGCAGGACATGAGGGATAATTATCCGTTTGGGCTGTTCGCAGTGCCAAAGAAGGATTTGATTCGTATTCACGCATCAAGCGGAACAACAGGAAAGCCCACTGTGGTTGGGTATACCAGAAAAGATTTGGATGTCTGGTCAGAGTGCGTTTGTCGTATTGCGTGTATGGGCGGAGCGCAGCCTGACGAGATTGCGCAGATTTGTTTCGGATACGGTATGTTTACCGGAGCGCTTGGACTTCACTACGGACTGGAGAGGCTTGGGGCTGCTATTGTTCCCTCCTCAACAGGAAATACAGAGAAGCAGCTTATGTTTATGAAGGATTTCGGTACAACCCTGCTGATCGCAACACCTTCCTATGCGCTGCGCATTGCAGAGGTTGCGGAGCAGATGGGCATACACCCTCAGTGTGATCTGAGCATGAGGACAGCGCTGGTGGGAAGTGAGCTGATGACAGAAGCCATGCGCCAGGAGATGTACAAAGCCTGGGGCGATCATATGAATATTACACAGAATTACGGAATGAGCGAATTGATGGGACCCGGAGTCTCCGGAGAATGCCTGGAGTTAAACGGCATGCACATCAATGAGGATCATTTTATACCTGAAATCATTGATCCGAGAACCGGTGAGGTTCTCCCTCCGGGAGAGAAGGGGGAGCTGGTCATCACCTGTATATCCAAGGAAGCGCTGCCGCTTATCCGTTACCGCACCAAGGATATCACAAGGCTGATGTACGAGCCCTGTAAATGCGGCAGAACCACTGTGCGGATGGAGAATCTGCTTGGAAGAACAGATGACATGCTGAAAATCCGCGGGGTCAATGTATTCCCGAGTCAGATTGAGGAAGTGCTCCTGGGGATTGAGGAGTGCGGACCGCACTATGAGATCGTGGTGGACAGAAAGAACCACAGCGACACCCTGGAAATCCGTGTGGAAGTCCTTTCTGATTATATGATGGACTCCTATGCAGCGCTCCAGGAGCTGGAGAAGAAGATCAAGTCCAAGATCCGTGTGGTTCTGGGACTTGATATAAAGGTTTCTCTGGTATCACCGAATTCTATACAACGTTTTGAGGGAAAAGCGAAACGTGTGATTGATTTAAGAAAGAATTAGTTTTACAATATCAGTAACGATTCCATTGACTGCATCGTTACCATAATTACAGAAAGAAGGTAGGAGACGTGGGCGAAAAGAAAATCATGCTTGGCAACGAAGCCATTGCAAGAGGTGCCTGGGAGGCAGGGGTAAAGGTTTCTGCAGCATATCCGGGAACACCAAGCACAGAGATCAGTGAGAACATTGTAAAATATAAGGAAATTTATGCAGAGTGGGCCCCCAATGAAAAAGTGGCAACAGAGGTGGCAATCGGTGCGTCCATCAGCGGTGTGCGTGCCCTGGCATCCATGAAGCATGTAGGTCTGAATGTGGCAGCAGATCCGCTCTATACAGCGGCATACACAGGTGTGACAGGCGGTCTGGTCCTGGTTGTGGCAGATGATCCCGGAATGTACAGTTCCCAGAATGAGCAGGATACCAGAGCGGTTGCAAGGGCAGCGCAGGTTCCGGTACTGGAGCCGTCAGATTCCCAGGATGCAAAAGATTTTGTAAAGCTGGCTTATGACATCAGTGAAAAATATGATACGCCGGTATTTGTAAGGACAACAACACGTCTGGCACATTCCCAGGGTATCGTGGAGCTGGAGGACAGAGTGGAGAGAGAAGACACTCCTTATGAGCGCAAGTTCCAGAAGTATGTCATGATGCCGGGCAATGCCATCAGACGCCATCCGGTTGTGGAAGAGAGAATGAAGAAGCTGGCCGAAGATGCCAACAGCCTGGAAATCAATAAAGCAGAGTATAATGACACGTCCATTGGTTTCATTACCAGCGGTATTCCGTATAATTATGTAAAGGAAGCAATGCCAAACGCCAGCGTACTGAAATTAGGCATGGTACATCCGCTGCCGAGAAAGCTCATTGAAGAATTTGCCTCTAAAGTTGATAAGCTTTACATATTTGAGGAACTGGAGCCTGTATTTGAGGAGCAGATCAAATCCTGGGGAATCCCATATTCAGGAAAAGATGTATTT
>ENA-ORSX01001716-ORSX01001716.1-human-gut-metagenome-genome-assembly--contig:-NODE-1716-length-14615-cov-4.530014_pt1 | contig 14615 bp, 13 predicted proteins | sample MGYA00241904_ERZ509172 | MGnify/ENA primary metagenome ERZ509172 (study PRJEB26280, sample SAMEA2338795) | human gut metagenome | biome: human gut; feature: human-associated habitat; material: faeces...
CTTGCATGTGTTAAGCACGCCGCCAGCGTTCATCCTGAGCCAGGATCAAACTCTCTGATAAAGTGTTTGTTCCAGTTCAAGATAACTGCTTGGCTATCTATCCCTTTTACTGTTTTTGGTTTTTCAAACCGTTTTTAAAAATGAATGTAAAAGAATTTTCGTTTTCATGTGTTTCACTGTTTAATTATCAAGGTTCCTGTCGTTTGACAGCTCCAATATTTTATCATATCATTTTCAGCTTGTCAAGTACTTTTTTAAAAAGTTTTTTTGCTGCCTTTCGGCATCTCTGCTCTTTTGCGACAGCCATATTAGATTATCACATCTGCATCTCTCTGTCAAGAACTTTTTTAAACTTTTTTTGCTGTCTTTCATCTCTCATCGACAGCTTATTTATATTATCATGTCTTATTACTTCTGTCAACACTTTTTTTACTTTTATTTACATATTTTTCATCTGATATTATTAAAGAACTCCTTCTATTTCAAAAAAACAGGACAAACACCTGAAATGTCTGTCCTGTAAAATTCACTTTTATTCATCAATACTATAATTTGGAGCTTCTTTTGTAATATGAATATCGTGCGGATGAGACTCTTTCAAAGATGCAGCTGAAATTTTAACAAAATTTCCGGTTTCTTTTAATGTCTCAATATCTTTTGCACCACAATATCCCATTCCGGAACGAAGACCGCCGATTAACTGGAATACTGTATCTTCTACATGTCCTTTATATGCAACACGACCTTCTACACCTTCCGGTACAAGTTTCTTTGCATCCTGCTGGAAATAACGGTCTTTACTTCCGTTTTCCATAGCAGAAATAGAGCCCATTCCTCTATATACTTTATATTTTCTTCCCTGATATAATTCAAAGTCTCCAGGACTTTCATCACAGCCTGCAAAGATGCTTCCCATCATACATACATTCGCACCTGCTGCAATGGCTTTTGTCATATCTCCGGAATATTTAATACCGCCGTCTGCGATAATCGGAATTCCATATTCTTTTGCTACTTCATAGCAATCCATAACTGCTGTAATCTGAGGTACACCAATACCTGCAACTACACGTGTTGTACAGATAGAACCTGGTCCAATTCCTACTTTTACAGCGTCTACACCTGCTTCAATTAATGCTCTTGTAGCCTCTCCTGTGGCAACATTTCCCGCAATCAGCTGTAATTCAGGATATTTTTCCTTAATTTCACGAACTGCTTTCAAAATATTTGCAGAATGTCCGTGTGCAGAGTCTACAACAATAACGTCAACATTTGCATTTACAAGAGCGTCTACTCTTGCCATAACGTTTGCAGTAATACCGACTGCAGCGCCGCATAAAAGACGTCCCTGAGCATCTTTTGCAGATAATGGATATTTAATCTGTTTTTCAATATCTTTAATTGTAATAAGACCTTTTAAATTGAAGTTTTCATCTACAATCGGAAGTTTTTCTTTTCTGGATTTTGCTAAAATCTTCTTTGCTTCCTCTAATGTTACGCCTTCACGTGCTGTAACTAAATTTTCTGATGTCATACATTCCTTAATTTTTCTTGAGAAATCCTCCTCAAATTTCAGGTCACGATTTGTAATAATACCTACCAGTTTTTTGCCTTCTGTAATCGGCACACCTGAAATACGGAATTTTGCCATGAGATCATTGGCATCTGCCAGTGTATGTTCCGGAGAAAGATAAAATGGATCTGTGATAACTCCGTTCTCTGAACGTTTTACCTTATCTACTTCCTCTGCCTGTTCTTCGATTGTCATGTTTTTGTGAATGATACCAATACCACCCTGTCTCGCCATGGCAATCGCCATACGATGTTCAGTAACTGTATCCATACCTGCACTCATCATCGGAATATTTAATTTCACCTTTTTTGTCAGATATGTTGATAGTTCAACCTGATTTGGGATTACTTCTGAATATGCAGGAACTAAAAGCACGTCATCAAAAGTAATTCCTTCGCCAATAATCTTACCCATCTTGGTTCTCCCTTCAATTTATTTATAGTATAGTAATATAGCAAATTACGACAAAACTGTCAATCCATAAAGACCTTTCTCGGACATGATTTTTGAATATTTTCAAGTAATGTCTGATCAGGCTCCAGCAATACTTTGCAGATTTCCTTCTCATCAGGAATAATCATGGCATATACCTTGTGTTCTTTATTTCCCGATGAAAAATCTAAAACTTTTAATTTTGTGTTATGATTTTGATAATCCATTCTATGTGAATTGACAGGTGCCATAATCTCCATTTTTGCCAAATCAAAGGACTGTACACGTTTTCTCTTTGATTTTGCCATAATTTTATCAATATCTAATTCACCGTTTACATAGACATACTCATATTCCAAATCCAGATTTGGTAAAATAAAATATGCCGCAATACCAAGACCAAGTGTTAAAACCCATACCAGCGGAATGATTACACCCACTACTGCCGTTGCTGCAATTACTCCTATCAGCAGGAATTTAATTACTTTGTCTTTTCCAGTCTGCTCCTTTTTAACCAGCAGCTCTGAATACGAGTCATTCATTCTTTCTTCCTCCTATGTCTTCTGTTTTCTAACAAACAGTGTATCACAAATGCCCCTTTGTTGCAAGAAAGGAAAAGCCGGTGTTCCCGCTTTGAACACCGGCTAAAAACCTATTTTCTTACATCATTCCCATTCCTGGAGCGCCTGCTGGCATTGCTGGAGTTTCTTCTTTAATTGTAGAAACAACTGCTTCTGTTGTAAGTAATGTACCTGCTACACTTGTTGCATTCTGTAATGCGCTTCTTGTAACTTTTGCTGGGTCCAGAATACCTTTTTTAACCATATCTACATATTCTTCATGTAATGCGTCAAATCCTGTACCAACTTCAGACTCTCTTACTTTATTAATAATAACAGAACCTTCCAGTCCGGCATTTGCTGCAATATGGAATAATGGTGCTTCTAAAGCTTTTAATACTACTTTTGCACCTGTCTTTTCGTCACCCTCTAAAGTATCTACTACTTTTGCTACTTCTTTTGATGCGTGGATGTATGCAGAACCGCCACCTGCAATAACGCCTTCTTCTACTGCTGCTCTTGTAGCGTTTAAAGCATCTTCCATACGAAGTTTTGCTTCTTTCATTTCTGTTTCTGTGGCAGCACCTACACGGATAACAGCAACACCGCCTGCTAATTTTGCAAGTCTTTCCTGTAATTTTTCTTTGTCAAATTCAGATGTAGTTTCTGCAATCTGATGTTTAATCTGAGCAACTCTTGCATCAATTTCTTCTTTTTCGCCCATACCGTCTACAATAACAGTTGTTTCTTTCTGAACTTTAACAGATTTTGCACGTCCTAGCTGTTCCAGAGTTGTATCTTTTAACTCTAATCCGATTTCATCAGAAATCACAGTACCATTTGTTAATACAGCAATATCTTTCAGCATTTCTTTTCTTCTGTCGCCATATCCAGGAGCTTTTACAGCGCATACAGAGAATGTACCTCTTAATTTGTTTACGATTAAAGTTGTAAGAGCTTCTCCTTCGATATCTTCTGCGATAATCAATAATTTAGCGCCTGTTTTTACAATCTGCTCTAAAACAGGAAGAATGTCCTGAATATTGGAGATTTTTTTATCTGTGATTAAGATATATGGATCGTCTAAAACAGTTTCCATTTTATCCATGTCTGTTGCCATATATGCGGAAATATAACCGCGGTCAAACTGCATACCTTCTACTAAATCCAATTCTGTTTTCATGGTTTTGGATTCTTCGATTGTAATAACACCGTCTTTGCTTACTTTTTCCATTGCTTCTGCAACCATTTCGCCAACTTCATCATCACCTGCTGAAATTGCTGCTACTCTTGCAATCTGGTCTCTTCCTTCGATGTTGGAGCTCATGTTCTGAATTGCATTTACTGCTGCTTCTGTTGCTTTTTTCATACCTTTTCTCAGGATGATTGGATTTGCACCTGCTGCCAGGTTTTTCATACCTTCGTGTACCATAGCCTGAGCTAAAACAGTTGCTGTTGTTGTACCGTCTCCGGCTACATCATTTGTTTTTGCAGCAACTTCTTTAATGAGCTGTGCGCCCATGTTTTCAAAGCCGTCTTCTAATTCAATTTCTTTTGCAATTGTAACACCGTCGTTTGTAATAAGCGGTGCGCCGAAGGATTTATCTAAAACAACGTTTCTTCCTTTTGGGCCTAATGTAACTCTTACTGTATCTGCTAATTTATTAACACCAGCTTCTAATGCAGCTCTTGCTTCTCTGCCATATTTAATTTCTTTTGCCATGATGACATTCCTCCTAAAATTTAAGCTTTCAATTTTAAATTATTTTACAACAGCTAAAATATCATTCTGTTTTACAATGATATATTCTTCTCCGTCAAGTTTTACTTCTGTTCCTGCGTATTTAGAATAAATAACCTGATCTCCTGCTGCTACTTCCATTTTTACTTCTTTGCCATCAACAATTCCGCCTGGTCCGACAGCAACAACTTCTGCCTGCTGTGGTTTTTCCTGAGCCTGACCCGGTAAAACAATTCCTGATTTTGTTGTTTCTTCTGCAACTAACTGTTTTAATACAACTCTGTCACCTAATGGTACTAACTTCATATCTATTTCCTCCTTTATCATTGCCATCCTTTGTTTATTAGCACTCATTGCAATCGAGTGCTAACCGATAGTCATATATTAGTTAATTTCATCCAATTTCGCAACTGTATATAGCAACTCTTTTCCCGTATTTATCTTCTATTTTCTCTCATTTTCTAATTTTTTCTCTTGTTTTTTCAGCTTTTTGTTTTTGTGCGGATTTTATAGATATTTTAGAAAAGGGGCTGTCGCATCAAGCAAACAGCCTCTTTCATTATTTCTTCACTAATTTTCTTTTCTTAATTTCTTCCAGTTCATCAAAAATAACTTCATTTAATACCTTAATGTAGGTTCCTTTCATTCCTGAGGAACGGGACTCTATTACGCCTGCACTCTCGAATTTTCTAAGGGCATTGACTATCACGGATCTTGTAATACCTACTCGGTCAGCAATTTTACTTGCTACCAGAATTCCCTCTTCACCGTTAAGTTCATCAAAAATATGAATAATTGCCTCTAATTCAGAAAAAGATAATGTACTGAATGCAGATTTAACTACTTGAATTTTTCTGTTTTCTTCTGCATTTTCCTCATGTACGGACCGCATCATTTCCAATCCGACTACGGTTGTACCATATTCACTGACAATAATATCCTCAATGTCATAAGGCTTCGCACTGCGATACATGAATAAAGTGCCCAGTCTTTCTCCTGCAATATCAATGGGACTTATAATTGCCATATATCGGCTAATCTGCTCATCCTCAAATCCAAGAGTCTGTAAATTTACATTTTCTTTTGTAGACAGCACACCCAGCAGTCTTTCATTTAAAAGATTGTCTATATAGCCGCCCACTTCACTGTCAATCAATTCAGTAATTCTATCTACCCCGGGACAATTTCCTACACCTAATACTTTTCCTTTTTTACTCATTACTAAAATGTTTGAATCCAGTGTTTCTACCATGACTTCACATATATCATTGAATAGAACTTTTGAAGCATGATTATTGTGAAGAAGCTTATTTATCTTTCTGGTCTTATCTAATAATTGTACGCTCATGGCGACCTCCTTTCTCCTCTTTCCCTGTTTTCGCTTAAATTCTTCATTTCTTACGGAAATCAGCAAAACAAGATTACTTCTTCTGTCTTTTTTATTCTATCACACAATATTTCTGAAATCAATGTGTAGTTTTACTATTTTCAGTCTTTTTAGTAGTTTTCTAATAATTTATACAATCTAAACATCCAAATTATTTACTGATTATCGTCATTTTCCTTTGGCTTTGCCATAACATATCCACAATGTTCATCTGCACATACCAATTTATTGCCTTTTTCTAACATATAGCCGCCACAGGAAGGACATTTTTCCTTTGAAGGACGCTGCCATGACATAAATTCACATTCCGGATTATTTTCGCACCCATAGTACAAACGTCCCTTTTTGCTTCTTTTTACTACAATGTCTTTTCCGCACACAGGGCAAGGCACTCCGATTTTTTCCAGATATGGTTTTGTATTTTTACATTCCGGAAAACCGGGACAGGCAAGAAATTTCCCATGAGGTCCATACTTAATTACCATATTTCTTCCGCACTGCTCGCAGATTACATCGGTTACCTCATCTTCGATTTTAACCTGTTCCAATTCTTTTTCCGCTGTCTTTACCGCTTCATCTAAATCAGGATAAAAGTTTCGAATGACCGTTTTCCACTGCACCTTTCCTTCACCCACATAATCCAAAAGCTCTTCCATCGTTGCCGTAAAGTTCACGTCTACAATACTTGGAAATGCTTCCTTCATAATATTATTTACCACTTCGCCAAGCTCTGTCATATACAAATTTTTGTTTTCCTTTGCCACATATCTTCTGGCAATAATCGTAGTAATGGTAGGCGCATAGGTACTTGGTCTTCCAATTCCTTTTTCTTCCAATGCTTTTACAAGAGCCGCCTCTGTATAATGTGCCGGAGGCTGTGTAAAGTGCTGCTGCTCCTGAAAGCTGTTAAACGCAAGCTTAGTATTTTCATCCAGACTTTTCATTAAAAACTGATTTTCTGATTTTGCATCATCTTCCTGTGTATACACAGCCATGAAACCGTCAAATTTCAGTTTAGACGCTGACACAGTAAAATAATATTCTCCGCCCTGAATTTTTACAGAAATTGTTTCATATTTTGCCTGCTGCATTCTGCTTGCTGCAAAACGTTTCCATATCAGCTGATATAAACGATACTGGTCTCGGGAAAGAGACTCCTTTAAGGATAAGGGTGTACGGCTGATATCTGTGGGACGGATTGCCTCGTGAGCATCCTGAATTTTCTTTTTGCTGTCATCCTTTTTCTCTGCTGTTGCCAGATATTCCTCTCCGAATTCTGATGCAATGTAGGTTCTTGCTGCATAATCCGCTTCTTCTGAAATACGTGTGGAATCTGTACGCAGGTAAGTGATAATACCAATCGTTCCGCTTCCTTTTACATCTACGCCTTCATATAACTGCTGCGCCAGACGCATTGTTTTTTGTGTGGAAAAATTGAGTACCTTAGATGCTTCCTGTTGAAGGGTACTGGTTGTAAAGGGCAGAGGAGCTTTTTTGCTGCGCTCTCCTTTTTTTACTTCTGCAATACGATATTCTGCATCTTTTAATTCGCTTAAAATCTTATCCATTTCTTCTTTGGAATGAATATTGATTTTTTTATTTTTATTTCCGTAAAATTTAGCTATTATAGGTTTCTTTTCTCCCTCTACGGAAAACTCAGCATCTAAGGTCCAGTATTCTTCCGGTATGAAATTATTGATTTCGTCTTCTCTGTCCCCAATAATTCTAAGTGCCACAGACTGTACACGCCCTGCACTTAAACCTCTTTTTACTTTTGCCCACAGCACCGGACTGATTTTATAGCCTACCATACGGTCTAAAATACGCCGTGTCTGCTGTGCATCTACTAAATCCATGTTAATATCTCTTGCCTCTTTAATAGAAGCTTTTACTGCTGTTTTTGTAATTTCGTTAAAGGTAATACGGCGCATCTTCTTTTCATCAAGCTTTAATGCATTTGAAAGATGCCATGAAATTGCCTCTCCTTCACGGTCGGGGTCAGTTGCCAGATACACTTTATCTGCTTTTTTCGCAGCTTTTCGAAGAGCTGCCAGTATATCCCCCTTTCCTCGAATAGTTATATATTTAGGTTCGAAGTCATTGTCTACATCAATTCCAAGCTGACTTTTTGGCAAATCTCTCACATGTCCATTGGATGCCATTACTTCATAATTTGAGCCGAGAAATTTTTTAATTGTTTTCACTTTTGCCGGTGACTCCACAATCACTAGATATTTCGCCATGTCAACCTCCTGTTCTGGTATAATAATTTTTTACAGGCTCTATAATAAGACCTTCCAGCTCCAGCTTCAATAAAATCTCCATAATTTCTCCTGATTTTAAAGGAACTTCCTGAAAGATTTCTTCTATATTTTTAGGCTGTAAATCCAGACAACTATACACCATTTCTTCATGGCTTGCAAGCCATATCTTTGATTTATGGAGGAAATCCCCCTTCTTTTCCGGTAAAATCTGAAGTTCAGACAAAATACTTTCTACCGAATTCGCAATTCCCGCTCCGTCGGCAATCAGCAGATTACACCCTTCACTCAAAGCATCATCTACTCTGCCCGGAACGGCAAAAACTGTCTTTCCCTGCTCCAACGCATAGTTTGCCGTAATTAAAGAACCGCTTTTTTTCTTAGCTTCCACTACAAGAACTAAATCAGCCAATCCGCTGATAATCCTGTTTCGTCTTGGAAAATTGCCGGCAAAAGGTGGCGTCTGATTTTCAAACTCTGACAGCACTCCTCCTTTTTTTAGAATTTCCTCGTAAAGTCTCTGATTTTGCTTTGGATAACAAATGTCCACACCGCATCCCAACACCGCAAAAGTGTTTCCCCCCGCATCCAAAGCCCCCTTATGAGCATTTGCATCAATCCCTTTTGCCAAACCACTGATAATCTGTACGCCTTGCTGCGTCAGTTCTTTTGCAAACCGATATGCCTGATAAGCACCATAATGGCTGCATATTCGAGCCCCCACAATAGCAACTGTTTTCCTATTTTCTAAAGGAAGTTTTCCTTTTACATAAATAATCTGGGGCATATTCTCATAAACAAGCAAACGTTGCGGGTACATTTCTTCAAATTTCGTACATTTCCAAATTTGTTCTTTCATTTTTCCCCTCCCTCACCAGTCCTTTTTATCTAATGCCCGAAAAGACATGGCTTTACTGATATGTGAAACTTCTATTTTTTCAGATTTTTCCAGGTCTGCAATTGTTCTGGCTGTCTTTAGAATTTTATGATAAGCCCGAACACTTAAATGCATTTTTTCATAAGCTCTTTGTAAAAGTTTTTCTCCTTCCCTGCTGGTCTGACAATATTTTTCTATTTCTTTTCCCTGAAGTCTTCCATTAAAAGAAACTCCCTTTCCTTTATAACGATCTTTTTGAATTTCATGCGTCTCTTTTACCATTTCCCTTAATTCACAAGTAGTTTTTCCCTTTTTCTTTTTCCATATTTTCTCTTTTGGAACCTGTTTCATCTCTGTACATAAATCAAATCTGTCTAAAATAGGTCCACTGATTTTTCCCATATATTTTGCTACTTCTGTGTCAGAGCAGGAACATTTATTTCTATCAGGATAATAGCCGCAAGGGCAGGCATTCATTGCTGCAATAAAAAGAAAATCTGCAGGGAATTGAAAGTTCCCGCTAACTCTTGAAATACAAATTTTATGTTCCTCCAGGGGCTGTCTTAAAACTTCCAGCGTGCTTCTGGAAAACTCCGGAAGCTCGTCTAAAAATAATATTCCTTTATGTGCAAGAGTAATTTCTCCCGGTCTTGGCATTTGCCCACCTCCCGCTAATGCCTTAGGTGATATTGTATGGTGGGGTGTCCGAAAAGGACGTATTTTTATAAGCGGTTTCTCTTGTGATAAAAGTCCTGCCGCACTGTAAATCCCTGAAATTTCCATTGCCTCCTCTTTTGACAGACACGGAAAAATACCGGGAATACTTTTCGCAATCATAGTCTTTCCAGATCCTTTTGTTCCTATCATTAGAAGATTATGAAAACCTGCTGCCGCAATGACTGCCGCTTCTTTTGCTGCTTCCTGACCTGCAATTTCGCAGAAGTCCCATTCACTTTCATAGTTTTCTTCTTCCCATTTTTTTCCCGGGTTTCGTTCTGCACCCCAGTTTTTAAGGCCGGCATAATCGGTAAATTCTCTCATGTTTTCCACAGCTAAAATTGGTATTCCATCTATCATTTCTACTTCTTTTGCGTTTTCTTTTGGAATAATACATAAACGGCATTTTTCTTTTACAGCTCTGTCTACAATGGGCAAAATTCCTCTTATCCCCTTAACTTCTCCACTGAGACTTAATTCTCCTGCCATACAGACATTTTCCAGACATGCAAAATCTAAATAGCCCAAAGCAGATAAAAGAGCTGCTGCAATAGGCAAATCAAATCCTGTTCCATCCTTTTTCACATCTGCCGGTGATAGATTAACCGTAATGTGTTTTGCAGGAAAAGAAAAACCTGAATTTCTAAGAGCTGTACAGACTCTCTCCTGTGCTTCCCTCACTCTGGAAGACAAATAACCTACCATGGAAAAACCGGGAAGTCCATTTCTTACGTCTGCTTCTACTTGCACAGAAATGCAATTCACCCCTACAATAGTTGCTGACATCACTTTTCGAAACATAGTACCTCCTATATAATATTTTATTTTTATTCGGAAATTATTGGCAGAATTGCCTGAAATTTAGAATTTTGATATATTTACTTTACCATATTTCTTGATATTTTACAATGGAAAAGCACTAAATCTATTTTCTCGTCATAAACTATAATTAAATCATTATGAGGTAAGCTTGTGTGAAAACATTTCTTAAGCCCCTGACTTCGGAAGAGGAAAGCTATTATCTTCAGCAATACAAACAAGGCAGCCTGGAAGCAAAAAACATTTTAATTGAACGAAATCTGCGTCTGGTTGCGCATATTGTAAAAAAATATCAGGGTGCTCCAGAGGAAATGGACGACTTGATATCCATAGGCACCATCGGGCTTATCAAAGCCATCCATACCTTTGATGCAAAAAAGGCAAGTCGGCTTTCCACTTATGCAGCTCGCTGTATTGACAATGAACTTCTCATGCTCCTTCGTTCTAAAAAGAAAACCAACCGGGAAATTTCCCTCTATGATCCCATTGGTACAGATAAAGAAGGCAATGAAATCAGTCTGCTTGACGTTATTGAAACAGAGCCCGTAGATGTAGTAAAAAATTATTCCTTAAAACAAGATATTGAGCGCCTCTACAAACTGCTCCCTCAGGTACTTACTGTTCGAGAGCACGAAATCATCAAACTTCGATATGGCCTTTACGGAGAAAAAGAACTGACACAGCGGGAAATAGCAAAGCGGCTGAATATCAGCCGCTCTTATGTATCCCGTATTGAAAAAAATGCTATTTTAAAATTAAGAAGCTTCTTCCCTTCTTCTTAAAATATCATACACCTCTACTTCTGTTCCCAAATCCACATATAAAGTCTGCTGTGGATGAGGGGCGCTTTCCATGGGCTGGCCTTCCTCATCAAAAATACCCTTTACTTCAACCTCCAGATTTCTTCCATCCGGTTTCATAACCTCAATCGTTTCACCCAGCAAGAACTTATTCCTCTGGGTGATGCGATAGAGTCCGTCTTCTCTCTTTTCTTCTGCATATCCCAGATAAGTATATCCTTTCTCGTAGGTGTTGTTATCATAAATCTGTGTTGTTTCATCTGGCTTTCCATAGAAAAATCCAGTGGTAAACTGTCTGTAAGTACAGCTTCTAATCTGCTCCTTATACCATGGCATATTTTCCTCATATATTTGAGGGTCTTTTAAATAATCATCAATAGCCTTACGATAAGTCCTTGCAACTGTTGCCACATACAAAGCTGTTTTCATTCTTCCTTCGATTTTCAGGCTGTCAATTCCTGCATCCAGGATATCATCAATATGCTCAATCATACACAAATCCTTGGAGTTAAAAATATATGTACCTCTTTCATTTTCGTAAACGGGCATAACTTCTCCCGGTCTTGTTTCTTCTACAATAGAGTACTTCCAACGGCATGGATGAGTACAAGCGCCTCTGTTTGCATCTCTGCCAGTAAAATAATTTGATAACAGACAACGTCCTGAATAAGAAATACACATTGCTCCATGAATGAAGCTTTCAATTTCCATTTCTTCCGGAATTCTCTTTCTGATTTCTTTAATTTCTTCCAAAGACAGCTCTCTTGCACTTACCACCCTTTTTGCTCCCAGCTTCCACCAGAAATCATAGGTTCCATAATTCGTATTATTTGCCTGTGTACTAATATGTCTCTCTATTTCAGGGCATATCTCTTTAGCGATCATAAAAACTCCCGGATCTGAAATAATGAGCGCATCCGGTCCGATTTCCTTTAATTCTTCAAAATATTCTCTGACACCTTCTAAATCTTCATTATGTGCCAGAATATTAGCTGTTACATACACCTTTACTCCATGTTCATGTGCAAAGGCAATACCCTCTTTCATATCTTCCATGGAAAAATTTTTTGCCTTAGCTCGTAAGCCAAAAACTTCTCCTCCTATATAAACAGCATCTGCTCCAAACATAACAGCAATCTTTAATACTTCCAGACTGCTTGCCGGAATTAGTAATTCTGGTTTCCGAAGCATTTTAATCCTCCTATTATTTCTTAATACTAAGTGCAACACCATCTCCCAAAGGAAGAATAGATGTCTCTAATAACTCATGGTTTTTCAATACATATAAATACTGACGCATTCTCTTATAAATGGTACGATTTCGTCTTTCTACTGCAAAATGAGACTCTATAATATCTCCATCTTGTAAAACATTATCAGACAAAAGAATACCTCCTGTTTTTAATAAGCGCAAAACATCCGGTAAAAAGTTAATATACTGTCCTTTTGCCGCATCCATAAAAATAAAATCAAACGGCTCTGAAAGTGTCTTTAAAACCTCTTTTGCATCTCCTTCTAAAAGCTGAATTTGTTTTTCTTTTCCTGCTTTTTTGAAGTTCTCTTTTGCAATAGGAATTCTTTTTTCATAATTTTCAATGGTTACGATTTTACATTCTTTTGGTGCGTATGTGCTCATTAAAATTGTAGAAAAGCCCACTGCTGTTCCTACCTCTAAAATCCTTAAAGGTGCTTTTATCTGTAAAAGCACCTTTAAAAAACTTTGCATTTCTCTACGGATAATCGGGACATAATTTTCCCTTGCTTCTTTTTCTAATTCATTTAAAAAAGGTGTATTTCCCTTATCCAGAGAATTAATATATGTGACCATTCTCTCATCTACAATCACGGTTATTCTCCTCCTTCTTGTGAAGAAGACTCATCCACCTCTTTTGGTGATGAACTGGAACCATCCTGTATTTCAGAACTTCCTTCTTTTGTATTACCTCCGGTATTTGTCTGGTCCGGTTGTCCTTCTGTATTTTCCCTTGCCATAATCTCCATCATTTCATCAGGAGTCATGCTTGTGTTCAAAATATAAGTGCCCGGCTGCAGCTTTCCTTTATAATTGGAGAGCATTTCCTGTGCTACAAATATTTTTGCATCGTCAATCAAACCCTTTTTCTTCAAGGTTTTTCCGATCTGATATGCAGAATCTCCTTCTTTTATAACAATGGTAACGTCTCTTCCGTTCTCTTCGGTATCCATGGTTTCCTGATTAAAAATTTCATAGCCAAAATCATATGCTGATTTTCCTATATAAATAATACAGAAAATCGCACAAAGATAAAGAGCAAATCGGAAAAAACCTCCTGCTATAATAGACGACTTTTTCTGTTTTCTGACTTGTTTTCCCATGTTGTTCTCCTTGATTTATGACAAATCCGGTATATCCAGATAAATTCCCTGATGAATTGCTGCACTGATTTCCTGAAGTTGTCTGCACAGCGCCATTTCCGCGTCCAGAAACTGATTAACCTCTACAATCCTACACAACTTTTCCATCTTTTCATCTAAATTTTCCAATGCTGTATCTAAATTTATGCCATTGCTTTGATTTTGAATTTGATAATTCAAACGGCGAAGTTCATCTACCTGTTCTTTTAATCCCGGAGTTTTTTTTATTTCTTCCAACGCTGCACAATACTGTTTATATGCATTCCCATTTTTAATAGCAGAAATCAACATCTCTGTGCAGGTATTAATAAAACTCATATTATGCCTCCATAATAATTGGTAAAATCATCGGATTTCTCTTAGTACGTTTCCACAGGAAATCTCCCAGAGAATCTTTAATAATATTTTTAATCTTACCCCAATCAGTAATATGCTTGTCCAGACACACATCAATCGCATCTTCTACCACAATTCTGGCTTCATCCATCAAATCCTCAGACTCTCTTACATATACAAATCCTCTGGATACAATGTCCGGTCCTGCCAGAAGTCTGCTGCTGTGTTTTTCTAAAGTGAGTACTACAATCATAATACCGTCTTCCGCCAAATGCTGTCTGTCTCTTAGCACAATGTTTCCTACGTCTCCTACGCCAAGTCCATCTACTAAAATTGCACCTGTACGAACTTTTTCTTTTACCTTTGCAGGTTCTTCCTGATTTAGCTCTAATACATCTCCGGAAGAAAGAATAAAGATATTCTCCTTAGGAATTCCCAGATCACTGGCAATCTGTGCCTGTGCTTTTAAATGGCGGTATTCTCCATGAACCGGAATTGCATACTTCGGTTTTACCAGAGAATAAATAAGCTTGATTTCTTCCTGACAGGCATGTCCCGATACATGGGCATCCTGGAAAATAACATCTGCGCCTTTTCTGCTCAACTCATTAATCACTCTGGAAACTGCTTTTTCATTTCCCGGAATCGGATTAGAGCTGAAAATAATAGTATCATTTGGTTTAATGGTAACTTTTTTATGAATATTGGCAGCCATTCT
>ENA-ORSX01001727-ORSX01001727.1-human-gut-metagenome-genome-assembly--contig:-NODE-1727-length-14503-cov-3.932793_pt1 | contig 14503 bp, 20 predicted proteins | sample MGYA00241904_ERZ509172 | MGnify/ENA primary metagenome ERZ509172 (study PRJEB26280, sample SAMEA2338795) | human gut metagenome | biome: human gut; feature: human-associated habitat; material: faeces...
TCTAAAGAAAACCTTATGTCTTCCTGAACATTCTGTGATATCCCTTGAGTCTTTCTGATAAACATAATAAAATAGAAAGCGTTTCACAAGGAGGGATAACATGAGTATAAATAAAAAAGACTTTTTCGATGATGATTTCGAGGTCATTTATGAAGGCGATCTCCCTGATCTGCCCGAAGAGAACCATGATGATTATGAGGACGTGCTTCAGAAGCTGGCCGATCTGGATAAAGAATATGAAACCTCTTATCATAGCCGGAAGCCCCAAGGAAATAATCGCAATGATCGTTTTAGCGATCACAACAATGATTATGATGATGACTATGATTATGACGACTATGATTATGATGACGACTATGATTATGATGACGACTATGACGATGATGGTTCCAGACGGAGGTCGAAGAAAGGCCAGCGCGCCGAAAGCAAAAAGAAGAAAAAGAAAAGGAGAAAGATGCCAAACCTCCTTTCTCCGGTGTCCAAAACTGCCAAAGCCGGAGGCAAGGCGGCCTTTAAGATCGCCAATCTAATTCTGCGTGCCGCGACCTTGATACTCATTGCCATTATTTTCTGCCTACTGGCTGTCAACTTCTGGAAGAACTACGGCGCGTTTGGAAGCATTGCCACCGCCGTGGCACAGAAGAATTATGCTCTGGCCGCTTATGCAGTTGTGGCCGTTTTCCTGCTGCTCTTCGAACTGATCACCTTCTTCCGGGTATTGTCCGGAAGCAAGAAAAGCGGCCGCAAGGGCCGCTACGTGGACACAGGCAGAGGCCTGTTCTCATTCCTGTTCATTTATGCCGGTTCCTTGCTGTCCGCCTTATTCTACGGACTGATCCCGGCCTCGCCGCAGCCTCTTGCCGGCGTTTCGGGCGCGCTGCTGGTATATGGTTCGCTTCGTTCTACCCTATTTGCCTTATGCGCCGCCGGGGTCATCAGCGGCCTGATCCGCAAGTTTGCCATCCGGTAGGACTGCACTCTCTGGCTTAGCATTCCCAGACTTTACAATCTCAGACCTTGCGTCTTCTTCCTCCGCCTGTTCCAGGAAATCCGCGTCTTTGGATTTCAGGCGGGGGATGAATCTTCTGGCAAACCGCCCTTTTCCCCTATTCTTCACATAAAAATATCCAATTACGGAAAATACCACGGCGCCAATGAAATTTACGAAGAGATCCTTCATGGTATCCAGAAGGCCAATATCCAGATAACCTCCCAGGCCCAGACTTTCGCCGTTCACCGTCACATCCCTGATGTTTCCAATTCCCACCGCAATGTTGCTGTTAGTAGGATCCAGCATGACTGAATGGATGCTATGTACAATGGTGTCCTTCTGCATGTCCAGATTAAATATCTGATCCATCGCGCACTCAAAAAATTCCCATATTACGCCAATGGTCATGGAAAAGCAGAATGCAACGATTGCCACGAATACCGGAGAGAGCTGGATAGAGAATTTCTTGCTGCGATTAAGAATGTCAACCAGCGCGAACCCGATGGCCGCCATCAGGAATCCATTTATCGTATGCAGTGCCGTATCCCAGAAAGCAAACTTAATATAATACGACTGGATTTCTCCCAGTATCTCCGCCGCAAATATGAAGATCAGTATCGTTATCTCCAGAGCAGTGGGAAGTTCTATCTTCAAGTTGATCTGTACCAGGCTTGGCATGATTAGCAATATCAATGTAAGAATGCATAGGAACACGTTTTCATAATTCCGGTTAAATATCTGGAGTATCATCATCAGGATGACCAGCATACGCAGCACTACATATACGACAAAGGAACTCTTATGCTCCCTCAATTCCATATGCAGCGCCTTGTTCATTACCTTTAGTCTCTTTCTTATCTTCATCTTCTATCCTCGTATCCCGGATCGCTAGTTCAGGAAGTTGTCTATAATGATTCCTTCTGCCTCTTCTGCCGTCATTCCGAGAGTACGCAGCTTTACCAGCTGTTCGTCATTAATCCTGCCAATTGCCGCCTCATGGATGATTGCCGCATCCAGATGCCGCGCATTGATCTCCGGTATGGATGCTACTTCCGCATGGTCCATAATAATGGAATCACACTGCACATGGGCATGGCATTTGGCATTTCCTACTGCCTTCGGATGGAATACCTGCCTGGACTGTCCTTTTGCCACTGAGCGGGAGATGATCTGGGCGGAACTTCCGTCCCCATTCATCTGTATCTCCATATTGGACTCTGCGTTCTGACTGTCATGGGTCATCAGTTTCTCGATCACGAAGAGTTTGGAGTTTGCCCCCATTTCTACTTCTGTCTCCCGGACCGTGGAATCCACACCCTTAATCTGGACAGTATCCAGCGTAAATATAGCGTCCTCCTTCATATATATCTTAGTGACCGGATTCAGCACCCTGGCACCGGTTCCTTCCCCCTCGCCATAGTGTTTCTCCTCGTACCGGACATTTGCGCCCTTGCCGACATGGAAGGAATGGATCCCGTCATGCCTGCTCTCATTGCAGCCGCTGTTGTGGATGCCACATCCTGCGATGATGGTTACGTCCGCGCCAGCATCGATGTAAAAATCATTATAGACTTCATCCTTCATGCCAGAGGCATCTACCACTACCGGAATGTGCACCTGCTCCCCTCTGGTATTCCCATCAATGTAAATATCGATTCCAGGCTTATCTTCCTTCTTTTTGATCTTAATATGCTCGCTGTCCCCATGACACAGGGCAACACCGTTGTGGCGCAGGTTGTATGCGCCTTTCTGCTGGAATCCTGATCCGTCTATCTGCTGCAATATCTTCTCCGTAATCTTATCTAATAATGCCATTTTAAAATGCTCCTCTCCTATTCTAACTCCATGCAGGCGAAACTATCGCCCTTATCCAGCAATGTGGGCAGGATCTCGTCTTTTGGACCGATCGCCCCGATCTTGCCGTCTTCTATTAACATGATCCGGTCAGCCATCTGAATAATCCGCTCCTGATGGGAAATGAGGATCAGGCTCTGTTCCTTCTTATTATGAATCTTCTCAAACTGCTGGATCAGCATGGTGAAACTCCAAAGGTCGATTCCCGCCTCCGGCTCATCAAATATACATAATTTGTGTGGCTTTGCCAGGACGGTAGCAATCTCAAGGCGCTTCATCTCGCCTCCGGACAAGGTTGCGTCAACTTCCCTCTTAATATACTCTTTTGCGCACAGCCCTACCCCGCTGAGCATTTTGCAGCATTCAGGCTCGGACAGTTCCCGGCCGGCTGCAAGAGAAAGCAGCCTGTCTACCGTCATTCCCTTGAATCTTGGCGGCTGCTGGAATGCAAATCCAATCCCGGCATTGGCCCTGTGGTTGATGTCGTAAGAAGTAATATCTTCCCCATCCAGCAAGATCTGGCCATCATCTGCTTCTTCAATCCCCATCAGTACCTTTGCAAGAGAAGACTTGCCTCCGCCATTGGGTCCGGTAATAACAAGCATCTCGCCCTCGCCAACTTGGAAGCTGATGTCTTTAACGATACTTCTTTCTATTCCATTTTCATTCACCTTGAATGTCAGATTCTTCACTTCAAGCATGTCAGATACGCTCCTTTTTTCTAATTGTAATTATCTATTATTAACATATATGGTACATTATAATCTTTTTTCACATTTGACGCAACAATCTGGGGCAGGACATTTTCCTGCCCCTGCCCCGGTTATCGCCCTTCGCTTTATTTGTTTCCATACTACTTCTTCTGATAATACTCTGCCATTTTCAAAATCATCTATTGCCTCATCAAGTTTAGTAAAAATTTTATTTACGGCATCATCTATAGTGTAAGACTACTATAATAGTTCTTTATAATTGTATACAAAAAAACCGTAACCCTCCATTTTACGAAAGATTACGGTCCATGATGCGGATGACAGGAATCGAACCTGCACACCGAAGTACTAGATCCTAAGTCTAGCGCGTCTGCCAGTTCCGCCACATCCGCATGTCAACAGATTGTATTTTAATATATTATGACAGTTTTGTCAATTTTTTTCGCATCCGATTCCGAAACTCTCTAGCAGCAGCGGTATTTACATACATCGGTAGATATATCTCATTTCAGATAAAATGCGGATGATATAGGGCCATCCGCATTTTTCCATCTTACTCTTCCTCTCTATATTCTAGTAATTCTCCACTTTCCGTTCGAAATACGCTTTGGGATATCCGCATGTCGGGCATACTTCCGGCGCTTCCTCTCCTTCGTGAATGTATCCGCACTGGCGACATTTCCAGCCAAGAGGCGCATTTCCCTTGAAGGTCAGTTCCTTCTTAAGAGTATCCAGAATCTTTAAGTAACGCTTTTCGTGGGCTGCTTCTACTTTTGCCACATTCTCAAATTTCACTGCAAGGTCTTCAAATCCCTCTTCTCTGGCTTCTTTGGCCATGCGGGCGTACATCTGGGTCCACTCTTCGTTTTCCCCGTCTGCGGCTGCCTGAAGGTTATCAGCGGTGCCTCCAAGCCCGTGCCATTCCGCAAACCACATCTTGGCATGCTGTCTTTCCTGTTCTGCCGTCTCCATAAAGATAGCAGCAGTCTGTTCCATGCCCTCCTGTCTTGCAATCTCAGCAAAGAAGGAGTATTTATTTCTTGCCTGGGACTCTCCCGCAAATGCTTCCATTAAGTTCTTCTCTGTCTTTGTTCCTGCGTATCTTCCGGAAGCCTTTGCTGCCTCCTCCAGTTTTTCGAATTTTTCCGGTCCTACCTTGCATACCGGGCAGGCTGCCGGCGGGTTCTCCCCTTCATGAATATAGCCGCATACGGTACATCTGAATTTTGCCATTGTCTTGTTCTCCTTTTCTTCTTTCTCTTGATTTGCTTCGTTATTTTCTTTATCCTGCTCCCAGGCAGGTTTTGTAAATTCTTTTAAAACCATTCCTTCCGGTCCTAAGTCTTCTGCCCTGGAATAATAGGACGTATGCAGCATCTCTTCTGCTGCCTGGCTCAATGGCTTTCCGTAGAATTCGCTGTATACTCTCTTAATATCCGGATTCTCATGGCTATAGCGCAGCGTCATCTTGGCATCCTTTGCATAGAGCGACTCTATCCTTGCCTTACGCACTTCATCCGTCATCGGCACCTGCGTCTTTGGCTGTCCGCCCCCTCCGATGCATCCGCCCTTGCAGGTCATAACCTCTATGAAATCATAGGATTTGTCTTCCTTTTTCATCTGCTCTATGAAAGTTCTCGCATTCTCGGTACCATGAATCACTGCCAGACGGATGGGAAGCCCGCCCATCTCTACCGTGGCTTCTCTTACGCCTTCCATTCCTCGCACAGGTTCAAGACACAGATAATCGGACGGAGGATTCTCTCCCGTCACCAGGTAATAGGCTGTTCTGGCCGCTGCTTCCATGACGCCGCCGGTATTTCCGAATATGACGCCTGCTCCGGACGCCGGACCCATCAAGGAATCGTAAGCCTCATCTTCCAGAACCCCGATGTCTATTCCCTCTTCCTTAAGCCACATGGCCAATTCCCTCGTGGTGATCACGTGATCCATGTCCCGCATGCCCTCAGATCCGTTTGCTTTAGCGGAAATATTCATCTCCCCGCGGCGGATCTCGAACTTCTTCGCCGTGCAGGGCGTTACTGCCACATTGACGATTTTCTTCGGATCAATGTTGTTTTTCTTTGCAAAATATGTCTTGATAGTCGGTCCCTGCATGCCGATCGGGCTTTTTGCCGATGAAATGTTGGGAAGAAGTTCCGGATAAAAGGTTTCCGCAAACTTCACCCATGCTGGACAGCAGCTGGTAAACTGAGGCAGCGGCTTCTTTTTCTCCGTAATCCGCTCTACAAGTTCCGATGCCTCTTCCATAATCGTCAGATCCGCCGAAAAGTTCGTATCTAGAACATAGTCGGCTCCCAATGCTCTGAGGGCCGCTACCATCTTCCCTTCCACAAAACTTCCCGGAGCCATGCCGAAAGCTTCTCCAAGACCTACGCGTACAGAGGGAGAGGTGCTGAAGATTACGATCTTATCCGGATCTTTGATTGCTTCTTTTACTTCTCCGTATTCATAGACCTCGGTGATGGAATTCACCGGACAGACATTGGCGCATTGTCCGCAATGGATGCAGATTGCCGTATCCTTCGTGCTGACCAGATCATAGAGCCTGCCTACGCCAATTTCCCGCTCGCATACCTGACGGCACTGGCCGCACTTGATGCACAGGTCTTCATGCCTCTGTATGGCCGGATTATCAGCCTCAATGGGTATTCTGATCTCTGTATACTTATGGTGCATAGATTCTCCTTTCTTATGTTAAATAATAGTAACTGTTATTATAATTACATATTTTTACATTTTTTGCAATAGGAAAACAGCATTTTTTTCAATTTCTTCTAATATGGGTCAAAATGAGATAACCATGCAAAAAAAACGCACATCCCTTTCAGAATCTGCGTTCCTATATCTCTTCTCCTGAGCGTGCGGGGATTCGAACCCCGGACAACTTGATTAAAAGTCAAGGCATTTAAGTGCATGAGAAGCGCATTATTACTGATACTGTGAGATATTCCTGAGACACATTTGAGACATATTGATTTTATTTACTCTAGTTTTTGCTCAAGATTCTAACGATATCGCTTGGTACTAAGAATCATTAAAGGCATCAAAAAGTATCAAAAAATATTTAAAACCATTGATTTTTGTTGTTAAATGGTTATAATTAAGATATATGAGGTATTATATTTAAACACATATAACTACTTTACGAATATGATAAAAGAGAACAAGAGTTGTGTTGAGGAGATTTGGAGGTGAAAAGTATGGCAACGAAGAGCATTTTAAAAAATATTAATATAAGTGATAAGCAATTCGCCCGTACATTTGTAGAGGCTTTAAATGAGGCAGAAAACACTAAATACAAACCTGCGCAACTTACACGAGAATGTAAAGAAGTTACGAGCGATAAAAAGATTAAGGAGTTTTTTGGGAAATAGTGAAATTAACAGATATTATTCCAAACACACATTTTGTTCAATTTAATTTAAGTGATTTATTGGAACACTTAGGAGAGGATAAAGTAAAAACTATCCTCTCTTCTTTTTCGTGTCCCCAAAATGCTGATGTAGATAATTTTTTAAAAACGAAAGCAATTGAATTTTCTAAAAGAGGATTTTCCAAAACTCATCTGGTATACTGGGAAACCGAAGATAATAAAGAAAGAGAATTTGTAGGATATTATACTATTGCCTCAAAATTTATCACCGTTCAAAGAAGTGCTGTAACCAGCAAAGAAGCCCGGAAGTTAAGAGAGCATGGAATCTTTGACACAAAAACAAATGAATATACTGTTGCAGCACCGTTAATTGCACAATTAGGAAAGAATTTTTCTAACGGAAATAACGCATTAATTTCTGGGGCTGATTTATTACAAATGGCAATAGATAAAGTAAGAAAAGTACAGAACGAAGTAGGCGGACGTTTTGTATATCTAGAATGTGAAGAAGAACGTAAATTGATTGAGTTTTACGAAGCGAATAATTTTAAAATGTTTGGGAAAAGAAATTTGGATCGTGACGAGACAGATATCAAAGGGCACTACTTATTACAATACTTTGCCATGCTATAAAAATACATAAAAATTTAACATCCATCTAGGTATCTCTTTTATCTAAGTTTCCAAGGAGCACGACAGTAAACCCGCCTCCGAAGAGACGGCTGAGGAAATCCACTGTTACATGGAAATAATCCGCAATAGCACATAGCATCTCTGCATCCGGCATACACCTGCCGGCTCCATATCCCGTCAACTTATCCGTCAATCGATTTCTTTCTTCCTCGCCTCTTTGCGTCCGCCTTTCTCTGCCACTCCCTCCTTCTTATCCTATCGCATTCGGGAGAGCATACCTTCAAGGCCGTTCCGCACGGGTCGAATTCCCGACCGCATATGGAGCATTTCCTCTTCTTGACCTTGCGCCTATCATAGCGAATCGGATTGTATGTGTCGGCATTCTTCTTATACCATTCAAGCCCCTGATTTCTGTCAATCTCCATGATGGCAATTTTCGAACACTCTTCACAATATCTCTGCGTTCCGGAACACACGATGTATTCCTTTCCGCAACGCTTGCATATATCTGCACCTCCCAACTTCCTAGCATATCCGTATGTATTATATTTCTTTCTTCTCTCTCGCTCTCTTATTGAGCGGCATTCCGGGCAGTACCATGCCCGCGGACCGCCCGAAAATGCCTTGCCACACTCCCAGCATATACGTGTTCTCATATTATCCATGCCTTAATCCCTCTATAAGAATCTATTGTTAATGATATCTTCCTCATCCCTTGCCTGATTCATTTCCTCGATCTGCCGATCTACTGATATCCTCAGCAGAGAACCATCTTTTTCCTTGTCATCTTTTACGCATCTTTCAAGGAGATACAATACATAATCCGGGCATTTCCTTCTGCCCGCCTCCCAGTCCTCAAGCGTTCGGACTGGAATCTTATATATCCTTGAGAATGCCGCACGTGATAATCCAAGAAGTTCCCTCATCTCCCGCACTGTCATATTATCGAATCCTCCTTACGACTTCTGCTCCGTTCATTACAACTTCGTCTTCATCTTCTCCATACTCCCATCCCCAAGAAGTATCTATTTCTACAAGATAGAGATGTTTGCTGTCATAACAATCTTTATTTACATATTCGTTATATATGTCTAATTCTCCGAAGTCCGCTTCTTCGATTCCATCAAGATAATCAAGAAAATCACTTTCATCAGATACGCCTATTGTACTTGTTCCATTCAATTCTTCTTCTGTATAATTTCCATCGTCCCAACGGTGACTCTTTGGAAGTTCCTCACCAATCTCAAATTCTCTATCATCCCATCTTAATCCATACATTTTACTCATTGTTTTTCCTCCTTGTGATTTTTTATCTTGTATATATAATACCACGCAATGCGTGGTATGTCAATACTTTTTGCATGTATTGCATGGATTTTTTGTGTGTTCCAATTCCCGGAAATATCCGCACACATAGAAAGAGAACCGCAAAAGCGGCTCCCTAACTTTTTTCAGAAATATACCGAGATAATAATTCAATCTCTTCATCTTTTATGACGCCTTGGAAATATTCTAAAATAAAGTTTATTCCACGAATGCCGTCACTTTTATCCCCATTATTTTTCCAGTTTTCGTATAGTTCTAATATTTCTGGTTCTGTTTTGTGGGAAGTTACATAATTCCGCGCTTTGAGCGTTTCCGTCTTAAGAATTTCTCCAACTTCTTTAAACGGCTCTTCTCTTCCCGTTAATTTATAGACACTATTGATTTTCTCAATAACATCCGAAACAAAAAGAGAATTTTTGGTATATGCATCCAACTCTACATAGGATGCATCAAGGATATTTCTATATTTGAGATATTTTTCTATTTTGTTCTTATTTCTATCATAGATTTTATCAATGATTTTTGTTATTTCTTTTTTTCCCTCCTCCGTTATTTTTGCTATGGTATCAAATTTAACAGTTTTATCTTGTTCTTGGAATACAAGAACACTTATTGGACTCGAAATATGAAGCCGCTCCTGTAATTCTTTTCCTTTTAAATCCCCGTCCTTGCAGTAATCAAAATTGTTAATTGTTACTGCCTGATATGCAGAAGCATATTGAATTAAATGAGGTGGCAATGTTCCAATTACAAATTTATCTTCAATGTCTTCCGGGTTAATGTTTCCCGTAAAAACTGTAGCATTTGGATACATAACCTTGAGGATTTCAATTGTCCCATTGTGTCTAGATACAATGATTTCCTCAATGTCTTCCTCCTTATCTTCCCACTGCACAATCAACTTATTAACATCTAAATCGGCGTTAAATAAGTCCTCAGAGGTATTAAATACCATTCCTCTCGGAAGTACAGGCGCATAATATTTCATGATCCCCATTTCTGCCATTATCGCCGGAGATAACGAAGATACTATTTCTTTTCTTCCGTATCTGTCGGAGTTCTCGGCATAATCTTTTAATGCCTGAAATCCGTATGCTTTTATATTACAATTACTCAATATCTCATTTAACTTTTTCATATTCATACCTCTTTTCAATTTTTTTATTATGTGCTATTATCTTGTTGCAGGGGAGCGGTGGCAAGCCCGCCCTCCTTTGCTAATCCATAAGCCTATTCTGTAGGCTTTTCTTTTTTTGCCATTTCTCTTACTTCTTGTATGGCTTTTTTGACATCTTCCATGTCCTTGCATCCTGCAAATTTATCGGCTACTAAATTTAATATGATTTCTATCTGCTTGTCCGTCATATTCTCTTTCATTTCTTCTCCTTTCTCCGCTTGCCCGGTAATTAAGTCAATCTCTTAACTTAATTATATTATATACTAATATTAGTATATTGTCAAGTGGATATTAAAAGTATTTGATTTTTTCTTCATCGGTTGGGACAATCTCTATTATATCCCCAGGCTGCAACCGTGACATGAGACATATCTTATTCAGGGTCTCAAGGGTTATTGGTTTTCCAGCCTTAATATTGGTTATAGTTTGACGCGGGAGAAGATTTTCTCCTTGTATTCTCGTCTGGTTGAATCCATGTTTTTTCATGGCTTCGAATACATCAATTTTATATTTTATCATTTCGCACCTCCTTATATTAAGGATATCATATCACCAATAATTGTCAACAAAATATTCTAATAATAGTATATAATAGTATTAACATTATACTATTATTAGTATATAATAATGATAGTAAAAAAGGAGGGCGTGAACATGGAAAATATTAAAGTTGAATGGTGTAAAAACTCTATAAAGTCTGTATTTGAAAAGATACCTTTTGAAAACGGCGAAGAAGCATAGAGGATAAAATAAGACAACTACAGGATCAACTGTAGGATTTTATAGGATTTTTCTATTTCTTGTTGACTTTTCTAACATATTAGGTTATTTTAATAATAGATGGTCACCCTGAATCTAATCAGGGTGTGGATTGCAGTAAAATTATTTTTTTCAACTGCCGCGAAATGCGGCCGCCTATCCTGATTATAAAGGGTAGGCCTTTTTAATATAATTCAGAAACTACAAATACAAATTTGTGGAGGTATAAACAATATGCCTAATAAAATATGCAAAAGGTGTGGAGGACAATATATCGGAACAGCGCATTCCTGGTATTGCGAAAAATGTAAGGATGAAGTGTTGGATGAACAGCGGAAAAAAGACTTGGAAAGAATCAAGGGACGGAAGATAAAAAACACTTGCGTGATCTGCGGAAAGGAATTTTTCAGTTACATAAATAAAGATACTTGCTGCCACGCCTGTGACATTAAATTAAAAAGTATCCGGAAAAAGGGTCATATAATTGAAGATAATGATAAGAAAAAAATAGCGGAAAAGAATTGCAAGGCATGGCACCTCATCAGTCCCGATGGAGTGCATTATAGATTTGAAAATCTGAATCAATGGGCCAGTGAGCATTGTGAACTATTCGGATTTGAAAAAAGTAAGATAAATGTGGATAGAATCGTGTCTGGAATCAGCCATGCGAGAATAGGAAAAAAAGTAAGCACATATAAGGATTGGAAAGCACTTGATGTTCCTGAACAATATGGGCCGAAAGAAATTATAAGTCTTTATAAAAATGGCTACAGCATTAATCGTATACACGAAATAACAGGAAAAAGTGATAGCAAAATCAGAAAACTACTATTCACAGAGGGATTATGGAGTGACGAACTATCAGATAAGATTTCCGAACTTAAACGTCAGGGAAAGACAACAGATGAAATTTCTGAATTACTAAATATAACAAAAAAGCAAATCAATGAAAGAACTCCCTACATAATATATAATTATAATTAGCATCCCTCTTGAAATGCCATGAGAATACGTAAATGCAGGGGGAAAAAGATGAATGAAGAGAATAATAGGCCCCGGAGTTCTTACGCCCCGGGGCCTCTGTACTAAATGCAGCCTAACTGTCTAAGCATCATATCCATCACATTTCTGCCCGCGATCTTATCTTCATTTAAGCCCATGTCGTGTTGAAATCTGTGAACAGCATCTTCCAATCCTCCGCCGAAGACTCCCGGACATTCTACTGCTCCTGTATAATACCCAAGCGCGGTTAGTCCGATTTCTACAAAGGTGACAAGATACTGCGTTTCTCCACGTTTCACATAATGCAGCCCTCTTACCCTGTTCGTTTTAGAACCGATTAACCCATCTTCTTTTAATGCAGGGTTCGGTGTGTAATCCAGATTGCAGGCGCGCTGCAACGCCATTGCAATTCCTCTTCTGGTCTTTGGCCCGTTCTTCCCATCTTCCGGTATCCCGGCGCTGGTAAAATTATTAATGTGAATCTGCGCATTCAGCATTGACTGACTGGAGGGGCTTGTATTCGTAGGTTGTGGTGACGGTTCCGGCGTCCCGCCAGGAGAAGCATTTGCGCTGCCTTTCGCGTATGCATCCCATGCGGCTGAATCACCATAGAATACATCCAGATCCAGATTTCCCGCCCATCCAGGTAAGCGGCCGGATGATGTGTATTGATACATAGCACAACTGCCGAATGCACCGAGTCCGCCCTTGATTGGGGCGTTCGGATTATATCCCATTGTCTGGTACCCGGCATAATATCCAGCGTTCCACAGGCCGTAGTCCGCTTGGGCCACACTGCGCCAATCATAGGCGTTAATACAGTTATTATAAGAGTAGAGGAGTGGTCTTACTCCTGTTTTTGCATATACCCTGTCTAAAAATTCTTTCGCATATCCTACACCCCTGGACACTGCACTTCCTTCCCAATCCAGCACAAGAATTGCTTCGCCAACATATCCTGCTATGTTCTTCAGGAAGAAATCTGCTTCTGCTGTACCACTGCTCTTTCCGCTGGCGAAGTGATACACGCCTAATTTTTTTCCGAGTTTCTTCGCCTGCTGGTAAAATTTATCACAATACTTGTCCACAAAGGTGGTTCCCTCCGTAGCCTTCATGATGACGAAATCACATGGCACTTTCGAGATATCCAGTCCCTTTTGGTGGTTGCTGATGTCAATTCCATTCATGCTCATAATCGTTCTTCTCCTTCCTGTGCGACATCGCACAAAAAGAGAGCCTGTTTCCAAGCCCTCTGAATCCTACTTCTTGATTTCAACCTCCCAGAAGCCGCCGTCCCTAGTCCAGATTTGGACTCTGTCTCCGTCTCTTTTGACGTGGTCTACCTGAGGACTGCGGCATACCTGTATGTACTCCTGCACGGACAGGATATTGCCCCTTGCCCGCACAAGATCGTCTATCTCCCAGGTGTACATTATTCATCCTTCCCAATCTGGTTAATGATCTGATTAGCGCATGTACTCATGTCTGCTACCAGTATGCCATACACAATGGCCGTCAATAACGGCCTGCGCTATCCCTACCGCCATTCTCCCCATCCTTGTCTCTTAACTGCAATAATATTTCCTTAAGTTTCTCCGGTATCGGTATGAACTCTGCCGCATTTTCTAGTAGGCTCAATGCCTCATTGCATATATAGAACATAATCACCACTTCTCTCAGCGGTATCGTTCCGCCTATAAGTTCCTGAATCTTGAATGAAAGCGCGATCACGATGAACATTAGAGCCTTCTTCAAGATTCCCCTGAATCCAATCTCTGATGACATCCGCTTATTGTAGATACCCTTGATCCACCCTGTCGCATAATCAAGAATTGCTAGTGTCACGATTGTCTTAAGCATCACGTCCCATCCTCCCATGTGATAGGACAAAAAACCGCCGACGATCCCGCCGGCGATACTAACCCAGTTAAATACCTTGTCCATTTTCTTCATTTACCCCACTTCCTTTGCAAGTTCCTCCATACCGGAGTCTGTAAGTATCTCCTTGACCTGCTCCTTAAGCAGCCTTGGTACCTGCTCATACGTCTTTTTCCCTAACATAATCTGCTGTGCCCATAACATTGCCATCATTTCCTTACCTTCCTTTCTCTGAAAAAATATAATTAGATATGTTAATAGAGTTACCATTACTGATATACCAGTTCCGACATTTCAAGAATGCACTGCTCAAGCATGTCGTTCTTCTCCCTTAAGGCCTCATTAGCCGCCTCAAGGGCCTTCATGCGGTCGTCCGGGCTTTCGCCCTCCTTGTACATCAGCACGCCCATGATTCCGGCCGTATACTTGACTACCGCGTCAAATCTGGTATAGTTCTCATACTCCGCTACCGTGGCATTCCTCTCCTGGATCGTCATCCGCCTGGTGGCGAATGCATCCGAGAACATTGCCCTCAACTGCTCTTCGGTTGCAGAGATCGTCTTGACCAGCAGGCCTCCATCTGGCTGTAAGGAAGCCTGCTGTATTTGCAGTTCCTGTCCATCGTTGAAAATGGTTTTCAAAATAATCACATCCTTTCTGTGCGCTACCGCACAAAAATAAGAGCCTTCCGGCTCCGGGTTTACGGGTTGCGATATTTAACTAAATAGAAATTTTAAAGAATCCGTGTATGCGGATGGCTACATGGTTGTTGA
>ENA-ORSX01001728-ORSX01001728.1-human-gut-metagenome-genome-assembly--contig:-NODE-1728-length-14498-cov-2.492765_pt1 | contig 14498 bp, 12 predicted proteins | sample MGYA00241904_ERZ509172 | MGnify/ENA primary metagenome ERZ509172 (study PRJEB26280, sample SAMEA2338795) | human gut metagenome | biome: human gut; feature: human-associated habitat; material: faeces...
CGCCATACTTTGGCGCTCCTCTTTCAGGCGTACGAACTGAGAATAGTTACCCGGATAACTGTATATCTTACCCTGATCCACCTCAACGATTCTGGTAGCCACCCGATCCAGGAAATAGCGGTCATGAGTCACCATCAGGATGGCTCCCCGGAAACTGATCAGATACTCTTCCAGCCACTCGGACATCGCATTGTCCGGGTGGTTGGTCGGCTCGTCCAATACCAGGATGTCCGCAGGCGTAAGAAGCGCATTGACCAGAGCCACCCGCTTCTTCTGCCCGCCGGACATGTGGTCGATACGCTCTTCATAATCTGTGAATTCCAGCCGGTTCAGCATGGCCTTGGCATCCGCCTCTATGGTCCAGCGGTTCAATTCATCCACATTGCCCTCCACCGCAGCTTTCAGTATCGTGGTTCCTTCCTGAAAGACAGGCGTCTGGGGCAGATAGCAGATCTTCACTTGCCCGCCCATGCTGATCTTTCCCGAATCGCATGGCTCGATCCCGGCTGCCACCTTAAGCAGCGTGGACTTTCCCATTCCGTTAATTCCGATTACGCCGATCTTTTCATTCTCATTAATGCTAAATCCTTCATCGTCCAGCAGCACCCGGTTCGTATAAGACTTCGTTATATGTTCCATTGTCAGCAAATTCATCTTTATCATCTGCTCCTCTTCGCAATTTCTTTCCCTATTATACAGAATAAAGAACGAAATCACAAGGCAAAGCGGACATAAGGCGTTACATATTCAGGGATCTGGATGGCTTTCCGAAGTCCGCCCTGGCCGTTGGTCTGTCTGCCGCCGCAAGTCTGCCTGCGCCGAATACGGCAATATCAAATGACATCATCTCCTATGAATGGCAGATATGTGATATTGGCTTTGGCATTGTCCCCGCCTGCATGAAGGAGATGTCCATGGATGGACTGCGCTATATTCCCATGGCCGGACGTACATTGAATACCAGGTGTTCCGTAATCTATATGGAGAACAGCATGACGCTCATATTTTCCGGAGATTTTTCATATAATATTTAAAGTCGTTCCTGGAGCCTGTATATATGAATATCAAAAATAAAAGCGCTCTCATTATTTTTATTCTTATTCCTCTTGCGGTAGGATCCTTGTCTGCTGTCTTAAGCGCCAATTCGGCGGCATATTCTACATTGAATAAGCCGCCTCTTAGTCCTCCGCCCTTTATATTTCCCATCGTCTGGACCATATTATATATATTGATGGGAATATCTTCCTATATAATCTATGAATCCGAAGATCCTGAAAAGAATAAGGCGCTTCGACTATATTTTATCCAGTTGTTCTTCAACTTCTTCTGGAGCATATTCTTTTTCGGCTTTTCCATGTACTTCTTTGCATTTTTATGGCTTCTCGTACTTATCATCCTCATAGTTCTGATGATATATCAGTTTCACAAGATAAGTCCTGTTGCCGCATATCTACAGATTCCCTACCTTATATGGTGCCTGTTCGCCGCGTATCTGAACTTCATGATATACCAGCTGAATTAAATCAGGCAGGCCCGGGGAATCCGCGCTAAAACGCGGATTCCTCTTGCCTGCCTGTTCTTGGAGTATGAACTATGGAATTAATAGCAGTTTGTCTTCGTCTATGGCCTGTAAGCCCCATCAACGCTAATCGTCGTAGCTGTGATGCCGTTAGCCAAGTCAGATGCAAGGAACAGATATACATTTGCGATCTCTTCCGGCTTAAGCATTCTCTTCATTGGGAATGACTTCAAGTAGTCATCCAGAATCTCCGGCGGCAGCCCCTTCGTCATGTCTGTATCTACAACGCCAGGCGCTACACCAACCACACGGATGTTCTTACGGATAATCTCTCTTCCAAGACCATGAGTCAGGCCGATCACGCCTGCCTTGCTGGTAGGATAGCCGATTCCTGATAAGGATCCATAGATTCCGGTAACAGAAGCCGTATTGATGATGACGCCCTGCTTTGCCTCTTTCATGCACTGGTAAGCAGACCATGCGCCATTGAATACGCCGATAACATTGATGTCCATTATATGTTTAAAATCTTCTTCCGAAACTCTGGAGAATACGGTGTTCATCGTAATGCCAGCGTTATTGATCATGACATCCAGTCTTCCGTATTTCTGTGCAACCGTTCCAACTGCTGCCATAACAGCATCTCTGGATGTAAGGTCTGGAGCGAATCCCAATACTTCTTCCTCCGGATAGAGTTCCTTTAACTGAGCCAGCGCTGTGTCTACCTCTTCCTGGGTCTCGCCAAATATGGAGACTTTTGCTCCATTCTCAATAAAGATTTTTGCTGCTGCGAATCCGATTCCACGGGTTCCGCCTGTGATAATTGTAATTTTGTCCTGTACAAGTTTCATGAACTTTTCCTTCCTTTCTTTTCCTTTGGCTTATCATATCTGCCAAAGTATCGATTGATATAACTTTAACATTTCATAGGACGCGACATCGGAAAATCACACGGCATCTTACAACTTGTAGAGTTCTTTTTTAATTGCAAAATATAAGCAGTCCATGGACAAAAAGTTTACAATCACTATCACTTTTTGTTTCCTTATAGATCCAGCATGCTTCTCATCTTCCCAAAAGAGATCCGGTACAGTACGTACAGGAAGATGGCAGATGCCCCAATCATAATGCTCTCGATTCCGATCAGCCTGACTTCTTCCATTTCCAGGCGCATATCGTTAAAAAAGAGCATCAGGATCGTAAATACCAGGGATATCCCGCATCCTCCGATGCCGGGATATAAGAAGATCTTGCGAAGCTGTACTTTTACCACCCGCGTCTCATAATCCCGGCTGGCCCCTAGCTTCTTCATATCCTCGAACAGCTGCCTGTTATCGACAGCAATGGTAATGCTTCTTACATAAGTCATGACCCCGATTGCCGCCAGGGCAATTATCGCAATATAGGCGCTAAGCAGCACGAATACCGCGATCATCTGCATAACCTCCCCTTTTGTAAGAACTTTGAAGACAGGCGCATATTTCCAGTCCTGAAGGAGTTCCGGATTATCTGCCGTCATCCCTACCCTGCCTGAATATGCGTAGGGTTCCCCTGCTTTTTCCGCAAGTTCTTCTTCACGGGCATCATAAAGGAAATAATGGTCCGAGATATCTGTGGCATGCGCGATGTATTCTTCTTCCAGTTCTTTGGCGAATGGATAGGTATCCATCACATCCTTCACGTTAAAGAAAACCATATCCACTTTGTTATCCTCTGTAAGGGCAGCGGTATACGATGCATAATCCGCATCAGACAGGATAAATGCAAATGGATCGCTTACGCGTGTCAGATTATCGAACCTTACCGTTCCTTTATAAGCCGGCTTCATCTCTTCCCCGGCAGCCGGGCTTTCCACCTTCAGCAGGCATTCCGGCTTAGCCCATATCTCTTCCTGATATCTCTGCTGAACAATGGCTTTATACTCTCCTGGCTTCAAAGACACCTGTTTTCCCGCGATTCTGGAAAATACAGAGGCAGAAAGGAATGTGGCATACTTTTCCCGCTTCACATCATAGTATTCCCCGTCATCGCTTAATTCGGTGCCGGCATAGGTGATCAGAAGTTCTGCTGCCTGTGCTTCCTTATAATCTGTGATTTCTACCCCATGCCTGGCTGCCAGATCATAGATCTCTTCTTTCGTAATCTGCTGTTCTGCTGCCGGATAATGCAGGGAATAATCGACCGGAGCATTTTCACCGTTTCGGAATGCAGAATCATAGTACGACATTCCCCAGAAGGCAGAGATCAGAAGTACGAAGATCAGCATCGCGATCACGCACATATTCTTTGTCGTCTGCCTCGCCGTGAATCGCATTAGATTAGTGGAAATAATATTTTTATAATATTTTTCTGGATAGCGTCCCTTCTTTGCCCGGCCTACCGCGCCAAGGAGGAATAGATACAGGCCTGCGGCGCTGATCAGATAGGCTCCATTCCAAAGCGGGGAGGCCTGATGATGGAACACTCTGGCCCATATCGGCGGCACGGCCATCGCAAGCGCCAGGCCTATTATTACGCAGGCCATGCCTAGTTTTCCTGTCCATGGCCTGATATCTTTTACGATCTCGCTTTTTCTCTGGGTTTTCAGAATTTCCATAATATCTGCCCGCCTGATAAAACGGTATCCGGCGGCAAATATGCAGCAAGCAAGCAGACAGGCAAAAAGAACGCCCGCCGCGATTCCCATCATACTGATACTGTACCTAAGATTCCGGGCATCAAGGAGCAAGGCCTGGAATCCCTTCCAGATAAGGAAGGATATTGGGAAGGCGCCGATAACGCCCAGCAGTGTATAGCCCAGGATCACAGCGGCGAGTTCTCTTGCCAGGCAGCCGGCCAGCTGCCTCTTCCGCTCTCCTAGCGCCAGAAGCACTCCGAATTCCCTGCTTTTGTATTTAAAAAACAAACTCGCCCCGTATATCGTGAATATGGTACAGCCTGCTACCGTCACGCCGAACATCAGCCAGCATAATTTTCTCGTATCGCCTCCCTCCGGCAGCATCTTTTGGATAGTGGGCGAAAAATACATCATAGCGTAAGAAGACACCAGAAGGATGGACAGGAAGATGCAGATGCCAAGAATCCTGTACTGGTCCTTATTCTCCTTTCGCAATTTCTCTAGAATCTTACTCATCGTCATGCGAATCCCCTCCCAGTTCTCTGATGGTGTCCAGCAACTCATCCATGAACGCTCTTCTGGTACCAGTTCTTTTCAGTTCTCCATGAACCTTGCCGTCCTTAAGCACGATCACACGGTCACAGAAGGATGCCGCATAACTGTCATGGGTCACCATGAATATGGTGGCGTCCATCTCTGATCTGGCCTGGAGAAACGCATCGATGACCGCCTTGCAGGACTTGCTGTCCAGATTGCCGGTAGGCTCATCGGCCAGAATCACGTAGGGCTGGTTCATCAGGGCTCTTGCGACTGCCGTCCTCTGCTTCTCCCCGCCGGAGATATCCGCCGGGTACTTCTCCATAATCTTCTCGATGCCGAACAGGCGGCAGATATGCCTGGCCTTTGCCTCCATCTGAGGAATCGGCCGCTTCGCAATGATCTGGGGCAGGCAAATATTCTCTAATACGCTCAAGCCGTCCAGAAGCATAAAGTCCTGGAACACAAACCCCATACTCTGATTACGGACCTTGGCAAGCCCTTCCTCCTTAAGCCCCGACAGATCCTTTCCTGCCAGCAGGATGCTCCCGTCTTCGTAAGGAATAAAGCAGGAAATGCAGTTTAAAAGCGTAGTCTTCCCGCTGCCGGAAGGCCCCATGACAGCCACGAACTCTCCTTTTTCCACTTCCAGCGATATATCCTTAAGGACCGGATATACCTGGCTTCCGGTCTGATAACTTTTTGTTAAATGCTCTACTTTTAACATAATGATTGCTCCCTTCTTCTTTCTGTCTTCTATTCTAGAAGAAGAGAGCAAGGATATCTTCATTCAAGATGTCAAGTTTGACATGGTTTCTGTAAAGTTTGCAAAACCCGGATATTTCTGTATAATAACGTTTAGAAGCCTTATGCCTGACGGCAGAGGCATGATAAGGAGACGGTGGAAATATGATCACGATCGGAATATGCGATGACGAGCCAAAGATGCAAAAGGCTCTGAGAGTCCCGCTTGAAAGGAAGCTTCAGCTACTGGGGGAAGAATACCGCATCCAGGAATATGCTTCCGGCGAGGCATTGCTTGCAGGATCCCAGACGGATGGACTGGATATCCTCTTTCTGGATATTGAGATGGATGGACTAAATGGCATGGAGACTGCGCGCTCCTTAAGGCGGATGGAGTCCGACACCATCCTGATCTTCGTGACTGCTTACCCTGACTTTGTATTCCAGGGTTATGACGTCCATGCATTCCACTATATCCTGAAGCCCTACGAAGACCGGAAAATCCTGGAGGTGTTGGAACAGGCTTTAAAACTGCTTGGCAATCTGGGCGAGCAGTACTATACGGTTGAGCAGAAATCCGGCATCTTGAGAGTCCCATTGAAACATATCCTGGCCTTTTGCAGCGACCGTAGGAAGGTCTCCATCTTAACAGCAGATGGGAAGTTGGACTTTTATGGTAAGCTTGGAGAGGTAGAAAAGCAGCTGCCGGACTATTTCATCCGGATTCATAACCGATATCTGGCAAACCTCAACCACATTACAGCCCTGGAACCTGACGGATGCGTGTGCGGGGATCATTTCCTGCCTGTCAGCAGGACTTACAGACAGCAGCTGGAGATCGCCTTTGCCCGGGCGCTGCTCCAATAAGGGAGGATAAAAATGGGAAATCAAGAGTCAGTGTCCACAATAATGGAAGTCTTTTCCAAATGCCTGTACGCCTTTGGGCTTCCTTTTTTCTGCAGACTGCTTTACTCCGTAGTTCCAAGGAAGGACGGAAAGTTCTGGACCGCCGTCATAGGCGTATCCTGCTACTTTCTCTTTGGAATGACCATCTTTACCAACGATATGTTCAATGTGACCTTGGATCTTCTGTGGTTTACCGCGCTGATGCTGGTAGCGTTCAAAGGAAGAGTCGTACCCAAGCTTGCGTCGGTGGCAATCTTTTACCCGCTGATCATCTCATTAAATTTTCTCATCCAGGATCTGTTGGGAGTAGTATATTTTTCTTTAGATGCCACACTTTTTGCAAGCATATTCTGTCATCTGTCAGATGCATTCCTGCACATCCTCTTCTGGTATGTGCTGTATAGGCTTTTCCGCCAGAGACTTTTTGATATCAGCAGGCTCTTCGACCAGAACACCTGGATCTTGCTGGGCACGGTCTGCCTGGCTTCGCTGGTCAGCATCACTACCGTCATCTACTATGCGCCGGCGGAAAGCTACAAGATCTGGCTATGCGCCCTGGCCTGCATCATTACCAACATAGGCAGCCTCTGCCTGGCCGGATATTTTTCCAACAGCATCCGCCTTGAGGCAGAGCGGAATAACCTGAAGCTGCAGCAGGAATATTATGAAGAACTGGAACGCAGTTACGCCATGACATGAATCATCACTTAAGTGTGATAAAGGATCTTTTTTATTCCGAAAACAGAATGGAAGCCGAGGAATATTTTAAAGAAGTAGAGTCCCAGATTGCCGTGCAAAACCGGGTATTCTGCAAGAACAGCATCGTCAATGCCGTTCTCAACGCTAAATACAGCCAGGCAGCCGGGCAAGGCATTGACTGCTTCTTCCATGTAGATCTCCATAATATACAGAGCATCGACTCTGTCAGCCTCTGTTCCTTGTTCTCTAATACTCTGGACAATGCCATAGAGGCGTCCCTGAAAGTCAGAGATCCTGGCGCAAGAAAGATCTCCGTAAAGGCCCGTTCCACGGATTCCGGCTACTTCAGTTATGAGATCTCGAACCAAAAGGCAAACCCCATCGTGGAGAAAAACGGCCATATCCTGTCGGACAAAAAAGATGCCAAGTCCCATGGACTCGGCATCCGAAATATACGTGAAATCATAGACAGATATAATGGCACGCTGGATATCTCCTATACGGAGGACACCTTCACGGTAACCATGCTGATCCGGCTCTAGGGGAAGACTATCTTTGCTCTCGAAATCCCGTTCGCAGTCCCTGATCTCATATTGGAATGCCTGCTTCTTAAATAGTTTTTCTACCCTGTCTGCCGCCATATCCGGTTCTCCTCTACCTTTCAAACATAAAAGTTCCGCTTTTGCCGCCGCTTTTTTCACAGAGATGGATCTCTTCGATCACCATCCGCTTATCAATGGCCTTGCACATGTCATATATGGTCAGAAGCGCCGTCGACACGCCAGTCAGCGCCTCCATCTCCACCCCTGTCTTTCCTTCCGTCTTAACCTGGCAGAGGGCTTTGATCTCAAGTTTTTCAGGGTTCATCTCGAACCTGACTTCCGAATTGGCAAGATTCAGCAGATGGCACATAGGAATCAGTTCCGCCGTCCTCTTCGTTCCCATAATCCCTGCCACTTGGGCTACCGTCAGCACGTCGCCCTTCTTCACCTTCCTGCCGGCGATGGCTTCAAACACTTCCCGGCTTACCCGGATCTTTCCCTCTGCCAGGGCTCTCCTTTGCGTGATTTCTTTACCGGAGACATCTACCATTACCGCATTGCCATCCTCATCAAAATGACTGAATTCCATTTTTTCTCCTCCTGCCTTCTGTCCTAGTCCAGATATGTATTCTTATACTCTTCACGGATATTTTCCGGAACCAGTTTTCCTCCGGTCGCCCACACGATATGGGCAGACTGCTCCATCTTGTCTTCCAGGCCATGTTCCTTAATATACTTCCGCGTCTCAGCATAACGCGTAAGTTTCAGCGGTCCCTCAAATGCCGCGCAGGAACTTGGCTCGATGAAGATATTCTCCGTATCCCATAAAGCCCTCATATACTCATAGAGCCATTGATCCTTCAGCGTAAATTCGCCGCTTAACAGAGGCTCCATAACCTTTCCTACGAATCCCGACGGACGCCCCACCGCCAGGCCGTCTGCATGGGTGAGTCCGGTAAGCCCTATATCCTGGACGCAAACCTGATTGTGAAGTCCGGTCGCCATGCCAAGGATCATGCAAGGAGCCTGGGTGGGCTCTACAAAGAACACATGCACATGATCCCCCCATATCTCCTTCAGGCCAAACGTCACGCCGCCCGGAGCCCCGCCTACGCCGCAGGGAATATAGACAAAGAGCGGATGCTCTTCATCCACCTGGATGTCCAGTTCTTCTATCTGTCCGATCAGGCGCTTTGCGGCTACTGCATATCCCATGAATAGATTCTTGGAATTCTCATCATCCACAAAGTAGCTATTCGGATTGGCGTCTGATTCTTTTCTGCCATTCTTTACTGCCTCGCTGTAATCCGACTCATATTCCACCACTTTTACTCCATGGCTACGCAGCATATCCTTCTTCCATTGCTTTACAATATCCTCCGTCTCCATCTTCCGGTTCTCTTTCAGATAGACAGAGATATTGACTTCATACCCCACCGCCGCGCTGGTGATGCCAATGCTCAGGCCCAGGTTGCCGGTAGAGCCTACTTGTATGGTATACTGGCTGAAGAATTCCCTGGATTCATCCGCTGCCAGTTTGGAATAGTCATCTTCAAGCGTTATAAGCCCTGCTTCCAAAGCCAGGTCTTCCGTATGCTTCAGCACTTCGTAGATCCCTCCCCTTGCCTTCACAGAGCCAGCCACTGCCAGGTGGCTGTCCTGCTTCAAGAGGAGACGTCCCTGGATCGTATCTCCATACGTCTGGTTCAGAAATTCCTGCATCTTCGGTATCGGTGTCAGGGCGGATTCGATCAGCCCATTTCGCTCCTTCGTCTCTGGGAAGCACTTCATTATAAAGGGAGCAAAGCGTAAAAGCCTCGCCTCTGCGTCATCAATATCCTCCATCGAAATGCCAAGGCTATCCTTTGCCTCATTCCATGGCATCCATTTTGGATTCACCCATCCCACTTCTTCTGCCTTTGCGATCTGCTTCACCACCGGTATGTCCATTCTCTTACCTCCTTTAAAAAAAGGACCGGAAATTCCGGTCCCTTGTCGTTCAAATCTCCTATTCCCATTATATTTTACAGGAATATATATTTCAATATAAATAATACTGCCAGTACATACATCAGTATGCTGATCTTCTTCTCCTTCGTCTTTCCTGTCAAAAGATTCAAGGCTACATAAGAGATGACTCCCATGGAGATACCTTCTGAAATGCTGTAGAAGAATGGCATTGCCAGAATACAGATATAGCACGGAAGCGCTTCTGCGATATCGCCAAAGTCGATGTTGACAACGTTAGTCAGCATATAGAATCCAACGACTACCAGAGCCGGCGCTGTCGCGAAAGAAGGAATCGCAAGGAAGATTGGCGACAGGAACAGGGCAAGCCCAAACAGGATCGCCGTAGTCACTGCCGTAAGGCCTGTTCTTCCGCCTTCTGATACGCCGGATGCACTCTCTACGAATGTCGTGGTAGTAGAAGTACCAAGCAGTGCGCCTGCCGTCGTTCCAACCGCATCTGCAAGAAGCGCGCCTTTGATGCGTGGCAGCTTGCCGTTTTCATCCAGCATATTTGCCTTGGATGATACGCCGATCAACGTTCCGATGGTATCAAACATATCAACAAACAGGAATGCAAAGATTACAACAACAAAGTTCAATGAGAAGATTCCCGTAAAATCAAGCTTGCAGAATATCGGCGCAAGGCTTGGCACTGACAGCCCGCTGCTGAAATCAGGAAGCAGCCCGTAGAATCCAAGTTCCGGATTTGGAACGTATAAGCCGGCAATCTGGCAGATGATTCCAAGCAGCCATGTAATCAGGATGCCCCACAGGATATTGCCTTTGATGTTCTTGATTACAAGGATTCCGGTAATGATAATGCCGATAATCGCAAGAAGAACCGTGATTCCTACATCATTAAAGGATGCTGTCACTCCATTCGCCTCATTGTACTTGTCCACGGAGAACAACTGGAGAAGCGTGGAGCCTCCGATAACGATCTTTGCGTTCTGCAGGCCGATAAATGCGATAAACAGACCAATACCTACGCTGACAGCAGCCTTTAAGTTCTTCGGAATTGCATTGAAGATTGCCTCACGCACGTTGGTAAGCGAAAGGATGATAAAAATAATACCTTCCACGAATACGGCGGTAAGCGCAACCTCCCAGCTGTATCCCATACCCAGGACAACCGTGTATGCAAAGTAAGCATTCAGTCCCATGCCCGGAGCCAGTGCAAACGGATAATTCGCGAATAATGCCATCAGCAATGTGCCAATCAAAGATGCCAGCGCCGTAGCAGTGAATACGGCTCCCTGATCCATTCCTGTAGCGGAAAGGATGCTGGGATTAACAGCAAGGATATAGGCCATTGTCATAAATGTCGTGATTCCGGCCAGGATCTCAGTCTTTACATCCGTGCCATTCTCACTCAGTTTAAAAAACTTTTCTAACATGTGTTTCCCTCCTTTTCGTCTCTCACCATTAGAAACAATAACAAGTTAATATTAACAAAATAGACCCATAAAGTAAATGGGTCTATCTATTAATTATTGTTATCAATAACTATTACCAGGCTTCCCTGATCCGTTTTCTAAGCGGCAGCACCATGCCAGGCGCCACGGAAAGCTCGTCAATTTTCATCTCAAGGAATGTCTCCGTAAGGCTTAAGTCCGCTGCCAGTTCTCCGCAGATGCCAATCCATTTTCCTTCTGCATGGGCATTCGCCGCTGCCATGCGGATCATTTCCAGGACTGCGGGGTGATGGGAGTCGTAGAATGCGTCCAATTTCTGGTTCTGGCGGTCGATCGCCAGCGTATACTGCGTCAGGTCGTTGGTTCCGACACTGAAGAAATCAACCTCTTTTGCCAATTCCCGGCTTACCATAACTGCCGCCGGCGTCTCGATCATGATGCCCAGTTCTACATTCTCCCGGAAGGCAATTCCTTCTTCTGTCAGTTCCTTCTTCACCTCTTCAATGATATCCTTGATTCTTCGCACTTCATTGACCGAGATGATCATGGGAAACATGATCGCGATCTGCCCGAATGCGGATGCCCGGTACAATGCCCGAAGCTGGGTCTTGAATATCTCCGGCTTTGTAAGGCAGATACGGATTGCCCGGTATCCCATGGCCGGATTCTCTTCCTTGCAAAGGCCAAAGTAATCCACCTGCTTGTCAGCGCCGATATCCAGGGTGCGGATAATGACCTTTCTGCCGGCCATATTCTCCGCCACCGTCTTATATACGGAAAATTGCTGTTCTTCCGTCGGATACGTCTCGCTTTCCAGATAAAGGAACTCGCTTCGGAACAGCCCAATGCCGCCAGCGTCATTTTTGAGAACAGCGCCTACATCGGCCAGGTCCCCGATATTAGCATACAGATTTACCTTCTGTCCGCTCTTTGTTATGTTCTCCTTGCCTTTTAACTGCTCTAGAAGTTCCTTCTGCTCCTGGTCCTTCCTCTGCTTTTCCTGCATGGCCTCCATGGTCTTTGCATCCGGCTCAATGTAGACCTTTCCTTCCAGTCCGTCAACAATGGCAAGTTTCCCGTCATACTCCTTTTTCAGGTCTTCTCCAAGAGAAATCACTGCCGGTATGTTCATCGTCCTTGCAAGAATAGCGGTATGTGAATTGGCAGATCCATACATGGTGATGAAGGACAGCGCCTTCTCCTTATCCAGCTGTACCGTTTCGCTTGGAACCAGGTCATCCGCGGCGATGATCGACGGCTCATCCATCTTCATTGCATCCGTGCTGTTATCGGACAGCACCTGAAGAAGCCGTTCGGACACATCCTTTACATCAGCTGCCCGTCCTTGCATATATGCATCATCCATAGCCTGGAACATGGCTGCAAAGTTATCTGCCGTAGTGCCGATGGCATATTCGGCATTCACTTTCTGGGTGGTAATGATATTTACGATAGACTCTACATAATCCAGATCCTCCAGCATCATCTGATGGATCTCGAATATCATGGCATTGGATTCGCCTACGTCCTCCATTGCCTTATTATATAGTTCCTGAAGCTGGGCCACTGCCTTTTCCTTCGCCGTCTCGAATCTCTTTACTTCCCCTTCGATATCATCCACATGAGTCCTTTTGATCGTAATCTCATTTCGTTTGTAAAATGCAATCCTGCCGATTGCCACTCCGCCAAATACGCTTTTTCCTGTTAGTGTAATCATCTTTTCATCATCCCCTTTTACAGGTTCTCTTTTAAAAATGTTTCCAGTGCCTGAGCCGCAGTCTCCTCATCCGCGCCTTCTGCCGTCATGAATATCTCGTCGCCTTTCTTGGCTCCAAGGCTCATAACTCCAAAGATTCTCTTGGCATCCGCGCTTTTGCCGCCCTTTCCAATCATAATCTTGGATGTAAATTCATTGGCCTTCTTAACCAGCAGGCCAGCTGGTCTTGCATGGATTCCCTCCGGGTCAGTAATGGTGTACTGGAATTCTTTCATTGTTTCGTTCTCCTCTTCTTTATTATAATTATTTATATTTTCGCTGTCTATTGTTTTTCTACAGGAAGCGGCTTTTTCAAAAGTATGATGCCTGCCATGGTCACCCCGGCCCCGATTGCCAGCGCCAGAAGAAACATCGGCGCATTCTCCACGATCCCGATAACAAAGATCCCGCCGTGAGGGGCTCTTGACCCGCATCCAAATGCCATGGACAATGCCCCTGCCACTGCAGAGCCTGCTACGCATGGAGGAATGATTCTTAGCGGATCGGATGCCGCAAAAGGAATGGCCCCTTCCGTAATAAAGGATAGACCCATGATATAGTTCGTAACCGTGGTCTGTTTCTCACTCTTGGTGAACCGTTTTTTAAAGAAGGTAGTCGCCAGCGCAATGCCGATTGGCGGCGTCATGCCTCCGATCATAACTGCTGCCATGATGTCAATCTGGCCGCTTGCAATGGCCGCCGTCCCGAACACATAGGCCGCCTTGTTGAATGGTCCTCCGAAGTCAATGGACATCATCCCGCCTAAGACGGCCCCCAGAAGAATCTTGCTGGATTCTCCCATGCCTGCCAGCATATCATTCAGCCAGGTATTAAAGGCTCCTACCGGAGGGTTTACAAGGAATATCATAATCGCGCCCATTGCCAGGATTCCAAGGAAAGGATACAGTAGTACCGGCTTGGTGCCTTCCAGGGATTTGGGCAGCTTATCTAACAGTTTCTTAATCAGCACCATCAGGCAGCCTGCAACGAAGCCTGCAATCAGTGCTCCGAAGAAGCCCGAAGATACCCACTGGTCTTCCGGCAGGGATACGGATGTTCCCGCCTTGGCAAGTAATCCGCCCACGATGCCTGGCATCAGCGCTGGCCTGTCCGCGATTGCCATCGCGATATATCCGGCCAGGATTGGGAACATCATGCCAAATGCAGTATTGCCCACCGTATGGAAGAACAACGCAAGCGGCGTCCCGGATCCAAAGTCCGCGGCTCCCGCGTTGGCGCTGTCCACCAGGAAGGACAGGGCGATCAGGATGCCGCCGCCGATCACGAATGGAAGCATATGGGACACGCCGTTCATCAGGCTTTTGTAGATCTTTCTTCCCAGGCCTTCCCCGTCCTGGCTTACGCTTGCCTCATCCGTGCCTTTGCTGTGGTAGATTGGCGCCTTGCCGCTCATGGCTTCCGTAATCAGTTCTTCCGCCTTGCTGATTCCGTTGGCGACCTTCGTAATAATGACTGGCTTGCCATCGAATCTCGCCATTTTTACATCCTTATCCGCAGCGATGATTATGCAGTCGCATCCGGCGATCTCATCCGCTGTCAGCACATTTTTATCCCCGCCTGATCCATTGGTCTCCACTTTGATCGTGTAGCCCATCTCTTGTGCCTTGTTCTCCAGGCTTTCGGCCGACATATAGGTATGGGCAATACCGGTCGGGCACGCGGTGACTGCCAGAATCCGATAACCTTTTTTGTCCTCTTTATCGTTTTCCTTTTGCTCTTTGGATTCTTCCGG
>ENA-ORSX01001731-ORSX01001731.1-human-gut-metagenome-genome-assembly--contig:-NODE-1731-length-14472-cov-16.164181_pt1 | contig 14472 bp, 15 predicted proteins | sample MGYA00241904_ERZ509172 | MGnify/ENA primary metagenome ERZ509172 (study PRJEB26280, sample SAMEA2338795) | human gut metagenome | biome: human gut; feature: human-associated habitat; material: faeces...
GCGGAATGGCGCTCCGTTCCTCTGGAACGGATGCGCAGTTCTTGCGGAATTTGCAGTTATACAGGTATAAAGAGAGAGCTTCAGCAAATCGCAGACACGTTGAAAAATTGTGAAGCTTACGAAAAACTTAATGTTTCACCATCTAGAGGATTGCTTCTTCACGGAGAGCCGGGAGTTGGTAAATCCTTGATGGCAAGTGCTATTATTTATTATTGAGGCAAGTGAAAGACCTGTATTTGTTTGTCGCAAAGACAAGCCGAATGGTGATTTTGTAAAAGAAATCAAAGCAATATTTGATAAAGCCGTTGCAAATAAACCATCGATTGTATATTTGGATGATCTAGATAAGTTTGCAAATAGTGACGAAGATCATCGTGATGCAGAAGAATATGTTACCATGCAATCATGTATTGACGAAGTGAAAGAAAAAGGTGTATTTGTTCTTGCTACTGTGAACAACATAAGATGTTTACCACGTTCTCTTGTATGGATGGATTTCATTTATATCGCGGTGGATATGACATTAGTGAACGTTTGAAATCAGAACAGGAATTAGTGATATCTGTTGAAGTTGAAAAGTTTTATCATAAAGCGAAAAAAATTATTTCTTCCAATCAGGAGTTCTTTGAGAAGATCGCTGCCGAATTGCTACAAAAACGTATCCTTTCGTTCGCGGATATTCAGAGAATTAAAAGTGGATGTAGAATTGTTCCGGCTACGTTATAGATATATTTATAAAAAGTAACAAAAGAGATGTTAAATAAGGAGAATGTATATGTCAAGTAGTAAAATGGAACCAATCATATTAACGAAAGACAATTCTAATAATCAAATTATTGAAATAACAGCGTACCATCTGCAAGATTTGAGTATGGTTGAGAAAGCGCCGAATCTGTGTAAATTAAATTTAATTGGCGGAGAACTACATGATTTTCAAAGTCTGGAAAAATGTTCGAAATTGCAAGAACTGAATCTGCGTTTAACAAAAGTTGAGGACTTTTCATCGCTGCAGAAAATAAAGAGCATAAGATATTTAGAAGTAGCGGGAATGCAGGAAAAATTAATTGAGACAATTTCAAAAATGTCAGAACTTAAAAGCTTATCACTGAAACATGTTTGCCTAAGTAACTTAAGAGGGTTGAGGAATTTAAGGAAGCTTTCTCAGATATTTATTGGAGATATGGGGAAAGATCCGGGAATATTGGAACTTTTTTCTATCCCTAGTATCGAAAGACTAAAATTGTTTATACCGAGAGAATATGAACAAGAAAGAACAGATTGGTATCTTAGATCATTAAAAGAGAAAATTAAATATTTGAAATTGTTGAAACCTTTGTATCTATTGAAAGTTGATGGATACAGAGGTTTTTGTTTTCGGTAAAGTGTTTTATGAGTTGATTATGAATTTGGAAATTCAATCAGAAAATGTTGTATAAGGCTTCCTCAAAGTTTGGATATTTATAGGGATGTTTTTGGACTATTTCTTTATTGTCCTTCATAGTTATGGACAAAGAAAAAAGTATAGACATGAGGAGGTGGAAGCTCCGCTATGCAGAAAAGAAAACTAAATTATAGATTTCATAATCCGAACTCAGCGGCAGCAACCGCCGATTACATACTAAAAATTTTAATAGATGCCAATTCAGAAAAGGTTGAAAGAGCGATTCAGGCTGCGGCAGACCAGGTTGCCAAGGAGACGAAATGTGATGAGGGGGATTCCGCGTAAATAGTGCGTGGAATCTCCTTTCTAGCAAATTACAAACACAAATATGAGATTTTATTGCAAATATTGTTTACAAAATGTGAAAATGGAATATAATAGATAGTGAAAGTAGTGTGGAATTTGGAGGTAACTATTATGTTGTGTCAATTTACAGTTAAGAATTTTAAAAGTATACGAGACGAGGCAACGTTTGATATGCAAGCTGCCGCCATTTCTGAACATGAAGATCGGATCATCAAGGATAGAGATGGCGAGTTGTATTTGCCGGTGTCAGCTATTTACGGACCGAATGGTGGTGGCAAATCAAATGTCCTTGAAGCTTTGCATAGTTTATCATTAAAGGTACTTCGACCATTATATGCAACCAGTGATAATGAAGATCGTGTAATACTTCGTAAAAAATTGGTTATTGAGCCATTCGCTTTTTCAGAAAAGAAAAAAGAAGAACCTACGGAATTTGAGGTGTTTTTCAGAACGGAGCTGGCTGAGTACCGCTATATTTTAAATATAAAACGCGATGTGGTTTTATATGAACGTCTGGATCGTGTAAAGTTAGATACCGGTAGAAGATCAGCACTTTTTGAGAGAGGCGATGAGGGAATTATTCTGAAAGGCACTTTTTCCAGATTGAAAATAAGTGACGAGTTATCGGATACACTTCCGTTACTCTCCTATCTTGGGATTACTTATCGGAAAAACGAAGTCGTAAATGATGTGCTGGATTGGTTTGAATTTGGAATTGATTTTATGAATTACGGAAATCCGATGCAGGAGTTGCGTATGGCGATTGCAAATTCTGATGATGTTAAGGATCTTGTTCTTAAAATGATTCGGGAAATGGATTTGGACATTCTGGATTTTCGTGTGGAAGAAAAAGAACATGATCGGATAGAAGTATTTACAAAACATGAAGTAGATGGCTATGAAGCAGAGCTGAATCTGTCAGATGAGTCCAGTGGTACAAAAAAACTGTTTGGATTGCTTCCGTTTATTGCGGAAAGTCTGATTGATGGAACAACTTTAGTCATTGATGAATTGGATGCAAAAATTCATCCAGCATTACTTCGCCATATTATTATGTTGTATAACGATATGGAAGTGAATCGTAAAGGCGCTCAGCTGATCTTTACATCTCATGATTTGTCAACAATGAACAGCAAAGTGTTCCGCAGAGATGAAATTTGGTTTGTGGCTAAAGGAAACAGCCAGAACTCCAAGCTGTATTCTCTGGTTGAATTTAAGAACAGTAAAGGAGAATCTGTTCGTAAAGATGCAAAGTTTGACAAGCAGTATCTGGAGGGAAAATATGGCGCTGATCCAAGCTTGCGAAGAATCATAGATTGGGGGGAATGTTGAATAAAAGTTTTTGAAATAGGTTTAAGGTATTTTGGCAGAAGAATAATTATTCGTTGTTTAAAATCAGATATTAAGATACAATAGATGTAAAATAATTTGGAAACAGAGTATAGAAGATACATAGGAGGAATGGTTTTGAAGAATAGTATTAGACCAGACTTTTCAGATGTGAAGGAGTTAAAAGAATGGTTGTTAAATGTTCATGAGAAATATTTTATTGAGTTAAAGAAAGCCTCAGAATTACCAAATGCCTTTTGGGAAAGTTATTCTTCATTTTGTAATACAGCTGGAGGTTATATTATTCTTGGTGTAGTCGAAGGAAAGCCGCAAAATGAAATTACAGGTGTAGGAAATTGCGAAAAAACACTTATAAATTTGTGGGATCAATTATCGAACAGTACAAAAGTAAGTTATAGAAATGTGAATAATCAGGATGTAAATACATATAATATAGAAGGGAAAAAAGTAATTATTGTTTATGTAAAGGAAGCACCTGAAGCTATGAAACCTGTACATATTGGTGGGAAATTAGAAAATACTTGGATTAGAACGGGAGATGGAGACCGAAAGGCGACAAAAGAAGAAATAGCAGCTTTTATGAGAAATGCTCAACCAGGACAAGATAGTTTGCCTGCGGACAACTTTACAATAGATGATCTGGATCAAGACTCGCTTATTACATATAAAGAGCGAGTGAGTAAACGCTTTCCAAAAAAGAAATATTTAGAAATGTCGCATCAAGAGTTCTTGTTAGAAATAGGTGCAAGTTATAGAGATCGCAATACAGGTGAATATAAAATTAGAAGAGGAACACTATTGTTTTTAGGAAAATGTAACACTATTAAAGAACTTTATTCACATTATCATTTGGATTATTTCAATCGTAAAAGTGGCAATCAGAGGTGGCTTGATCGCGTTTCTGATGATGAACCAAGTGATTATGAGATGAATATATACAATTTTTATAATATTGTTTATGAAAAAATGAAAGCACTTCTACAAGAATCATTTTCATTAGATGATACACAGTTGAGAGTTCCATTTTCTGATTTTGATGAAACAATTAGAGAATGTTTAGTAAATTGTTTGGCACATGCAGATTATGTTCAGGGATATCCATCAACTAAAATAGATGTTTATGATGGATGGTTTCGCTTTACAAATCCAGGAAAAATGTTAGTATCAACAAAACAGTTTTTACTTGGAGGTGATTCTAGACCGCGTAACGAGATTATTATGAAACTATTTCGTTTATTAGGAGCATCGGAACGTCAAGGGTTTGGGGGACCGTTGATTTATAAAACAGCAGTAGCTAATGATTTTAGAAGGCCTGAAATCATCACCGATATTGAACATACAGAGATAAAAGTGTGGAATATTGATTTGGCAGAATCTTACCCTAATTTAGAAGAAAATGAAAAAAATATATTTAGATATATTATCAAAAGCAAATCACCACAATCTGTAAATGAGATTAGAAAAGCATTGCAGATGACTGAATATAAAGTGAGAAAAGGTATACAAGAATTAGAAGCTAAAGAGTTAGTATGTAAAATAGGAAATGGTTCAGCGACAAAATATGCTGTAAAACCTGAAGGGACAGAGCTATTGACGCAATTGCAGATGGTTATGGATTTTTTGAAAAAAAGCATGATTTCAGAATAATTATCTCGTGATAATCTTACGAAAATCACGTGTTTTTTGCTAAAATGGTACCAGAATCTAGGCTTTAAAGCGATTTTTACTTGCGAAAATCTCGTGAAAATCTCGTGAAAATTATAAGATTTCCACGAGATTGAATTTGAGATTGAATATACTCGAGATATTAGTCAAGGTTTAAACAGGGTATTATTGAAATTTTCAATACTGCCTTGTTTTTTTACATTCAATCTGACAAAATACTATTGTAACAGAACGATACAATTATAACAGAAAGGTCGTCCTAAATGAACATAGCAGCTTATTGTCGTGTTTCCACCGACAAAACCGACCAGCTCAACAGCCTGGAAGCCCAGAAAGAATTCTTCTCTGAATACACCAAACGTACCGGTGACACCCTAGTAAGATTATATGCAGACGAGGGTATTTCCGGAACTAAAATAAAAAATCGAAAAGAATTTCTCCGTATGATGTCCGATGCTGAACACGGTCTCTTTGATATGGTCGTGGTAAAGGACATCTCTCGTTTTGCCAGAAATACAGTGGATCTTTTGCAAAACATTCGAAAACTGAAGGCATTAGGCATTGAAACTCAGTTCCTCACAGCCAACATGACCAGTATGGGTAACAGTGAATTTGTGCTGACGATCTTCGGTGCTCTTGCCCAGGAGGAAAGTGCCAATACTTCCAAGCGTGTGAAATTTGGTAAGAAAATGAACGCAGAAAAAGGACGTGTCCCGAATATCGTGTACGGATATGATAAGACCATTGGCGATTATTTCAATCTGGCTATTAATGAGGAAGAAGCGAAAGTGATTCGCCAGATTTATAAGTGGTATACGGAAGAAGGCTACGGTGCGGCCAAGATTGCCAATATGCTGAATGAAAAAGGATTGACCACAAAGCGAAATTGTAAATGGAGCCAGAATGCGATTTGTCGTATTTTGACCAATGAGATTTATACAGGAAAAATCATCAATGGCAAACAGGAAGTGACGGATTTCCTGACTGGACAGAGAGCGGATAAAGATGAGACGGAATGGATGGTTGTGGAGCGGCCGGAACTGCGGATCATTGATGAGCAGACATTTGAAAAGGCAGGGGAAACTCTTCATTCCCGTCATGCGTCTTTCAATATGAAACACGAGCGCCAAAGTAACAAATATCTCTTTTCTACGTTAATTAAATGTAAGGAATGTGGCTGGTCGTTCCGTCGGACAGTGCGAACTTACAAGAATACTTATGTCCGCTGGGTTTGTTCCGGGCATAATGGACGTGGAGCTGACAGTTGTCCGAACGCAGTGACGGTGGATGAGGAAGAACTGATCGGAGTTCTTCAGGAGTATTTTGCCAATGTATTGAAGCATAAGAAAAAAGTAATCGACCATGTAGTGAATGAGTTCCAGAGAGTTTACAAGGCGAAAGATGAAAATCTGGGATATGAGAAAGAGCTGACTTCACAGCTTTCCAAACTGCAAAAGACCAGACAGAAATATATGGACATGTATACGGATGATTTGATTACCCGTGAGGAATTGAATGAGAAAATCGGTGGCATGCGACAGGAGATCGAGCGCCTGGAAAATGAACTTAAGATGGTTTCCTATCATCTAACAAAGGGCGAGCAGCTGGAAGCAATTTTGAACAACACATTCAAAACAATCGAAGATATCACGGATGTACACCAGATGACCAATGTGCAGTTAAAGAAACTGATTCAAAAGATTGAAGTGGATAAAGAAGGCAATGTTGATATTTACCTTCGCCTTCTGGGAGATTTGGGTTTGGATGAAACGATCCTGATAGACGACGAATCCAATCACAACAATGAAACCATTCCTGATAATAACGACTATACATAAAGACGTTACCGATCGTCTTATGCGTATCAATCCCCATCTTGCAGGCGAAGCGCGTAAGGTGTTAGATCGAAACAAGTCAGAGCGTCATATCCGCGGCGGAATGGCTACAAGAGAGAAATATTTACATATGGAACATAAAGAATTAATATAATGTAACTTTAAATGGCTGGGGAAATGCTTCTCAGCCATTTTTTCTTGTTTTTTCTACGGTAATGTTTTATAATAAAAAAAGCGACATTAATATGACCGGATCAGTGTTATAAAAAACACAGTCGGCAGAATTGGAGGAATTAGAATTATGTTAGTATCAGCAAAAGAAATGCTTGAAAAAGCAGTGGCAGGGCATTATGCAGTAGGCCAGTTCAACATTAATAACCTTGAGTGGACAAAGAGTATCCTTCTGACAGCAGAAGAGTGCAAATCACCAGTAATCTTAGGTGTGTCTGAGGGTGCAGGTAAATACATGACAGGATTCAAGACAGTAGCAGCTATGGTAGATGCTATGATCGACGAGCTTGGTATCACAGTACCGGTAGCTTTACACCTTGACCACGGTACATACGAAGGATGCCAGAAATGTATCGAAGCTGGTTTCTCTTCTATCATGTTTGATGGATCTCATTATCCAATCGAAGAGAACGTTGCTAAGACAAAAGAGCTGATCGCTATTTGCAGAGAAAAAGGAATGTCTCTGGAAGCAGAAGTTGGTTCTATCGGAGGAGAAGAAGACGGAGTTGTTGGACAGGGTGAATGTGCAGATCCACAGGAATGTAAGATGATCGCTGATCTTGGCGTAGATATGCTTGCAGCAGGTATCGGTAACATCCACGGCAAATATCCTGCAAACTGGGCTGGTTTAAGCTTCGAAACTCTTGATGCAATCCAGAAATTAACAGGAGACCTTCCACTTGTTCTTCATGGTGGTACAGGAATTCCGGAAGATATGATCAAGAAAGCAATCGACCTTGGTGTTGCTAAGATCAACGTTAACACAGAGTGTCAGTTATCATTTGCAGATGCTACACGTAAATATATCGAGGCTGGAAAAGATCTGGAAGGAAAGGGATACGATCCTCGTAAATTATTAAAACCGGGTGCAGAAGCAATTATGCAGACTGTAAAAGAGAAAATGGAATTATTTGGTTCTGTTGGAAAAGCAGAATAAGCTTTAACGATAAAGGCGTTCCAATTAGACGTTGGAAGGCCTTTTTCTAATTTCAGTTGGTTTGTTGTGAGAATATGACATGGGGAAATTACATCAGAGTAAAGAAAGGAACGAAAGCAGCATGAGTGAAGTATTCAATGTAGCAGATATTTTTGGTGAGGATGTATTCAATGATACTGTTATGCAGGAGCGCCTTCCGAAAAAAATTTATAAAGATTTAAAAGAGATCATTAAAGAAGGAAAAGAATTAGATCTTGCTACCGCAGATGTAATTGCCCATGAGATGAAAGAATGGGCGATTGAGAAGGGAGCAACTCATTATACACATTGGTTTCAGCCGCTTACCGGAGCAACAGCAGAAAAACACGATTCCTTCATATCCGCACCACTTCCGAGTGGTAAGGTGTTAATGACATTTTCGGGAAAGGAACTGATCAAAGGAGAGTCCGATGCGTCCTCCTTCCCATCAGGCGGTTTGCGGGCAACTTTTGAGGCGAGAGGATATACAGCGTGGGATTGTACTTCGCCGGCATTTGTAAGGCATGATGCAGCGGGGGCAACGCTTTGTATTCCGACCGCATTTTGCTCTTATACCGGTGAAGCGTTAGATCAAAAAACTCCTCTTCTTCGTTCTATGCAGGCGATTAATGAGCAGGCTCTGCGATTGATTCGTTTGTTCGGAAATACAACATCTCAGAAAGTAACTCCTTCTGTGGGAGCGGAACAGGAATATTTCCTGATTGATGCAAAAAAATTCCGAGAGAGAAAAGACTTGATTTATGCAGGACGAACTCTCTTTGGGGCTATGCCGCCGAAAGGACAGGAGCTGGACGATCATTATTTTGGTACGATTCGTCAGAGAATTGCCGGATTTATGAAAGATGTCAATGTAGAACTCTGGAAGGTTGGAGTATCTGCGAAGACACAGCACAATGAAGTGGCTCCGGCGCAGCATGAACTGGCGCCCATTTATGCGGAAGCGAATGTGGCTGTCGATCATAACCATCTGGTTATGCAGACATTAAAGAGAGTAGCACACCAGCATGGATTGAAGTGTCTCCTTCACGAAAAACCTTTTGCAGGGGTGAATGGTTCCGGTAAACATGATAACTGGTCACTGACGACAGACGATGGGAAAAACCTTCTCGAGCCGGGAAAGACACCGCATGAAAACGTACAGTTTTTGCTCGTGCTTACCTGCGTGCTGAAAGCGGTAGATGACCATGCAGAATTATTGCGTGAATCAGCGGCAGATCCGGGAAATGATCATAGACTTGGCGCAGATGAAGCGCCGCCGGCAATTATTTCCGTATTCCTGGGAGACCAGTTAGAAGATGTAATGGAGCAGCTTGTAGATACCGGAGAGGCTACGCGAAGCATTAAAGGCGGCAAGCTGAAGACCGGTGTTCGTACACTTCCTGATTTTGCGAAAGATGCGACAGACAGAAACCGTACTTCACCGCTTGCATTTACGGGAAATAAATTTGAATTCCGTATGGTTGGTTCCAGAGATTCTGTGGCAGGACCGAATGTTGTACTTAATACGATTGTGGCAGAGGCATTTAAGGAAGCGTGTGACATACTGGAAGCAGCAGATGATTTTGAAATGGCACTTCATGATTTGATCAAGAAATACGCGACAGAGCATCAGAGAATTATTTTTAATGGAAATGGATATTCTGATGAATGGGTAGAAGAGGCCGAAAGACGAGGTCTGCCTAATATCCGTTCTATGGTGGAAGCAATTCCGGCTCTTGTACTTCCTTCAACCATTTCTATGTTTGAAGAATTCGGAGTATTTACAGAAGCTGAACTTCGCTCTCGTGCAGAGATTAAATATGAAAACTATGCGAAGGCTATTAATATTGAAGCGCGGACCATGATCGATATGGCAAGTAAACAGTTTATTCCTGCGGTTATGAAATATACGAAGGAATTAGCAGAGACGGTCGTGATAGTGAAAAATGCGGGCGCAGAAGCTGTTGTGCAGGCACAGCTTCTTGGAGAAATTACAACACTTCTGGAAAGAGCCAAGAAAGCGCTGGATTATCTTGTGAAAGTGACAGATCATGCCTCTGCGATGGAAGAAGGAAAAGAGCAGGCAGAATACTATTATTTTGAAGTGACTCCGGCAATGGCAGATCTTCGTACGCCAATTGATGCGCTTGAAATGATCGTAGATAAAGAAGCATGGCCGATGCCTTCCTACGGAGATCTTATATTTGAAGTATAATTAAGGGGAAAATGAATGACCAAATACGAATTTTTACAGAAATTGCAAAGAGAGCTTAGCGGAAAAATAAATGTTTCCGCTGTTCAAGACCAGATTGATTATTACAGTCAGTATATCGATGGCGAAGTGCTGTCAGGAAAAAGCGAGCAGGAGGTTGTTGCAGAACTGGGCGACCCGTGGATTATCGCCAAGACAATTCTCGGAGCTTCGGATAATGAAGAGTTTGCGAAGACAAATACTTCTTATGAAGCAAAACGTACATCAGGAAAGGAAAAGAAGAATCAGGAGCAAAATGCACGAATCCATGTATTCGGTTTTGACAGTTGGTGGAAAAAGCTTCTTCTTATATTGGGAATCATTGGAATTGTAATGGTAGTCGTAGGCGTGATCGGGGGAATTATCAGCATATTAGCGCCAATCATCATACCGGTATTTGTAATAATGTTTATAATTCGTATCGTGAATAGTAGGAAAAGATAATGGGAACGGGCAGAAAAAATCTGTCCGTTTTTCTATGGAAAATACTTCGATATTTGCTATTGCATAAAGTAAAAGACCGATGGGGGAGCCATCGGTCTTTTGAGGGGAGTATAAATAATTAATAAGGGGTTGTAGAAAGTGCTCTTTCTACAAGACTAAGTATAATATAGGGAGAATTAAAAAGCAAGTTAAAAATTAAAAAATTTCCACATTCTTGTACTTGTGATAAAATGATTTATAGAAAATGATAAGGATAAGGAGGGAAAACTATGAATTATGAAGGCCAGATTTGCAGAGCGCCGATGGAACGTTCTTCGTTTATGCTTCCTGTTACCGTAGGGTGTCCATATAATCAATGTAAGTTTTGTAATCTGTTCCGGCATCTTCGGTATAGGGAACTTCCTGCGGAAAAGATAGAAGAGGAATTAAAGCGGGTAAAAGACGTAGGAGGAAGACCGACAAAAATTTTCCTTGGCGACGGCAATGCGTTTGGACTTAATGCGGAACGGTTGTTTTGGATTCTGGAACAGATCCGGTCGCATTTCCCGGACTGTAGGACAATCAATATGGATGCGACGGTTACAAGTATTTTGCAGAAATCAGAACAAGAACTGAAACGTCTGGCAGAGTGCGGAGTGAGACATTTATATCTGGGGATTGAGAGCGGTCTGGAGGATGTTTTGACATTTATGAAGAAAGACCATACCGTTTCCGAGGCGTATGAGGCCATAGAGCGGCTGCAGGCTGCAGGACTTATCTATGATGCGCATATCATGACGGGAGTGGCAGGACGAGGGCGCGGACAGGAGAATGCAGATGCGCTGGCTCATTTTCTAAATCAGACGCATCCTGCGCATGTGGTAAATTTTTCCATGTTTATTCATCAGGAAGTTCCGTTATATAGAGAGATTAAAAAAGGAAATTACGTGCCGGCGGACGAACTGGAATCACTGCGGGAAGAGAAAAGGCTGCTTGAGCAACTGAATATCCCGGTTAAATATGAAGGATTTCACGATTATCTCCAGATTCGTGTCAGAGGGAAATTGCCGTCGGATCAGGAGAAGATGATCGGGAAATTGGAGACTTTCATTAAAAAGTATGAAGCAAAACCGCCTATTTATGCGTTGGTTCAAGGAGAATGTCCTAATCTTGTGAAATGTGATAATTTAGAAAATGTGTGGGTGAATACATAAAAGATATTGTGGACGGACATACTATCCTCGTAACGAAAAAGAAATAGGAGGATTTGACATGGCTAAGAACTACAATTCATCTAATCAGAACAAAGCTGACAAGAATTCTGCAAACAGAAATGCAATGGATAAGAACTCTGCAAACAGAAATGCATCTGACAGAAATGCGTCTGACAAAAATGCATCTGACAGAAATTCTTATAGCAAAAATGCTTCCAATGCAGGCAGCGAAAACAGCAAATACTAAGCATTACTCCGGAAGAAAGGCGTGTGGCGGGTTCACACGTCTTTTTCCTTGACAAACGGGGAAGTCAGTAAGTAAGATAGAGAAGAAGATTGGAAATTACATAAATGGAGAATTATATGAGAAAAATAGAGTTGATAGCCCCTTGCCATTTTGGTCTGGAGGCTGTTTTAAAGAGAGAGATCGTTGATCTTGGTTATGAAATATCAGCGGTAGAGGACGGAAGAGTTACGTTCTACGGAGATGAGGATGCTATCTGCCGGGCAAATATCTTCCTTCGTACTGCAGAGCGGATTCTGGTGAAAGTAGGAAGCTTTCGGGCGGTGACTTTTGAAGAGCTGTTTGAGAAGACAAGAGCGCTTCCGTGGGAAGAATTTATTCCCAAGAACGGCAAGTTCTGGGTGGCAAAAGCTGCTTCGGTAAAGAGCAAATTATTCAGCCCGTCGGATATCCAGTCAATCATGAAGAAGGCAATGGTAAGAAGATTGTCAGAGAAATACAAGATTGAATGGTTTCCGGAAGATGGGGCGTCTTATCCCGTGCGCGTATTTTTGATGAAAGATGTTGTGACGGTCGGAATTGATACATCCGGGGTATCTCTTCATAAGAGAGGCTATCGTGAAGTGTCCGGTAAAGCTCCGATCACCGAGACGCTTGCTGCGGCTCTTATTATGTTAACTCCGTGGAAAAAAGACCGCGTGTTGGTAGACCCATTCTGCGGAAGTGGCACATTTCCGATTGAAGCTGCCATGATGGCGGCAAATATTGCTCCGGGGATGAACCGCACATTTACAGCGGAGGAGTGGACCAATGTGATACCGAAGAAGTTATGGTATGACGTGGCAGACGAGGCAAATGATTTGATCAGAGGTGATATAGAAGTTGATATTCAAGGATACGATCTGGATGGCTCTGTAATTAAGGTTGCAAGAAGAAATGCCAGAGAAGCAGGAGTAGATCATCTGATTCATTTTCAGGAGAGAAATGTGAAGGATTTAAGCCATCCGAAGAAATATGGATTTATTATTACGAACCCACCGTATGGGGAGCGTCTGGAAGATAAGAAAGATCTTCCGGAACTTTATCATGCGTTCGGAAGAAGCTTTGCGGCGCTTGACTCATGGTCTGCTTATATGATTACATCCTACGAAGAAGCAGAGCGGTATTTTGGCAGAAAGGCAGATAGGAACCGGAAAATATATAATGGAATGCTGAAAACGTATTTTTATCAGTTTCTGGGACCGAAACCGCCGAGAAGAGAAAAGGAGAGGTAGAATGAAAAAGCTTATATTTGCAACGGGAAATGAACATAAAATGAAAGAAATCCGCATGATACTGGCGGATCTCGGAATGGAAATCCTCTCCCAGAAGGAAGCCGGTATTCAGGCAGATGTTGTGGAGGATGGTGCTACATTTGAAGAAAATGCGCAGATCAAAGCGGGAGAAATATCAAAGATTGCGTTAGCAATGCCGGAATACAAGGACGCGATTGTATTGGCAGATGATTCAGGGCTGGAGATTGACTATCTCGGAGGAGAACCGGGAATTTATTCTGCGAGATATTTGGGAGAAGATACTTCTTACGATATTAAAAATCAAGTGATTCTTGATCGTCTTGCCGGGGTGCCGGACGAAGAGCGGACAGCGCGGTTCGTATGTGCCATTGCCGCAGCGCTGCCGGATGGAAGGAAAGAAGTGGTGAGAGGAACTATGGAAGGGATCATAGGGCATGAAATTGCAGGTGAGAATGGTTTTGGATATGATCCTGTTTTTTATCTTCCGGAATATGGATGTACCAGTGCGCAGCTGTCGCCGGAGAAGAAAAATGAATTGAGCCACAGAGGAGAAGGCTTGAGAAAAATGAGAGCTGTCTTAGAAGAAACATTGAAGTAATAGATATGAGGGAAACGAATGAAAGCATTAATCGTGAGTGATACCCATGGTTCACATAGAAATCTTGAGCGTGTGATTGAAAAAGAGCAACCGCTGGATCTTTTGATTCACCTTGGCGATGTGGAAGGTGGAGAGGATTATATTGAAGCAATTGCGGACTGTCCGGTTCATGTCGTGGCAGGAAATAATGATTTTTTCAGTGAGCTTCCAAGAGAAGAAGAATTTTTTGTGGGTGGCAGCCATATTTTTATTACACATGGTCATTACTATTATGTATCCATGAATGAAAACCGTTTAAAAGAAGAGGCGAAGGGAAGAGGTGTGGACATCGCAATGTATGGACACACCCATCGCCCTGCGCTTTCGCAGGAAGACGGGGTTACGATCCTGAATCCCGGAAGCATTGCGTATCCGCGTCAGACAGGCAGAAAAGCATCCTATATGATCATGGACGTGCAGGACGGAAATAGCCCAAAATTCGAGCTAAAATACATTTAAAATAAAAAAATAAAAAAAGTTGAAAAAAGTTGTTGACAAGTTGGATATGTTCGGATATAATAGCTCTTGTGTCACGGGGAAACAACTTAAAAGACACAAAACAAAATACCTTCGGGGTGTGGCTCAGCTTGGCTAGAGCGCCTGGTTTGGGACCAGGAGGTCGCAG
>ENA-ORSX01001732-ORSX01001732.1-human-gut-metagenome-genome-assembly--contig:-NODE-1732-length-14471-cov-2.704634_pt1 | contig 14471 bp, 30 predicted proteins | sample MGYA00241904_ERZ509172 | MGnify/ENA primary metagenome ERZ509172 (study PRJEB26280, sample SAMEA2338795) | human gut metagenome | biome: human gut; feature: human-associated habitat; material: faeces...
ATTTTAGGTGCTGGTGTGCTTTCCCACTCGTTGCCGTTTTTCTCTTTTAAATCAAAAGCGTTTGTAAATTTTGGATACCAATCATCAACTATATCGTTTATATCGTTAGATATTTCTAAATAATATTTTTCTGTTATATCCTTGTTGAAAAGCTTATATATGCCGTTCATTCCAATACACATAATAGAGTTAGAAAGCCCCCTACAGTCTTTAATATACTTGCACTCGTTAATACCGTATGAATTTTCAATACCATAGCCATCCCTAATGCCAGAGCCTTCCCTAATGCCATAGCCATTCATAATGCCATAGCCTTCCCTAATGCCATAGCCATTCCTAATGCCAAAGCCGTCCACAATGCCATAGCCATAACTAATGCCAGAGCCATAACTAATGCCATAGCCGTTTTCATTTATTAAAAATTCTTTTGTATATCTTTTTATTTCTTCTAAAAAATCGTCCCATGAAAGAACCTTTACTATCTCCAATATCTCAACGGCAACCTTGGTATTTTTATCATCTTTTGCCATAGCCCCATAACCTCTAACTTTAGCAAATTTATTCCACTGTACAAATGGATAAGAATTAAAGCAGTCTAAGGGATTTTCACAAAAATGCAAGCCGTTTGAACATTTTTTAGGAAATCCCTCTTGTTTATGTACAATTCCCTCTACATTTCCGTTTTCATCTGCATAACAATAATTGTTGCCATAATTGGCTGTCCAATCATTATTAAATATTTTATATCCCTCTGCCACCGGTAATAAGCCGTTTAATATACTTCTATTTACTATCATCTTAATCCCTCCGTTGCTTTCTCCAATTCTTCTGCTATCCCTTTAAAAGCTCTGACAGCCTCGTACAGCTCCATATTTTTCTCGGCGGTTAATTCCCTGCATAATATTTTTCGCAATCCCTCAACAGCGTTAGCAACGCTACCGTAGTACCCTAATGGTCTGTACACCGTATTGCCGTTCTTATCTTCTCTATGTGTGTCCTTAAGCAGCGTGTAATCCCTTGCGCCGCCTGTAACGTAGTAATCGTCCGTTATGTGTATCATTTTCTTTCCCCCTCCCTATAAAGAACTTATATTTAAACCACCCTCTCTCATACCCGGTCTGTGTTGACACTTGACATTCATCGCCTATATGTAGTCAAGGGATTAGTTTTGAATTATTATGCGGTTTATTTTTTGCGACCGGTTTATTATATAAAGGGCTTATCCCTGTATACCTTGGTTTTCCCCATAGCCGACATCCTTTAAAGTTTGGTACATAATCTTTAACGCTTCGGCTATCCCTTTTATTTTCTTTGCTTCTCCCTGTTCCTCGTATTTTTTCAAGTCTCCCCATAAAGACGGCATGTCCAATAATGCCGCAACCGTTTTAGAGGGAGCGTTCTCCAACTCATAAGGACCTATAATACAATACACATAATCCAGTATTTTATCGGTTGTCCCGTCAAGGATTTTTTCCCATTCTTCTTTAAACTTTTCTCTTTCTTTACTTTCCAAACTCAACGCTTTTTTCTTTCGTTCAAGCAAGTGTAAATATTCGTCGGCTTCTTCGTTCGTCATATACGCCATAGATCCGCCTCCTGTTCAAACCAATGCTCTATCTTCTGAGCTTCGTTGTATGCCTTTACATAGAATTGATTAATACCGAACTTCTTCGGGTCTGACAGTTCCATAATCAACTGATATTCCCTATAGGCTTTACACTTCTTTGCATACAGCCTGTCCCGTATTTCTTTAAATTCCGATTTATACGTTTTTTCTTTTTCTTTCTCTGCGTTCTGCCTTGCTATCTCTTTTTTCTCCTCTGCGGTCAATTCGTGAAACACGCCGAGGTTATATGTATCGTCCAATCGCTTTGCCGCTTCTATGGGGGATATGTTATAATATTTAGATACGAAGTCTATAACGTCTCCGCCCTCTCCGCAGCTGAAGCATTTATATCTGTTTCCCTTTACGGAGAATGAAGCGGTTTTTTCTTTATGGAACGGACAACAGGTCATGTTATTATTTTTAAGGTGTATTCCTGCGTCTTTCAATACGTCAATCAGATTGACGCGGCTCTTTACTTCTTTTATTCTGTCAAAATCCATTTTTATCATCTCCGAAAAAAGGTGTGAAGCGTGTGAAGTGGTGTGACTTAGGTTCACACCTTTAAAACTGTTGATTTTACTGGCTTTTCGCCCTATGGTGTGAAGGTGTGACAATTTTTCGGTTTTTCTCTATAGGAAATATATATACACACCATTCGTTGTCTTACAATACACGCTCTCTATATATCCTCTATATAAGGGTATATTTTTCGCTCACACCGTCACACTTTCACACCTGTTCCTTGCAACCCTTGATTTTACTGAGTTTTCGAGGTGTGACTTTGGTGTGACTTTTTTAATATTGTAGGTAAGGTCACACCTAGAAGGGGCAATCCTTGTCAAGGTCACCAACTTCTTCCTCTTCTTTCTCCTTTATCAGCCATACGCAACTTACCGGCTCTCCTCTTATTTTCTTTGTCTTTGTGTAACCTTTGCTAAACTCTATTTTTTTATTCTGTTTAAGCCACGATAATAACGCCTGTGGATTAAATCCGCTCTCATCACATATACGGTTGAAAACGGCTCTTATAATGCAGATGTAATCGTCGTTTATTACACCCCATACCTCACCTTTGTTATCGTCTATATCCTGCTCAAACCTCATGCTGTTTATGGAAATATAATCTTTTATATACTCCAACGCCCTTTCATTCTGGCTCACTTCGCTTCTCGTCTTTAAAAACTCGGCTACTTCGCTGACTTTCAAAGCGTTATTGTCTTTGAACAGTATTTCCGTGATAATCTTGTCCGCCGTAAGTATCAGCGATATTGCCATGGTCTGTTTTTCCGTAACCTCCGTATCGCTCAACATTTTTCTGTAATTATTAAAAATATCTTTTGCCCTGTCGATGTTGCTTTCTTCCTCCAGCCACTCTACAAACCTCTTTCCCGCAAAGCCGTAATTGGCTCTGACGGTATCGGCTACTTCACGGGGGTCGCCGAAAAGTTTTTCTTTTCACTCGATTTCGATTATTCGGTTTACGGCGCCGCCGCCCGAAGACGCCGTTGTGATAGGCATTTCTCCGCTGGTGATTATACAGTTCGCCCATGTGGGTGTTTTATCCACTCCGCCTGTTTTATTGCCCCTAGTCTTTCCTGCGCCCTCGGAAAGCATATATATATCCTTATCGAACTGTTTTTTATCGCTGACAATCTGTAACTCGTCCATTATTAACGGCATTGAATTGACAAACGCCGCGCTCTTTTCACGTCCTACAGCCGTTGAATTAAACGTGTGCATAAATCTTCCGGGTTCGGGATTTGCCCAAACCGATGTCGCAAGCATTAAACCTACTGTTTTACCTACTTCCGTTCCTCCCCATAAATGGACGAAGAACGGCAGGCAGTTCATAGGTTTGACAAGTACGGATGAAAAGCTGGCGGCAAGCACTATTCTTCCGTAAAGGCTTGTCCGCCTTATCTGCTTGCACAGGTGCAGCCATGTATCATAGCTGCCTTTTTCCTTGACGCTTTCAAAAAACGTCTTAAAATTTCCGTCTCCGTCAAAAACCAGATTTTCAACGTACGGCGCAAATCCCTCGCCGTCTATCCAGCCTAATCTGCCGACACTGTTATACTCCGGTATTCGCTCGTAGTTGTAGTTTTCTATATCGTGCAGGTATTTCACCATGTATGCCCCGTTCTCGCTTGTAACGGCGATGCCGAGGTCGGCAAGGGCTATTATGGCGGTCTTGCTCGCTATGGTCTTTTTATCTACTACAACCGATTTCCACTTTCGTCCTTTTCGGAAAGCCAGCTCTAATTTTTCAGTCAGAGTGTCTATATTCGTAAGCCTTTTTACGGGCATTATCGGATGCACGCATACGGTTATAACTCCGTTTTCCGTAAAGCTGACTATTCCGAAATCATCCGCTTTATATGAGCCGCAATCAAGCTCCAACGGCTGATCGTCAAAGTTCGTTACATTATTATTTGTAGAAACTTCTACGGTCTTATGTTTACGGTCCTTACAATACTCTCGGTACATCGTTTTAAAATTCGTTATCTTGCAGTCCTTTTTTGCGTTATCCGCCATAATGTTAAGGCAGGCGCTGCGCTGAAAGTCGGACAGCGAAAGTAAAAATTCATACGGTTCTTCGGAAAATTGATATTCTTCGGCAGTATAGTGTTTTATATTAATCTGCTGCATTTTTATCAACCTCCAAAAGTTCCAGTATCTTTCCCGGCGTACCGTTTTTATGACAGAACACAAACTCGATGTTATGCTTGTACTGCCATGATTTCATATATTTATACAGCGTTGCGCCGCTCATTCTTACATAAGGCGTTCCGTCTTTCTTTACAGGGGATTTCCACTGCGCTACGTCCTCTATTCTGTCCAGCTTTTCTTCCACCAGTATGTACATCTTTGCCCCTATTGCGCTTAAACGGTCTAATTCACGCTTAAAACGTCCATGGTCATTTACTATATTTGTTGCTATCTCCATCAGATTTTGCTTTCTGTCAATCAATAACAACGGATTATCCGCCCTCTGATAGTCTCCTATGTACAGCTTTGTACGGTCGTGGGGTATTCCGTGTTTATCAAAATACCCCGTGATGTGCTTTATCTTGTCTGTCTTTTCTCTTGTATCAATCAGTATCACTGTATCGCCCCCTTAGAATGGGAGTTCTTCATCGTCTGTCGTTTCGTCAACGGGCGTAAATCCTACAGGCGCATTGCTGTCTGGGGGTGCGGACTGGGAGCTGTCCTTCTTTGAAGGAGAACCAAAATCGAACTCATTAATTTTTATCTGCCACCCGTCTATCATTTTTCCGTCCTTCTCATAGCGGTTATTCTGCATTTCTCCCCGTATGATTATCCCGGCGCCCTTTTTAAAATATCTGTCTATCGTTTCGGCTCTTTTCCCGAAGCATGTACAGTTAAAATAATCCGTTACCGGCTTTCCGTCCTTATCTTTAAAGGAACGGTCTACCGCAACGGAGATTTTACAAACGCTTTTGTCTCCGTCATAAAATTTTGTCTCGGGGTCTCTCGTCAGTCTCCCGTGTATGATTATACTGTTCAACTTCTTCACTCCATTTCATAAAACAAATCCCTTGCGTCTACCACTTTAAATTTTTTTGTCGCCTTGCAGTAATCGCAATGCTCACATCTTATTGGCTCGGCTAATCCTTTCTTTATATCGTCATAGTGATTGACCATACCGATGAAATAGTTTAATCTTTCGTTTAAAAATTCCTGCGGTATTTCTACCCCCTGTAAGTCGGTAACAGGCTCTTTTGTGGCTGCCGCAAGTATAAAAGGCTTGTTATTGCCCTCTATATACTGATAAATCGCTCCCTGTAAGTCATAACCCCATGCCGAGAACCACGGCTTTCTCTCTCCGTCTTTCCATACAGGGGCAAAGTCCTTCATTATTTTAAGGTCTACAATCTTATCGTCATGCAGTACGTCTATTTTTATTTTTATGGGCACGCCCTCAATCTCCCCTGTTTTTATTACCTGTTTTTCGCCGTTCAAGTATCGCATAAACTCCTCATCGGATTCTATCCTGTTAATGATTTCCTCCGCTTTTTTATACTCGGCTTTAAGAGCACCGCACGATGTAAATATTTTCGGATTTTGCGCTTTAAAAATATCCAACGTCCCTTCAAAATGTGCGTCCACATACGAACCGACAAGCAGCGCCGTTGTTTTCGGTCTCTCCCATTCTCCCTTTACAGAAGCAAGGGCGGCGGCTTCGCACTGCTCAAACGCTTTAAACTGCGATACGGACATATATTCCATATCGGCTTCTTTTGAGAAATAGTTTTCATTTGTCAGCTTCATCATTCTTTACAGCCTCCGTTGCTTCAGCGACTTTCTTCGCGCAATCGGCGCAAAGAACTTTTCCATACTTTTCTTTTGTATAAGCAACCATTTCAACAGCGCCCTTTTTTCCGTAGGCAGTAACAACCCTGTCGCATTTCTCACACTTATACCCTTTGGGGACAAACTGCCGTATTCTTAATCCTTCTGTAAAGCCTCCGTCCTGCGGATCTCTTACTTTAGGGTCAATATATAACTGTATCGGCTTTCCCTCCAGCATTTCTGCCGTATCTGCTCCGTAAGCTTTTTTTAACGCTTTTCTGTTGGTTGCGTTAAGAATTAACGGCTTAACCTCTTCGACCCCTTTTACACTTTTTTCCTTAAATTCAATTACTACATGAGGTTCTTTTCTGCCCTGCGCCAATGTAACCTCGCCGTACCACAGACTGTCTATAGTCAACACAGGCTCTATTCCCTGATCTATTGAATATGCCCCTATATACTCGCTGTTGAAGTATCTCTTTAGGCTGCCGCTTCCGGTTATTCTTTCCATTGTTCTTCCTCCCTTTCCTTAAGCATTTGTTTTATAGAAGAAGTAACGAGTTCCAACACTATCAGCGCCCTTCTGTATGTCATTGTTGTAGCCGCCGGACTGACAAGTACAGTCGCTATCTTAGAAACCGTTTTCATCATATCGCTCCATTCGTATGGATGTATGTAATAACCTATGCGGCTTGATACTTCATCAGCTTCTTGGCTTAAATTAGGCAATCTCATTACGCTTCCTCCTTATTTATCCCGAATATTTCCAATACATCCGATATGTCCAGTCCCTTTTTTACACATCCGCAATGATAGTATTCTTCATATATGTGATAGAACTCTTGTCCCTCTCTTATAGGCTCTCCGCAGTATTCACACTTGTATACCTCTTTCGGAAGTTTTCTTCTTTCTCCGGGACAGCCGTGTATATGGGGATATGTATGGCAGTATTCACATGTCATCGCCAACGCCCCCTATTGCGCTGAGTTTTTCTCTAAGCTCGTTGTTCTCTTTTTTGTACTTATCTATTTCGTACTGCAATCTTGTGTTTTCATCCTCTAAAACATCTATATCCATGTTCAGGGATGCTATTTTCCAGACAAGCACTTTTTCAAACTCACGGTCATTAAAATTTCTGCTTTCGTTCATTCCTCTTCACCCTTGCCTTTTCTTCCATCAACGAAGTTTTTTATTCAAATCGATATACCAGCAACCCTCTTTATTATCAAAAAGAAGGTTATATTCCCCTACCCACTTATCAAAACGCCTATTTATTTTTACCCTTGCGGCTGAGTTTTTGTTTTTTTTGACACAGCTTTAATCCAATCGTGCTGTCTGCTGATTTAAAATACAGACGGTCAGCCGTAAGGGCATAGATAATATGCTCTGTTGACGTTATTTTCAACTGAGAATTATTATAGAATCCAAGGTGCATCACTTTTGATTTTCCGTTCGTTACAAGTGTTACTGCTACATCGCAATCATAATGACGTGTGTTATTATGCTTTTTTGTTATCCATTCCATATTTATTCACCCTTGCCTTTTCTTACGTTTTCGGTTATCATATAAGTGATTATTTTCTTGTGCCCCTTGTTGGAGTTGCCGCTCCGCAGGGGCTTTTTTATTTATTAAAGTGTTACTATAACTATTCCGTCATTTATTTCTTCTTTGAGTGCTTCTTGAAGGTATGCTTTAATCGTATATCTTGCAGTCATCTTCCACATACCGCCGTCCGCTTCGAAAAGTCCCACCTGTCCACCGTCTCCTATTCTTAAGAGGAACTCACTTTCAGGTTGTTCCACTTCAAAGAATGTTCTGTACGGCTTAAGTTTTACTATCGGTTTAATCGGAACGTTTTCCGTCAACGCTATTCCTTTTCTGACTGTAACCTGCTGATTAAGTCCGTTGTCATCACTCTTTACACTGTTCTCCAATGTCATTGAACTTAATAATTTAAGAAGATAATCAATATCATCAGTATGCTGATATTTACTTCTGAGCTCTATCATAGCTTCCTCATATCCTCTGAAACCTTCTGAAAAAAGATTATTTCTTGATGAAAGGTTTATTATGTTGCAAATCTTACCTGGTTCTATAAAACCTCTTTCTGTACGACAATTCACGGCGTTATAATCCGATACCTCAACAAATAACTTTGCTTCGGGAGTTTCTGCACATTCGTTCTTGACCCAACACACAAAACCTTCAAGACTTGTTACCGTTACATTTGAAGGGACAATAGGTTTTTGTGCAATAACTTTTAATTCTCCGTCTTTACCTCTTGCAAAAACATCGTCATTAATTTGAATTGTTTTTATCTCTTCTCCCTCTATTGCCATTTCCCTGATTTTTTCGATTGCTTCTTTTAACATATTTCTTCCTCCTTATCTGCTTGATACAAGTTTAAGCTGCGCCGGTGTTTCCTGCTCTCCTCCGAACAAATCAGCCTGTCCGGGTATCTGCGCCGTCATCTCTACCGCCTGTATTTCTTCTCCGACTTTACCTACATACAAAGCTGTGGCAACCGGATTTGTAGGCGCTAACGCGCTTTTTGCCGTAGCAGCTACCGCAAGAGTCTGTCTTTCGTCATCCGGCTGAATTTCAAATGTTACTGTCAGTTTTCTTTTGGCTGTTGCCTTTGTGTTAGTGTCGAGGATATTTTCAAGAACCTTTGTCATTTCAAGGTCTATTCTTTCTTCAATTGCTCCTCGCGCCATCTGCACAATTGATTTAATGTTCCCTGTTTCCATTGCTTTTACCTCCGTTGACTTTTTTATTATTTAGAGTTATTATGTAATTGGTTTTTATTACCTGTCCCCTTTATCGGAAACCCCTTTCCGTTGGGGGCTTTTTTATATTCCGCACAGGCTACTCCTCTTGACCTGTCCTTACATCTGCGCCACTTCGCACAGCTTTTGCATTGGTCTTTCACCGCCTACCTCTCCTTTGTATTGACCGAATACAGCCTTTAATCTTATAGTCGTCCAACTCCGCTTCTTTGCGTATTTCTATAAGTACTATTTCCTTATACGTTTTCCTGGCGGCGTCATCCAACTTCTTATCGCTCTCCTCGTTTGAGGGCTTCGTATCTTTCTTTGTATCTCTCCGCTCTTTCATGCTCCTGCTCCGCCTCTCTGCTTATGTGGTGTATGTATATCGCGCTGATGATTGTTATTACTATCCCATAAGCAAGCCAGAAGCTTACTGTTTCTACTGCTGTCATTGTGGATCCTCCTTTCCGAAGATTTTCGCCATACCGCAGACGAGCGTCTTTGCCACTTCTTCCGCAAGTTTTTCATAATTAACCTTTACGTTTATACTCGGCGGCGGTTCAAATCCATCCACTTTTATACCGGTTTCTTCATACAACGCCTTTGGCAGTATAACGTACTTCTTTCTGTTGCCGTCTTTTGTAACTGCCGCTATGGGCAGCTCTCCGCAGTCAATCATCTTTCTGACTGTCGGCGGTGTTACTCCTAGTTCCTTTGCAACCATGTCGATTGTTATTTTCATTCTTCCCACCTCCTAACTAACCTCTTGTTTTATTTCTTAAACCCTCCTATACTTGAATTACAGGTGTTGCAGCACCGAGTAATTTTGAAAGGAGAATTTATATGGAAACTATTTGTCCACTTCTGTCTATTGGTAAAGATGCGTTTGTGTATTGCAACGAAAAATGTTCTTGGTTTTGCAGAGAAGAGCATAAATGTGCAATATCAAAACTCAATCACCTTGAGGATATAGACAAAGCTATAGCATTTAAAGCCTAATTGTCTGATAGAGCCTATTACTCAACAGTTTTAGGCTCTATTTTCTCGTTGCCAATAAGTAAATTGCCTTAACCGCTGTTGTAATCTCATTTAAATCTACCGCTTCTGAGCAGTTCAGAGCTTTATCAATCCTTTTTTCTATCAGCTCTGTGTATTTGTTGAATATCCTATTGCAATCGTTCATTCTTCTCACCTCCTAACTAACTCAATCTTGATTTTTAAACCTTTATTTTTTATAATTTAGGAAAAAAACAAAGGTATTGATTTTATGTTTATCGATAAAAACTCCAAAGCTCTGATTAAATATCTCTCAACACATAATCCGTCAAACGTGGACGGTAAAAATGTATATCTACTTTCTTCTCTTGCAGCAGTTGTAAACCAAAAGCAGAAAGTTCATAAAACTGATAACCACTCGGATAACACATCAGATAACTCCGAAATTTCAAACAAAGATGAAGTTTCAAGCTATGATAGGGTATATCCTTACCTAGTAAAGTTAAAAGACGATGGATATATAATCAGTTATGAATTTCAAGGCAAGTCATCCGTTAAAATATCTTTTACTGTTCAACTTGAATTTTGGAGAGATTACAGAAGACATTTGTTTTTGCACGATATAGCTATTCCTGCTATTGTTTCTTTGGTTGTTGCTCTTTCTGCCGCATTGTTCACACAGGCTATCCAATCATCTGATGAAAAAGAACCAGAGTACCAAATTCATCAGGAAAGCAATTATGGAACTGGCTAAAATGGCATCCGTCCTATATATCTTTAAAAGTGTACTAAGCGCACTTTTTAAGTCCCAAACCTCTTGGCTTACTGTATCAGAGTTACATTCCAGCCTCTCTATCCTCTGTTCGATAGTTGTTTTTTCGGCTTCTTTCTCTTTGCTCATATTTATACCTCCATGTGTTACTCTAAAATGCTTATTTAGCTAACAGAAAAAGTATATTGATACCGATTGAGACTACTAAGCTCATAACAACAGCTTCGATTTTTCCCAGTCCCAGTACTGATTTGAACCACCATTTTTGGTTCGCTACCTTTGCTTCTGTTTCAGCCTGAAGCCTGTATATCAAGTCAATCATTTTGTCCATACGTTCATTAAATTTTATTGTGCTCGGATTGTTTCGACAGTTCTTGCATTCTTCGTACTCAAACGGATTATCTTCGTTCATTCTTCCCACCTCCTAATCGTTTATCTCCTGTCGGGTTCTTATTTGTAACTTTTTAAGATACTCAACTAGCAAAAAAAATATCGATTGGATTGTCTATGTTGAGTTTATCAATCATTATCTGAATTTCATCACTACCGAAAACTCCTATTTTCATCTTCTCATAAAATGTTTTAGGAGTAATACCGATATACTCAGCCATTTTAGCTTGCGAAATTCCGTTTTTTGCTAGTAATCCTTTTAGTTCATCTGTTTTAATCATCAAATCACCTCCGTAACTTTTTAAGTTACTCTCATTATAACACTTCTTTGTAACTTGTCAAGTTATTTTTTTATTGACCTATAACATTTTTGTGTTATAATTAAGTTACTATAGGAGGTGAAACTATATGACAGTAGGAGAACGAATTAAAAAGAAACGAGAGAAAATGAACATATCTCAGGTTGATTTAGCTCGTAAAATCGATTGTACAAAACAAACTCTTTATAAATATGAAAATAGCATAATAACTAATATTCCATCTGATAAAATAGAAAAAATTGCTAGGGTACTCCTTACTACTCCTGCATATCTGATGGGCTGGGAAGAACCCTCCCCAGCAAATAAATTAGACTACAGCAAAATTTCCAATATCATGCCTCTTCCCTATAAGGAAGGTCGTACAGTTCCGCTCATCGGTTCTATAGCCTGTGGAACGCCTATACTTGCCGATGAAAACATAGAAAAGGAAATTATGCTACCCGAAGATATATCGGCTGATTTCTGTTTGCGTTGTAAAGGCGACAGCATGATTAATGCCAGAATATATGACGGCGATATAGTTTTTATCAGAAAACAGCCTATGGTTGAAAACGGGGAAATAGCGGCGGTGCTTATAGATGAAATGGCTGATGTTTCAGAGGCTACTTTAAAAAGAGTATATATCTATGAGGATAAAATAATGTTAATAGCTGAAAATCCCGCATATCCGCCCATGGTATATTCCAACGAGGATATGAATAGCGTTAGGATTGCAGGTAAGGCTGTGGCGTTTTTGAGTAGAGTTAAATAGATCAGCTATCTATTAAGGGGGCAAAAGCTTATGGATAAGGATTTTTATGATAATCTGCAAAAACAACATGAGGCTGAAATTAAAGAAAGTACTCTTCATTACAACAAAATACAAGAGATTGAAAAGAAATATCTTTCGAAGCCGTTGAAATTTCTATATAAACTCTGTCTTTTGTTTATGCTTCTTGCGTACTTATACGGAGCACAACATTTATCTTTGCACTTCTGCTATCTTAAAGATATAATTATGATATAAAAAAGATAAGGAGTGATACTATGAAAAAACAGCCAAATGCTTATCCCTTAAGAATTGATGAAACTCTGTCCGCTAAAATAAAATTTTTAGCTAAAGAAAATGACCGTTCCTATAAAGGACAGATTGAAAACATTTTAAAAAAATATGTCGCTGAATACGAAAAGGAACACGGCGAAATCGAAATCAATCTCCCTGAAGAGCCTTAAATCCTTCGTATATTAGCCTGTTTACCATCTCGTTGAAGCTGATACTTAATTTATCGGCTTCTTTTTCTATTCTCCTCTTCGTTTCAGCAGGAAGGCGGATTGTTGTTTGCTCCTTCATCCCTCCACCTCCTAACTAACCTTATTAGATTTAGTACTCATAGATTTTTCATCCTTGATTTTCATTGCAATGATAAACCCTTTAGCTACATCCCTATATTCTGTAGGGATACCAGTTAATAATTTATCCATTTCTTTTATATCTTCTTCTTGTTCCTTTATGTCCTTAATATCAATCATCTTTGTGCCTCCCTTCTGTTTACTATGTCATCATTATAATTGACTTTTTAAACATTGTCAATATTTTTTTGTTGACTTTGTAAACTACGTAATATATAATCAAGTTAATAAAAGATTAATCGAGGTGAGAAACATGAGTGAAGATATGAGGGATAGAATAGGCAAAGTAAGAGAAAACGAGAAAAAGAGCCAAGAAGAGTTTGGAGCTATTTTAGGTGTAACAAAATCAACAATTTCATTATTAGAAACAAAAAAAAGAGAGCCTTCTGATAGACTAATAAGAGATATATGTAGGGAGTTTAGCATAAGTGAAACATGGTTACGTACAGGTGATGGTCCTATGAAAAGACCTCCAAAAACAACTGATAATATCCTTATGGAAGAAATAGCTAAATTAATAAAGTCTGATGATGAATTTGTAAAGAATTTTATATTAGAATATTTAAAATTATCCAATGAATCAAAGCAGGAAGTTAAAAACTTTATTAAAAGCATTTCAAAATTTGTTAAATAAAAAAGGCGGTTTTTATAAACCGCCAGCATTAACTATCAAGGATCATCACTATAAAGTCATGTATTAACCATAACATTTTATCACTGCATTGTGTAAGCATTTTAGTAATAGTGCTTCTTAATTCTTCATTAGACATAATGACACCTCCTGAAGTAATGTGGCAGTTATAATATTAAAGAGAACAACTTAATTATAGAATATATTTTCGCATATAACAACATATTTTCTTGTTTATAAAATAAACCGTCATAATCCACGAAAATATTTTCTTACATTTGTATAGTTTTTAGCAACGTATGCTTATTTTGGAATATATTTCTATGGCTTTATTTTATCATATATTGGTCGAATTTTGTATAAGTAAAATTTTCCAATTATTTTTAAAAGGGAGTGTTAAATCATGGGGCTCAAACTTAAAATATAATACACTGGCCAAACAAACGGATTTGTAATATAATCACTTGAGGAGGTAATTAAATTGAATAATCCACTTAGATATCCTGGAGCCAAATCTAAATTAACTAAATATATCACAAACCTTTTAAACAGTGAGGGTCTATCTGGGTGTACATTTTATGAACCATATGGTGGAAGCGCAGCATTAAGCTTTAATCTCCTTGAAAAGAAAGTAGTTAAAAAAGCTGTTATTAATGAAAAGGATCCTTTAATATTTTGTTTTTGGTACTGTGTATTATATTATACCGAGGAATTAATACATATGATCGAAACTACAGAAATATCTATTGATAATTGGTTTAAATATTGCCAATACAGAGATATAAATTTCATAAAAAATAAAACCATTTTAGATATAGGGTTTGCTGGTCTTTTTTTAAATCGTACAAATTTTTCAGGTATTTTAAAAGCTGGACCGATAGGCGGAAAACTTCAAAAATCCCAATACAAAATTGATTGTAGATTCAATAAAAAGGTGTTAATACAAATCATACGAGATTGTGCTGAATATAGAGATTTTATAAAACTATATAATCTTGATGCAATTGATTTTATGAAAACTAGAATTAAATATAAAAATAATTCTACGATTTTTGTATATATTGATCCTCCTTATTATGCAAAAGGTCAATCACTATATAGATACTATTACGACAATAGTCAACATGAAAAGTTATATAATTATATTAAAAATAAGGTTTATCCATGGATTATAAGTTATGATGATCACCCTTTTATTGAAAAACTTTATTCTAGTAATAATAGAATCAAATTTTATTTGGATTATTCTGTAAGAACTGCTAAAAAGGGAACAGAACTTTT
>ENA-ORSX01001734-ORSX01001734.1-human-gut-metagenome-genome-assembly--contig:-NODE-1734-length-14462-cov-25.948220_pt1 | contig 14462 bp, 11 predicted proteins | sample MGYA00241904_ERZ509172 | MGnify/ENA primary metagenome ERZ509172 (study PRJEB26280, sample SAMEA2338795) | human gut metagenome | biome: human gut; feature: human-associated habitat; material: faeces...
TCAACCTGTATAAATTTTTCAATGTTCTTTTAATTTAGCCTTGACTTTTTATTTGTAGGCTATCTTTAGATTTCATAGGTATTGATTTCCGTATTTATATTAGTGTTCATACTTAATTTTAACGAATTATTAAAAAAAAGCAGTTCGTATTTTCGGTAAAATGTTATAAAATTAGTTTAACAGAAGAAGGTGTCGAATAACAAAACAAAAAAGCAAAATAACAAACGCAGGGTTGAGATTATTTTTGTATGATACAGATAAATAAGAGTGACAAGGAGGCTCAATATGAAGAAATTTGAAGAAACATTTTTGCTCGGAGCGGCCACAGCAGCACATCAGGTAGAAGGCAATAATAAAAACAGTGACTGTTGGGCGATGGAACAGATGGAGCATACTGCCTATTTAGAACCATCTTTAGATGCAGTAGATCATTATAACCGGTATGAAGAGGATATTAGATGGATGGCAGAGGCTGGATTAAATGCCTATCGGTTTTCATTGGAATGGGCGAGAATCGAGCCGGAGGAAATGGTGTTTGATGAAAAGGAGATTGAACATTATCGCAGTGTGATTCGATGCTGCAAGAAATATGGAATCGAGCCCATCGTGACATTGCATCATTTTTCCAGTCCGGTCTGGTTGATTACAAAAGGTGGCTGGGAAGCGGAAAGTGTTGTGGAGGATTTCGCAAAATATGTTCGCTATGTCATGGAACGTCTTGGAGAAGAACTTCAGTATGTGTGTACGATCAATGAAGCAAATATCGGACTGCAGATTGCCGGAATCGCAGAGCGTTATAAGAAAATGATGATGGCTCAGATGGGAGCAGCAGGCGGCACAGACGGCGAAGACGGAAATGTACAGATGGGAATGAATCTCCAGAAAATGCTGGAAGGACAGAAGGCTCAGGCAGCGGAAAATAAAAAAGTGTTTGGCGTAGAGAAGGTGGAAAACTTTACTTCTATGCGAACCCGCGAAGGCGATCGTTTGATCATGAAAGCACATCAGGCGGCAAGGAAAGTAATCAAAGAGCTGTGTCCGCAGGTAAAGGTTGGTCTTACGTTGTCACTGCATGATATACAGGTGGCTGAAACAGGCGGCGAAGGATTTGCCCGGAAAGAATGGGAGGATGAGTTTTTACATTATCTCCCGTATATTCAGGAAGATGACTTTTTGGGAGTACAGAATTATACGCGTTCTCGTTTTGGAAAAGAGGGAAGAATGGGAAATCCGGAGAATGCAGAACTGACACAGATGGACTATGAATTTTATCCGGAGGCACTGGAGCATGTGATTCGAAAAGTGGCGAAAGAATTCCATCAGGAACTGATTGTGACCGAAAATGGAATTGCAGTGGCAGATGATAACCGAAGGATTGCCTTTTTGGAACAGGCGCTTGAGGGAGTTCAAAATTGTATTGCAGACGGAATCAAGGTAAAGGGGTATTGTTATTGGAGTCTGTTGGACAACTTTGAATGGCAGAAGGGTTACTCTATGACCTTTGGTTTAATCGCAGTTGACCGCAGCAGCCAGAAACGGATCCCAAAAGAGAGCTTTTATTATCTTGGGAAACAACGTGAGATCCGTTAGAAAAAGGAAAGCATATGGAAAAAGAAACATTTGAATTTATATATTCGGAAAAGGCAAATATACAATCTTTTATGAAAGCTGTGCAGAAATGTGAAAATGATGTCTGGTTTGAAACGTTAGAGGGGGACAAGCTTTCATTAAAATCCACATTTTGTCAAGTAATCATGATTTCCCTTTCCGGACATCCTGAGGTACTTCGCGGAGCAAAGGTCCGGGGAACAGGCAGTCAGGATTATCAGAGGCTATCATTATATCGGGCAGAAGATATGATCTAAAAATAGGAGAGGAAGTTCGATGGAGAAGAAGGAACGCATGCAGTTTTTTCTGGAACTGCTTAATTGTAATTATGAATTGCGGTATTGGAAATATGATGCAGAGTATCATCTGTTGGAAACAACATGGGAAAATGATCTGTTTTCCGGAGAATTTTTCTCTTATGTAGGAATGGAAAAAATTCTGAGAAAACGTCAGCAAGAGGGATTGTTGTATCCGGTCGTGTTAGAAGCAGGGAATAATCTGTTGTGGATTGCGGGATTTGAGCGTACAAAAGAGTGGATCGAACATATTTATTACATCGGTCCGATTTACAGTGGAAGAGACAGTATGCTGATTCTGCGGAAGAAACTGGATTCCTATAATCTTTCTGTGGCGCTTCGCTCCAGGTTGTTCCGGATATTTGAGGAAATTCCGATTGTGCCGGGTAATATATTGACACAGTATGCGGTGATGTTTGAATATGCGATGAATGGAAATCGAATAGAAGCAAGAGAGATTGAAATTGTGAACATTCTGCCGGGAGCGGAAGAGGAAGTGCAGATGGGAGCTTCCGAGAAACATTCAGGAATCTGGGAAGCTGAGCAGAATCTTTGCAGAATGTTGGAGGAAGGAAGTCCACATTATAAAGAAATGTTGAAGGTATCTTCTATGCTGAGTGCGGGAATGAAAGTGGATTATGGCGATACGCTCCGGCGTCACAAGAATAATACATTGGTACTTTTGACTATTTGTTCCAGAGCAAGTATGCGAGGCGGTCTGTCCCCGGAAATTGCATATAATTTAAATGATTATTATGCACAGAAGATTGAAGCATGTAAGTCTATGACGGACACGACAAAGATCTGTCAGAGGTTGTTGGAAGACTATGTGGGAAGAGTGCGTGAAAGCAGAGAAAATCCGAATGTATCGGATTGCATTCGTAATAGTTGTGAATATATCAAAGGGCATCTGTCTGAAGTGATTTCCATAGGAAAATTGGCAGAGCAATCCGGATATACGGAATATTATTTTTCCCGTAAATTTAAAAAAGAGACGGGATTCAGTGTAAATGAATATGTGCTTCATGAAAAAATAGAACAGGCGAAGACGATGTTGACAGGGGGAACGGAAAGTATCCAGTCGATCAGTGACAGTCTTGCATTTGGAAACAGAAGTTATTTTTACTCCTGTTTCCAAAAGGAAGTTGGGATTTCGCCGAGTGAGTACAGAAGAAAAAAAGGTGGAAAATAAAAGGAGAGTTTGAGTTATGGGTAAGAAATTGAGCGCAAGTGAAATCGATGGCGTACAGTATCGTCGTGCAAAGCTGTGGCAGATTATTTTATATGCATGTAATGCATTTGTTGGAATGACAGTATATTCACTGATTGGAATGGCAAGTTATGCTGCAAGTATCGGATTTGGAATCGGAACGGCTGTAATTGGTGTGATTTTGACAGGAACCCGTATTTTAGACGGAGTGACAGACCCGATGTTAGCATTTTTATATGATAAGGTAAATACAAAATATGGAAAAATCCGGATTTTACTGATTGTCGGATTCGTGATTGAAGCAGTTGCACTGTTGTGTATGTATGACTGGGCGGCAGGAAAAGGTCTGGGAACAGTGGCATTTGTATTGTTTTATGTTATCTATGTGATTGGTTATACAATTGTGAATATGACAGCGCAGACAATTCCGCCGTTAATGACCAACGATCCGAGACAGCGTCCGACGCTTGGGGTGTGGGTGACAGCGTTGAATTACATGGTTCCGATGGTATTGACAATTGTATTGAATGTTGTCATGCTTCCGAAATTTGGCGGTACATATAATCAGGAATTTTTAAGCGCAGCATGTAAGCTTTGTCTGCTTTTGGCTGCAGTAGGTGTCGCATTGGTATGTATTGGAGTGAGTGAATATGATAAACCGGAAAATTTTAAAGGTTTGACAAAGGAAAGAGAGCCGTTAAAAGTTAAAGATATGTTAGAGGTGCTGAAAGGCAATCGTCCGCTGCAGTGCTATATTATTTCTGCTGCATCTGATAAAATTGCACAGGTAACAGCTTCTCAGGCAGTCATTGTAACCTTGTTAAATGGAATTATTATCGGTAATATGGGGATTTCTACGATCCTGACTGTAATTGGAATGCTTCCATCTATTTTGTTTGCAATCGGAGGAGCAAAGTATGCAGGAAAGTATGGCAATATGGAGACCATTGTCACATGGACCAAAATTTGTATTGTAATTTCAGTGATTATGTGTGGATTCTTTGTGGTTATTAATCCGAAGGATATTGCAAAAATGGGCGTGGTGACAATTATTTACGTGGTATTCACGCTTTGTAAAAATGGCGCTAATATGTGTGTAACAACAGCAAATACAGCGTTTATGTCAGATTTGATCGACTATGAGCTGGACAGAAGCGGACGTTATGTACCGGCAGTGATAACAGGAACTTACAGTTTTCTTGATAAACTGATTTCTTCTTGTGGTGCGGCGATTGCAGCAGGTGCAGTTGCGCTGGTTGGTTATAAAACAACGGTTCCACAGCCTGGTGATGCAAGTACACCGGCAATTTTTTGGCTGACCATGTTCTTGACGTTTGGACTTCCGATTATCGGATGGATCTGTACATTGGTGGCTATGAAATTCTGTAAATTGAACAAGGCAGAAATGGTAGAAGTTCAGAAACGGATTGCAGCGAAAAAAGAAGCGCTGAAAAAGGAGGCATAAAACTTGAAAAAGTATTATTGTAACCCGATGAATGTTCCATATCGGTATCAGTTTAATATGGATCCGAGAACTCATGGAAAGCTGCAGATCGACCGGGAGGGGGCTGATCCATCGATGATTTTATTTCATGGAAAATATTATCTTTTTGCGTCTATGAATTTATCGGTATGGGTATCAGAAGATCTGGTTCACTGGGAGTCATATAGACTCCCGGAGAACCTGCCGTTGTATGATTATGCACCTGATGCACGTGTGTGCGGAGACTATGTATATTTCTGTGCATCGAAAAAGGGAACGGTATGCAATTATTACCGGACCAAAGATATTATAAATGGACCTTATGAAGAGATTCCGGGAACGTTTGATTTCTGGGATCCAAATTTGTTCTTTGATGAGGACGGAAAGATCTATTTTTATTGGGGATGTTCTAACCAGACGCCTGTCTGGGGTGTAGAATTGGAGCCGGAGACCATGAAACCGAAAACAGAATGGAAGGAATTACTTTTCGGAGATGGGTATTGCCGCGGTTATGAACGAATGGGAGAAGATCATTGTGAATTTCCTCGTAGCGATGAAGAGGTTGAAGTGATGTTCCAGGCGTTTGTACGACAAAGTCAGATGCCGGAGGAGTCAATACCGAAAGTTTATATTCCTGCAATTAAAGGAATGTTTACGAGACGTCCTTTTATTGAGGGACCCTGGATGGATAAATATGAGGGAAGATATTATCTGCAGTATGCCTGTCCGGGAACAGAATATAATGGTTATGCGGATGGTGTCTATGTAGCGGAGCATCCGCTGGGACCATTTATATTGGCGAAGAATAACCCGTATTCTTATCATCCGGGTGGTTTTATGCCGGGAGCCGGGCATGGATCTACAATGAGGGATTTACAGCAGAATCTCTGGCATACCGCAACAATGCGGATCAGTGTAAATCATCAATTTGAACGCCGGGTTGGTCTGTGGCCGGCTGGTTTTGATTCGGATGGAGAACTATTCTGTAATCAGAATTACGGAGACTGGCCTATTGCGGTTGAGGATGGTAAGATGGATCCCTGGAAAGAGCCGGAATGGTTTTTGCTGAATTATGCAAAACCGGCAAAAGCCTCTTCTTTTGTAAAAGGAAAAGAACCGGAGAAAGCATTTGATGAAAATGCAAAAACGTGGTGGAGAGCAGCAGATTCTGAGAGCGGACAGTGGCTGGAGACAGATTTGGGAACGGTGATGGATGTGCGTGCGATCCAGATTAATTTTGCCGATGATGCGCTCCCGATTGCTTCACCGGGGAAAATACAGGGCAGTGAAACACAGCCACGTTATATTGAAGAGAGAGAGCTTGTGACGCGTTGGAAGTTAGAAGGTTCTCTGGATGGGGCGGAGTATTTTATGATTGAAGATAAGTCGAAGGTTGATACAGACCTGCCTCATGATCTGGTTGTAAGGGAAGAAGGATTGCAGGTTCGATATTTACGTTTGACAATTGTGGAGATTCCGTATCATGTAGAACCGTGTATATCAGGATTTCGTGTATTTGGAAAGGGCGCCGGAGACAAGCCTGTTCCACCCAAATATCACGCAGTAAAAAGTGAGGATGGACTGGATCTTCTAGTATCGATCGGGGAAACTGCAGATGCTATCGGATATAACATTTTATGGGGACATGAGGAAAGAAAATTGTATCACAGCTATCAGATTTACAGGAATCCGGAATCGGTGCAAAAGGCAGTAGAACAACAGATAGAAAAAAGAATCGGCGCATTGGTGAAAGAGCAGGAGTGCTTTGTACGGGTGGATTCTTATAATGAGAATGGAATCACCCATGGTACTGTAAAAAAGGTGTTGGAAAGAAAGTAGGTAGTGAAATAGATGAAACTGACAATCAATGATAACTGGAAATTTGTGAAACAGGCAGGAAATGCAGCGGAAGCTATGCAGGTAGAGGGGGAACGGATTTCGCTCCCGCATACATGGAATGCCGAAGACGGACAAGATGGCGGGAATGATTACTATCGCGGAACCTGTTGGTATATCAAAGAGCTGACTGAGGTAGAGAAGACAGAAGAGGAAGAAGTGTATCTGGAATTTCTTGGCGCTGCTATGATCAGTGATGTGTATTTGAACGGAGAAAAACTGTTTCATCACGAAGGCGGGTATTCTACATTTCGCGTCAATCTGACAGCGCATTTGACAGAGAAAAATGTACTTGCAGTTGCGGTGGATAATGGGGATAATACGATCTGCTATCCGCAGAAGGCAGATTTTACTTTTTATGGGGGATTATATAGAAATGTCAATCTTCTTGTAGTGCCGAGAGAACATTTTGCGCTGGATTATTGTGGAACACCGGGTATCAAAGTGACGCCGGAAGTGGATCTGGAGACAAAAAAAGCAAACGTTACGGTAGAAGTATGGACTTCCGGGAATCCGAAAGAGGTAACGATTACCGCAGCGGAACAGACAAAGAACGTTGAAGTGTCGGGAAATTACGCAAAGACGGTATTTGAGATTGAACAGGTACATCTTTGGGATGGATTAGAAGACCCTTATCTGTATTCGGCAGAGGCGGTTCTTGCAAGCGGTGACCGAGTGAGTACGAGGTTTGGATGCAGAACATTTGAAATGGACTCACAAAAAGGATTTCTTTTAAATGGCCGCAGTTATCCGCTGAGAGGAGTGAGTCGGCATCAGGATGTAAAAGGTGTTGGAAATGCTTTGTCATTGGAAGACCATCAGCGTGATATGGAGATTATCAAGGAACTGGGGGCAACGACACTTCGTCTTGCTCATTATCAGCATGCGCAGGAATTTTATGATCTGTGTGATGAAAATGGTCTGGTTGTATGGGCAGAAATTCCGTATATTACGATGCATATGAGCAGTGCGCGTGCCAATACGCTGTCTCAGATGGAGGAGCTGATCGTACAGAATTACAATCATCCAAGCATTTGCTGTTGGGGGCTGTCCAATGAAATTACAGCTGCTAGTGCAGTGGATGAGGATTTGCTGGAAAATCACAGACTGTTAAACGATCTTTGTCATCGGCTGGACGCTACCCGTCCTACGACTATGGCAAATGTATTTATGCTGGAAATAGACAGTCCGATCTTGGAAATTCCGGATATTAATAGTTACAATCTGTATTTCGGATGGTATCTTGGAGATTTGGAACAGAATGAGGAATTTTTTGACGAATATCATGAGAAATATCCGGATCGTGTCATTGGCTTTTCTGAGTATGGGGCAGATGCTAACCCACAGTATCAGTCATCCAAACCGGAGAAGGGAGATTATACAGAAAGTTATCAGGCAGTGTACCATGAGCATATGTTGAAAATGATTGAGGAACGCCCTTGGCTGTGGGCGACGCACGTATGGAATCTGTTTGATTTCGCCGCAGATGGAAGAGACGAAGGCGGAAAACATGGGGAGAATCAAAAGGGATTGGTTACCATTGACCGTCGTTTGAAAAAGGATGCGTTTTATTTATATAAGGCAGCTTGGAATCAGAAAGAACCCTTTGTGCATTTGTGTGGAAAACGGTATGCAGATCGTGCAGAAGAGATGACAGAGGTAAAAGTATATTCCAATCAGCCGGAAGTGACGTTGTTTGTGGATGGAAATGAATTAGAAACAAAGACAGGAAAAACGATCTTTGCTTTTTCGGTTGCGCTTCAGGGAGAGCATACGATAGAAGCAAGGAGTGGTGCAGTGTCTGATCAGATGCAGATTCGAAGGGTGGAAGAAGAAAACCCCACATATCGCATGGTGCAGGCAAAGCCGGTTGCGAACTGGTTTGATGCAAGTACATATGATGAAACCTGTTATTCTGTATTTGATAAGTTGGGCGAGATTCGAGAAAATCCAAAGGCAGGAGCGGTCATCAATCAGTTGATGGAACAGGGCGCTCAGAGCCGGGGTGATGTGGCGGAAGCAGTCAAAGACAATCCGGCACTGCAGAGAATGATGGGCAGAATCACAGTAGAAAGTCTTTTGAAACAAGGAGGCGCGGATGCAGAAAGCATCAAGCAGGTGAACCGCATCCTGCAGGGAATCAAAAAGGAGCAGTGAAGACATAAGATGAGCGAGAAAATAAAAGCATTGCAAAAAGGAGAGGGCGGAAATTATATCTTTCCGTTCTTCTGGCAGCATGGAGAAACGGAAGCGGTTCTCAGGGAATATATGAAAGCCATCCATGAGGCAAATATCGGAGCTGTCTGTGTAGAGAGCAGACCGCATCCGGATTTTTGCGGAGAACAGTGGTGGCATGACATGGACATCATTTTGGAAGAGGCGAAACGATATGGAATGAAGGTCTGGATTCTGGATGACAGTCATTTCCCGACCGGGTATGCAAATGGGGCAATGAAGGATCAGCCGTTGGAGTTGTACCGCCAGAGTATTACATGCAGACAGTATCGGGGACGGCAGGGGGAGCAAATTGTGATTCCTGCTGAAGATATCAAGAAGGCCCGTCCTTTTGAGCCCAATATGATGGAGCAGATGATGACTCATAATTCCGCGGATGGAGCTACAAAGCAATTTGAGGATGACAGATTACTTGGAATTTATGCAATTCGTCAAGACGGAGCAGGTGGATTTCTCAGGAAAGAGTATCGAATAAATTTGATATCTGAGGTTTCTGAAAATGGTTTGTTGTGGGAGGTGCCGGAAGGAGAATGGAAGGTTTATGTACTGCAGCTTACCCGAAACAGAGGACCACACCGGGATTACATTAATATGATGGATCGGGAATCTTGCAAGGTGCAGATCCAGGCAGTGTATGAGCCGCACTGGGAGCATTATCAGGCTGAATTCGGAACAACGATCGCCGGATTCTTTTCCGATGAGCCGGAACTGGGTAATGGACATTTGTATGATCATAATAATGGTCTGGGATGTTCAGAGGAAATGGATTATCCTTGGAGCCGAGAACTAGAAGCGGAATTGAGGAAAGAACTGGGGGAAGATTTTGTAGGACGGCTGGCACTTCTCTGGGAGCAGAATGCAGACAAGGCAGAAACGGCAGCAGTGCGTTATGCATATATGGATCACGTGTCCAGATTGGTGGAAAAGGATTTTTCATGGCCGATCGGTGAATGGTGCAGAAAGCATGGAGTGGCATATATCGGACATTTGATCGAGGATAATAATCATGCATCAAAGACAGGGGCTTCTCTTGGGCATTATTTCCGTGGTCTTGCAGGACAGGATATGGCGGGAATCGATGATATTGGAGGACAGGTGATGCCGGGACAGGAGGACTTGGATCTTAATATGCCTCCATTCCACAGTAGAAACGGTTCTTTTTATCATTATGGATTAGGTAAATTAGGTTCCTCAGCAGCGGCGATTGAACCGTTGAAAAAGGGAAACTCCATGTGTGAAATCTTCGGAGCTTACGGATGGGGAGAGGGAGTTCGCCTGGAAAAATATTTATTAGATCATTTTATGGTACGTGGAATCAATCATTTTGTGCCACATGCTTTTTCGGCAAAGGAATATCCGGATCCGGATTGCCCGCCGCATTTTTATGCCCATGGAAATCACCCACAGTATCGTCATTTTGGGGCTTTGATGGCATATGGCAATCGGGTATTGGAACTGCTTAATGGAGGCGTGCATATTGCACCGGCAGCAGTGTTGTATCATGGAGAAAGTGAGTGGATGGGCGATGCAATGGCTTCCGATATAGTAGGGCATCAGTTATATGATCATCAAATCGATTATGATTATATTCCCCAGGATGTGTTTTTGCCTGAAAATGCGTATGATATGGAAATTACATATGATGCAGAACGTGCGGAAGGAAGTTTCCGGGTGAATACACAAAACTACCGCGTATTGATAGTGCCAAAATTACAATTTATAACACCGCATATGAAAGCTGCATTGAAACAACTCCAAGCGGCGCATTTTCCGGTGTATTTTGTAGATGGCTTGCCGGAAGGAGTAGAGGGCGAAGTAGTTTCTCTTTCTGAACTGGCAGAGATGTTGGAAAAATCGGGAATCAGTGAGATTTCTATTACGCCGGAAAATAACAGAATCCGTTATTATCATTATGAACATACGGATGGAAGTGCAGTGTATATGTTTGTTAATGAAGGCAGTGGTGTATATGAGGGAACGGTACTAAAGTCGGATTTCAGAGGATGCTATATGTACGATGCATGGGGAAATACCATTCAGGATGCAGAGGCAGTATGGGACGAGGTGGATGGAATAACTAGGGTTTCACTTGCATTAGAACCGTTGAAAAGTTGTTTGCTTGTATTTGAGCAAAGAGAAAAGGCAGAAGCAGCTTTAAAAGAGAAGAAGATACCGAAGAAGACACCGTTTACCAGAACGGGTGCTGAAATTCAATTTTCAGGGACCTGGCAGCGAAGTATTTGCAGAAGTATTGAGTATCCACACTTCAAAGCGAAAAAAGAAGTGACAATTCCAGATCGACTGCACGAAGAAGAACCGGAATTTTCCGGATTTGTCCGTTATGAAAATCGATTTGTGGGAGAGGCAGCAGCTACATATATTCTGGAAATCAGTGATGCATATGAAGGGGTAGAAGTATTCCTAAACGGAAAAAGTCTGGGGATTCAGATCGTACCAACCTATCGTTATGAATTGAGTTCTAATGTAAAGGATGGCGAAAATGAAATTGCAATCGAAGTTGCAACAACCTTGGAACGTGAGACTGCAAAATATCCAAATCCATATGCAAAATATATCGGTCAGGAAGTGAAACCGTCCAGTTTCTCAGGAATTACGGGAGAGGTAAGACTTCTGAAACATGAAAACTAAATGTGAAAAAGGTTAAAAGGTTACCAACAAATTCACAAGGGTTATCAACAAAAAACACATAGATTTTATGGGAAGTGTATGCTAAGGTAGATATACACTTCCCATTATTAAGTTAATAACAAATTATTTTCTGCAGGATGTTCTTCCTGCGACAGTTCTATGATGGGTTTCATATCGATGTCTGAGTCAGGCACGATCCAAGAATGTAAAAAGTGAAAGACACAAAGGAAAAAGATTTGCACAGAAAAAGGAGGATGTGCCTATGGCGACAAAGTTGAAAGAGTATTTTCCGATATTGAAAGAAAGGGAAACACTGCTTTCTGAGATTCAGGGTAAACCGGAGTTGAAAAAATTATTTGAAGAATGGACGGAGGAACAGCAGAGAGAATTTTTGGATTTCTGTACTGGAGTACGAGGAATCAAGTTTCTGTATGACGGATTCTTTAAAGAAGTAATGAATCCGGAGTATACACCGGAGCGGTTAGAAGAGTTTTTGTCACTGATCTTGGGAAAAGCAGTGAAGATTCTGGAAATCCTTCCCAACGATTCTACACGAATTGCAGATGAGATGACTCTGTTGATTATGGATATTGTTGTACAGTTAGAAGATGGTACAATTGTGAATCTGGAGGTCCAGAAGATCGGTTATAAATTTCCGGGAGAACGGTGTGCCTGCTATTCTGCGGACTTGCTTTTGCGCCAGTATAAACGGGTGAAGGGACGGAAGAAAAAGAAGTTCAGTTATAAAGATATCAAAGGTGTATATACGATTGTTTTATTTGAAAAAAGCCCGAAGGAGTTTCATGCATATCCGGACAGATACAGGCATCAATCAAAACAGGTATTTGACAGCAGACTGGAGTGGAATCTGCTGCAGGAATATATTTGTATTCCACTTGACATCTATAAGGAAAGCTATCAAAATGAAAACATGAATATAGGAAAGCCCCGGTTTGAGAATAAACTGGAGGCATGGCTGGCTTTTTTGTGCATGGATGATCCGGAGGTGGTGATTCGGCTGATCAAAGAGTATCCGGAGTTTCAGGAGATGTATGAGGAAGCGTATCAGCTGTGTCAGAACATGGATGAGGTGATGAGGATGTTTTCGAAGGAATTGCTGGAGTTGGATCGGAATACAGTGCAGTTGATGATAGATGAGATGCAGGATGAGATTAATGTACAGAAAAATATGTTGGAAGAGAAGGATGCAAGGTTAGAACTACAAAGGAAACAACTGGAGCAGCAAGAGTGTGCGAGAAAGACTGAAAGGGTACAGATGTTGCGGCGGGTGTATGCAAAGTTGCAGAATATGGAGGAAACGGCGCAGTTAGTGGATTGTTCTATAGAGGAAGTAGAAGCGGCTGTGAAGGGGTTGAATGAAGAATAGAAAAATCGCTGTTGTGGTTTGGCTAGAATCACAGCAGCGATTTTTGGGTAATTAGAGTTTCTGTTTTTTAACAAGGTTTTTTCGTTTTCTTCGTTTTTGAATGAATCTTACAATTCCAACGATTAGCAGAATGAAAAGGAGAATAACGCCATATAGCATCCATGCAAATTTATTCGGGTGTTTCAAAAGGTCAATGATGTTATGGCTGTCATCCAATTGTTTTCGGTCTTCTGGGGCTGCATAATATGCAGGAATTTCTGAAACTCCATTTTGGTTGGGGGCAAAGGATTCCAGATAAGAGGCCAGTGCGTACCATTCTTTTACTTCTGTACCATTCTGGTCAAGGATGATATGGTCTTCAAAATCGGTGATTACATTTTCGCTCTTGTCTTTTGGGGAAAGTTTTAAGAGCCCCATCGAAGTATCCTCAATAGTTCCCAGCATTTGTGCAGAATAGAGTCCGGCTACAACACGATACAGTTTCTCATCTTCTACAGGGGCACGCTCCTGCCCATTGGTGTATGGGACATTTGTAACAAATTCCACATCAGTTACACGATTTAATAATAAGCGGTTTGGATTGTAAGTCCAGCGAAGACCGCTTGGATAGAGCTGGGCAGTTGTCATGATCGGAGAAATGGAAACATCTATTTCCGCAATTGTTTTTAATTCTTTTCCGGTAAGGTACACACTGACTAACGGATATCCTGGAATTCGATCAGCGCCAATTCCGAGAGAACTGACATTAAAAGCGTCGGATACAGTAACAGTTCCCTTTTGGAATGTTTCGCGAATGGTCCCGGAAGGAGAAATAGCAACGGCTACTTTTTCATAGTCGTTTCCTTCTGCCTGCTGGACGGCATATACATAGGAATCTGCAATGAGACTGCCAAGCGGATCTTCTTTGTGCTCCAGTGCGAAATCACTCATTTGAGTAAATGTAGTCGGGTTTTCGGCAAGAACCTGATCAAACGTATAACCAAAGTTCCACAATCGTATAGGGAGTGCTGCCATAGGTTTCCATTGCTGATCTGATTAAAAGATTGTCATCCGAAGTGTTTTTGGACCAGTCAATATTTGCACTGACAAGAGCCGGCAGTTGAAAATCAGGTGATACTTTTGCATGTGCTACTGCAGAAAGGAGCATATTGGAAAGCCCTTTGCTGCGATAGTCAAATTCGTGATTGCCAAAAGTGGTGGCATCATATTCGATTTCTCCCATTAATAAGAGCTCAGGTGCCTCAGTTTCATAGATTGTCTGGTACAGTGTTCCCATGGCAAAGTCCCCGCCGTCTACTAGAAATGTAGAAGGGTATTCCGCACGTTTTAGATCTACCATGGTTTTTAATTTGGCGAATCCGCCAACAGTTTCGAGGGTTCCGTTTTCTCTGCGGAGGTTGTCTGTTCCGGCTCGGCAGCCAGAGCTTGTGTCAGACAAAGGGGGCAGAAAAGTGTGGCTGCAAGTAGTGCAGCAATCCATTTACATTTGGTTTTCATAATGTCCTCCAGTTTGGTATTTTAATACACTTAATGTCCTATCTGTTATTTTGATTTGCAATAGGCAAAAAATGAATATTGTCGGAAAAAAAGAAAAACAATTGACAAAAAATGAAATCTCGTATATAGTTCACAATGTAAACTAAAGGTAGTGTCAAGTGAGTTATGAAAAACTGAGTTAAAGGAAAAAGGCTCAGACGA
>ENA-ORSX01001739-ORSX01001739.1-human-gut-metagenome-genome-assembly--contig:-NODE-1739-length-14448-cov-6.877996_pt1 | contig 14448 bp, 13 predicted proteins | sample MGYA00241904_ERZ509172 | MGnify/ENA primary metagenome ERZ509172 (study PRJEB26280, sample SAMEA2338795) | human gut metagenome | biome: human gut; feature: human-associated habitat; material: faeces...
ACCTGGCCGCCGACCGGCTCACCCCGGAGGAGTACCAGGAGCTGGCCGGGCTGCTGGCCCCGGAACAGTAATCAACGGCGAAACCGCCGGATAAAAGAAAGGAAGTTTATTATGAAAAGCATCAACTGGAACGAGCTCACCCCTGCCTGCTACGCGATCGCCAACGCTAACGATGTAGATCTGGGCGTAGGCGGCAGCATGGTGCAGAACAACATTCGACACAGTAAGGCGGTGGACATCGGCGCGGAAAATCTGCCTGTAGCTTTCCGGCCTGACTGGGATGCCCTGGGCGCTGATGCAGATCTGGCTGCGGAAAATGACGCGTTTAACGTCTGGATCAGAAAGCGTCAGGCTAACGTTAAGGCCCTGGCCGCCCTGTGGAACGCAAAGGACTATCAGGGCATGGTTGAGCTGATGGAGAACGCCGCCGACCCCGGCCCCATCAACGGCGAGAAGTCCGAAGACCATGAGTAAGTACATAGCGGTCATCACCAGGGCGGACATCACCCGCACCGCCCTGGTGGAGGCCAGGGGGCGGTCTATGGAGCAGGTCAAGGCCGCCTGCGGGTGCCAGTACATCATCAATAGCTGGTTTTACGACACGACCACGGGCCGCCCAGTGGGCAATCTCAAGATCGACGGCACGGTCAAGGCCACGGCCGGCTGGAATTGCTGGGGGCTGACCTGGGACAAGGGGGCAGATATCCGCCTGGACATCGTACCCGACAACGGCGGTGCCTTCTACCTCAGCGGCGTAGAGCTGCTGACGCCCACCAGAGGGCCGGGTAAGGCCCTCAGCTACTCCCCGGAGTACGGGGGCACACGGGGGCGCTCTGCCGCTCTCCTGGCCGGGGCGCGGGTGATCCTGTATTGCTCCGGCGACGGCACCCGCGACGCCAAGACCCCCGAGGCGCTGCGGGACGAACTGGTGAGCATCGGCTGCCGGTACGACCAGGCGGCCAACCTGCGGGCCCTGGGACTGGACGCGGGCAGCTCCTCAAACTGCGACTTTGGGGACGGCCAGCGCATCAGCAACGGTAAGCGGGTCAAGGGCTATCTGTGTATCTGGACGACGGAGGGCGGCCAGGAGCCGCCGGACAAGGAGGAGAGTATGGGCAAGTACAAAGTGACGCCCAGCATCGGCGTCAACATCCGAAGCGGCCCCGGCACCGGTTACGGCAAGGTGGGGGCGTACCCCATGGGCACGGTGGTGGACGTGCTGGAGGCCCGGGACGGCTGGGGCAGGACGGATAAGGGCTGGGTGTCCCTGACCTATCTGGAGGCCGTGGAGGCTCCACAGCGGGTCACGGACACGGGCCTCACCATCCAAGAGGATATCATCTCTGACTGGCGTCGGAATAGGCCGGGCAGGGATACCAACCCGGGGGCCTATATCACCATCCACGAGACCGGCAACGCGGCCAAGGGCGCCGATGCCGCGGCCCACGGGGCCTATCTGGACAGCGACGCCGGGGAGCGCGATATGGTGAGCTGGCACTACACCGTGGACGACCACGCCATTGTCCAGCATCTGCCCGACTACGAGACGGCCTACCATGCCGGGGACGGCAAGGCCGGGCCGGGCAACACCACCAGCATCGGTATCGAGATCTGCGTCAACGAGGACGGAGATTTTGAGAAGGCCAAAGCCAACGCGGCTGCCCTGGTGCGCCTGCTCATGGAGGAGCACGGCATCCCGCTGGACAATGTAGTCCAGCACAACCGCTGGAACGGCAAGGACTGTCCCAAGACCATCCGGGCCACCGCCGGGGCCTGGGAGGCGTTCCTGGCGCTCTGCCGGGGAGAGACGGCGAATGTGTCCAAGTTGGACACCGACGTGGACACGCTGGCTAATGTCGGCATTATCGACCAGCCCGACTACTGGAAAGCCGGGAACTACTCCAAGGATACTGTGGAGGCCCTGATCGGGAAAACGGCGGATTATGTAAGGGAGGACGATTGATATGGAGCATATCAACGGATTCAAGGCGGCGGTCGCCGCCGTGCTGGGCGGTCTGACGGCCCTGTGGGGCTGGTTTGGCTGGCTGGTGCTTGCTTGGCTGCTCTGTATGGCGCTCGACTACGGCACCGGCACCGCCGCCGCCCTCCGGGCCGGGGAGTGGTCGTCCAAGGTGGCAAGGGACGGCCTGTGGCACAAGCTGGGGGCCGTGGTGGCCGTCCTGGTGGCTGCTATTCTGGACGGGGTGATCGGTTTGATTCTAGCCAACATCCCCGCCCTGGAGATGCCCTTCCGGTATGAGGTATTTGTGAGTGTTCTGGTGCTGGTCTGGTATATCATGACCGAGCTGGGGAGCATTGTGGAGAACATCGGTGCCCTCGGCGCCCCCGTGCCCGCATGGCTCCGCAAGGCCATCGCCGCGCTGGAGTCCACCGTGGACGGCGCCGGGGACAAGCTGGGCGGCGGCCAGGACGACGCCCATTAAAGACGCAGCCCCTCCCCATGGAGACATAGGGAGGGGCACAAATATATCGGGATTCCCACAAGGGCAGATGAGGGCAAAATCAATTGGTTTTCCCCTTCTCCCTGTACTTTTTGATTTTGAGCGCGTTTTCGCTTTTTTCACCGACACAATACGCCCCTCTATTATATGGGGCGTATGACTGTACTGCATTGGGGGACCGGCCAAGATCCTTGGCGATTTGGGCGATTGACTCGCCCCTGTCAAGGCGGCCGGAAATATAGCTGGATGTTGGGGTGCTATACTCGCCGGCCTGGATCAATATCCGCCGGATAGACTGCGCACTGATGTTGTACTGCCGTGCAGTTACTCGGATGCTCTGTGTCTGTCGGTATGATGCAATGATATCTTCTTCGGATGGCACTCGTCCGTCCCTCCTTGCTGGATCTATCTGGCCGCCCTCCAGACAGGGGCGGCCAGATATTTGCCGTAATATCAACTAGTTTCAATCCACGCACCCCGTGAGGGGTGAGACTTCTTGCCGCGCTACACATCCTCTATGCTTTGCATATTTCAATCCACGCCCCCGGGAGGGGGGCGACTATCATTATGCGGGTGATGGGATTATCGGCTCCACGTCCAGTTGTCGGGAGCACGGTCCCCGTACAGGTCAGACACGGCCAGGACGCGGGCCTCGACCTCGTGGCGCTTGCCGTCTGCCCCAGGCACCAGCAGGATTACACCGGAGTGGATCGCCCGATCAATCGCTGCGCTGTGATCCTCGCCCGGATCGAGCAGCCGGGCCTCTCGGGTGTAGCAGTACACTGTGCTGCCCATGCCGTCGCTGGCCTTGTGAGCGGTGCTGTGGAGGCCGTCAAGGGTGACATTCCCAATCTTGTATTCTCCCGGCTCCACGCCGTCGGGCAGCTCAATCTTAACCGCCTTGCGGTCTTTGACGGCATAGTCCACGCCCCAGCCGTCGGGCAGCCGATCGGCCAGCGTTGGCCCCTCCGGTCTGGTGGACAGGCCAGACACACCAGCCGCCGCGCCGAATTGATCCAGACAATCCGGGCCAAACTTGGTCTTGTCGCCCATTTTGCGGGCCTGGTGGATCGCTACGATAATATCATAAGTGCGCATGGTTTGCCGTCCTTTCCCCCGGCTCGGCCGGGGCCTCCATTGTGTTGATTGTATCGCGCCCTAGCGGGACAGTCAAGATTTTCCTGCTCCGGCTTTCTGGCCTGTTATCACTTTCAATCTGGTTATATTATAGCATGTACTTATTAAGTACACAAGACGGAAGTTTGCACAAGGCTCGCTGTCCCGTTTTGTGTAAAACATACACTTCACAAGTACATGACAACACGGTACAATATAAGAAGATTGAGGTGATAAGATGGCGTACACAGAGGGCCGGAAGAAAGCTAACAGCAAGTGGGACCGTACCAACCTTGACCGCATGAGCATCGCTCTGCCAGCAGGCACAAAGGCCAGGATAGCGGCCGCTGCGGAGGTGTCCGGTGACAGCCTCAACGGATGGATTAAGCACGTTATTTTGGAGCGCCTGGACATCGTGGAAGGGAGAGAGCTGGAGCAGGATTAAGGGCGATTTTGCAAAGTTAGCTCGGTAACAGAGAGCGGCCCCAGAATATCCCGGGGCCGCTCTCTGTTACTAACGGCAAATGGTTGGTGATTATGACAAGAAGGAAAAAGTGCGCGAAATAACGGTGAAAGGTGTCTGAGGCGAAGCATCATGGAATGATTATGAATGCCTTGTTAGAAATTCTTAATGGCTTTTTAAGAATTCGAGCGAGGTTTTCTAAAGAATCCTCCTTTATACTGATATATGAAAAGGAGGGAACACCGTGAATATTCTGATTCTCACCGGAAAATTCGGCATGGGCCACTGGTCGGCCTCCCAGTCCCTGCGCCAGCAACTGCTGCGGGCGTTCCCCGGGGCGGAGGTGGAGGTGCTGGACTTCGTGGCGGAGGCCATGCCCAACGCCTCCGAGGCCATGTATAAGTGCTTCAACCTGCTGGTGACCCGTGGCAGCGGGCTGTTCAACCTCTACTACAAGCTGACCCAGGATCTGCCCGCCGACGCCCGCCCCCTGTTTGAGACTTTGTTCCTGGACAAACTGGAGGAGCTTGTCGCCGCCCGGCGGCCCGACGCGGTGATCGCCACCCACCCCCTCTGCGCCCGGATGGTGTCCCGCTGGAAGGGGGAGACGGGGAGCGCCCTGCCCCTCATCACCTGCGTCACCGACCTGTCCAGCCATTCCGAGTGGATTCACAAATACACCGACTGCTATCTGGTGGGCTCCAACGACATCCGCAGCCGCCTGGCCGCCAAGGGGGTAGACCGGGACATCATCTGCGTCACCGGCATCCCCGTCCGCTGCGAGTTCAAGCGGCCGGTGCGCCGCCGCCCGGGCCGGGAGCGCAACCTGCTCATCATGGGGGGCGGGCTGGGCCTGCTGCCCAAGCGGGACAGCTTTTATGAGGCGCTGGACGCCCTGCCCGGCGTCCACACCACCATCATCACCGGCAACAACCGCAAGCTCTACGACCGCCTGGCGGGCAAGTATGCCCACATCGAGGCGCTGGGCTTCACCGACCGGGTATACGACTACATGGCCCGGGCGGATCTGGTGCTCACCAAGCCCGGCGGCATTACCTTGTTTGAGACCATCTTCTCCGAGCTGCCCATCCTGGCGTGGGAGCCCTTTCTGGAGCAGGAGAAGAACAACGCCCGCTTCCTGGTGAAGCGGGGCCTTGGCCGCGTGGCGGCCAAGGAGCCCGAGGAGTGCCTGTCCGCCATTCGCGCGCTGATCTACGACGACGAGACGCTGGAGTGGATGGCGGGCAACATGCGGGCCATGAAGGGACAGTTGGAGGAGGAGAGCCTCAACCGCATGCTGGCGGGCCTGGAGGCCGAGAAGGGGGTACGCGTCGGATGAACCGGAAAAAATCCTTGGTGGGGATCGGCCTGATCGCGGCGCTGATGGCCCTCACTGGCTGGCTGCTGTTCAGGGACCAGCCCGTCACCCGGCTGCTCCACACCCTGGGCCAGCTCAGGCCCGGCTGGCTGCTGCTGGGGCTGGCTCTCATGCTGGCCTTCGTGGGGTGTGAGGCCACGTGCTCCCACCTGATCCTGGGACGGCTGGGCCACCGGGCCCCCCTCCGCCGCTGCCTGGGCTACTCCTTCGTGGGCTTTTATGTCAGCTCCATCACCCCGTCGGCCACCGGCGGACAGCCCGCCCAGATCTACTACATGTCCAGGGACGGCGTGCCCGCCGCCCACGGGGCCCTCAACATGATGCTCATCGCCGTGTGTTATCAGGTGGTGGTCATCGGCTACGCCCTGGCGGTGGCGCTGCTCCGCTTTGATCTGGTGGCTAACCTGGGGGGCGGGCTGGGCCTGCTCCTGCTGTTCGGCGCGGTGGTCAACGGCGCGCTGACGGCGGGGATGCTCTGCCTCATGTTCCTGCCCAATGCGGCCAGAAGGCTCACTGGCGGCGTACTGAGCCTGCTGGTGCGCGTCCGTCTGGTCCGCCGCCCGGAGGAGGCCAGGGAGAAGCTGGAGAAGCAGATGGAGGAGTACCGCCGGGGGGCGGACTGCGTCAGGCGCAACCCCGCCCTGGTGCCTGCTCTGCTGGGCCTCACCTTCTGCCAGCTCACCGCCCTGTTTTCCGTCCCGCTGGTGGTGTACCACGCTTTCGGACTGACCGGCAGCGGGGCGCTGGACATCATCGGCACCCAGGCCCTGGTCACCCTGGCGGTGGCCTCCCTGCCCCTGCCCGGGGCGGTGGGCGCCTCCGAGGGCGGCTTTGTGGCAGCCATGAAGCTCTTCTTCGGCGCCGGACTGGTGACCCCGGCGGTGCTGGTCTCCCGGGGCATCAGCTTCTATTCCTTCCTGCTGCTCAGCGGCTGCGTCACGCTGCTGGTGCACCTGCGCACCCGGAACCGGCAGCCTGTGGCGGTGTCCCCCCGGCTCCCTAAGACCGCCCGGGGCACAGTTGTCACCTGAGCGCCGTTTTCCCTCTTGTGCGGCGGCCCGTCCTGCATTATAATGTGAATACGTTTCACGCAGGAGGGGCAAGCTATGAAGTATTTGGGAATTGATTTGGGCGGCACCAACGTGGCCGCCGCTGTGGTGGACAGCGAGGGGACCATCCTGGGCAAGGTGAGTCTGCCCACCCCGAGAGGGGCGGAGGCGGTGGCCGACCAGATGGCCGCGGCCGCCCGCGGGGCGGCGGAGGCCGCCGGCACGGCGCTGGACGAGGTGGCCTCGGTGGGCATCGGCGCTCCCGGCGCCATTGAGCCGGACACCGGCGTGATCAAATACTGGTCCAATCTGGACTTCACCAATGTGCCCATCACCGCCCTGATGAAGGCGCGGCTGGACAAGGAGATCCTGCTGGAGAACGACGCCAACGCCGCTGCCCTGGGGGAGTACGCCGCGGGCGCTGGCAAGGGCAGCCAGTCCATGGTGGCCGTCACCCTGGGCACCGGCGTAGGGGGCGGCGCAATCCTCAACGGGAAGCTCTACACCGGCTTCAATTACGCGGGCATGGAGATCGGCCACTTTGTCATTGAGCACGGCGGGCGGCTGTGCACCTGCGGACGCCGGGGCTGCTTCGAGGCCTACTGCTCCGCCACCGCCCTCATCAAGCGCACCCGCCAGGTGATGGAGGAGGATCGCACCTCCAGGCTGTGGGAGCTGGCGGGGAGCCTGGAGGGGGTCAACGGCCGCACTCCTTTTGACGCCGCCGCCCAGGGCGATCCCGCCGCGGGCAAGGTCATCGACGAGTATGTGGACTACCTGGGCTGCGGGGTGGCCAGCTTGGTCAACATCTTCCAGCCGGAGGTCATCTGCATCGGCGGCGGCCCCTCCGCCCAGGGGGAGACCCTGATGGCCCCGGTGCGCTACATCCTCAACCGGGAGGACTACGCGCGCAACAACCTCCACCGCACCCGGCTGGTACGGGCGGCCCTGGGCAACGACGCGGGCCTCATTGGCGCGGCGCTGCTGCCGCTGTTCCGGTAGAGCTCCAGGGCTGAACTCCGCTCCGGCGCCGCAACGTCAACGGAGGACCTCCCTTACGGCAGGTCCTCCGTTCTTTCGTACCCGGCGCAGGGGCCCTCTTCCGGGGCCGCTGGCTCTGCCCCGCCCTCCTCCGGCGGGAAAAGGAGCAGGGAGAGCCCGAACAGAATGGCCGCCGTGATGGCGATGGCCTGTACCTTGTGCTCCTCCAGCCAGGGACGGTAGGGCTCCAGGGGCGGGACTTTCCCGGCCGCCGCGTAGAGCGCCACCGCAACCACCACGCACAGGGCCAGCCGGGTGACGGTCTGTTGTTTGTCCGGTTTGGTTTCCATAGGCGCCGCCTCCTTCTCTCCATGTATAGCGGGGGACAGGGCCGGGTAGACCAGCAGGCTGCTTCGGATATGAAAAAACGGTAAATTTTGAGGGGGCGTACTTGTCCCACCCGGCGCGATCCACTATACTACAGAGGTATCGGACCGAATTTTGAGGAAATCAGAGGCGGAAGCATGAAACGCAAGCACACAAAGCAGCCGGCCGCGCAGGTCCCGGCCCCCCAGCCCCGGCGGGAGGTGGCCCGGCTCAGCCCCGATCCGGAGCAGGGGCTCACCCTGCACCAGGTAAAAGAGCGCCAGCAGAACGGCTGGGCAAACGACCCGGTGGACTCCCCCACCAAGACGGTGGGGCAGATCGTGCGCGAAAACGTCTTTACCTTCTTCAACTTCATCTTTGTGGTGCTGGCGGCCCTGCTGGTGGCGGTGGGCTCCTTCGACGACATGCTCTTTCTGCTCATCGCCGTGGCCAATACCGGCATTGGCATCGTTCAGCAACTCCGCTCCAAGCAGACCGTGGACAAGCTCAACCTGCTGGCCGCCCCCCGGGCCAACGTAGTGCGGGAGGGGAACCTGATCTCCGTGCCCGCCGCCCAACTGGTGCGGGATGACGTGGCGGAGCTGGCCTCCGGCGACCAGATCCCCGCCGACGCTACCGTCCTCTCCGGCCAGGTGCAGGTCAACGAGGCCCTCATCACCGGCGAGGCCGACGCCATCACCAAGGCCCCCGGCGACGAGCTGCTCTCCGGCGCCTTCGTGGTGTCTGGGCGCTGCCGGGCTCGGCTGGACCGGGTGGGGGCGGAGTCCTATGCCGCCCGCCTCACCCTGGAGGCCAAGAAGGATGTCACCGTGGGCAAGAGCGAGATGATGTCCTCCCTGGACAAGCTCATCCGCATCATCGGCATCCTGCTCATCCCCATCGGCGTGGCCCTGTTCGTCAAGGAGTTCGTCTTCCTGGAGCGCACCGCCCAGGAGGCGGTGGTGTCCATGGTGGCCGCCCTCATCGGCATGATCCCCGAGGGACTCTACCTGCTGACCAGCGTGGCCCTGGCGGTGAGCATGATTCGCCTGGCCCAGGGCAAGGTGCTGGCCCAGGATATGAACTGCATCGAGACCCTGGCCCGGGTGGACGTTCTGTGCGTAGACAAGACGGGCACCATCACCGAGCCCCACATGGAGGTAGGGGAGGTGGTGTACCTGGACGAGGAGAAGTACGCCGAGACCGTGGTCACCGAGACCCTCAACGCCTTTTACCAGTCCATGGAGGCGGACAACGACACCGCCCGCGCCATGGCCCAGAAATTCCACGGCAAGTCCCTGTGGCATGCCGCCCAGACCATCCCCTTCACCTCCGCCACCAAGTGGAGCGCGGCGGTGTTCCCCGGCCACGGCGCCTTTGTGGTGGGCGCCCCGGAGTTCATCATGGGGAACCGCTACGCCGATCTGAAGGAGGCGGTGGACCCCTGGTCGGAGAAGGGCTACCGGGTGCTGCTGGTGGCCGAGTACGGCGGGGTGCCCGACCAGAAGGGGCTGGATCCCCGGCGGGTGTCCCCCATGGCCCTGGTGGCCCTGTCCAACCGCATCCGCCCGGCGGCCCCCAAGACCTTCCGCTACTTCGCCGAGCAGGGGGTGGCCGTGAAGGTCATCTCCGGTGACAACCCCGTCACCGTCTCCGAGGTGGCCCGCCAGGCGGGCATCGAGGGGGCGGAGAAGTACGTGGACGCCGCCACCCTCCGCTCCGATGAGGACATCGCCCGCGCGGTGCGGGAGTACACCGTCTTCGGCCGGGTCACCCCCAACCAGAAGCGCAAGCTGGTCCGCGCCCTCCAGCGGCAGGGCCACACCGTGGCCATGACCGGCGACGGTGTCAACGACGTGCTGGCCCTCAAGGACGCCGACTGCGGCATCGCCATGGCCTCCGGCTCCGACGCCGCCTGCCACGCCGCCCAGCTCGTGCTCCTCAACTCCGACTTCTCCGCCATGCCCAAGGTGGTGGCCGAGGGGCGGCGGGTCATCAACAACATCCAGCGGGCCGCCGCTCTCTATCTGGTGAAGAATATCTTCTCCTTCCTGCTGGCCCTCATCTCCCTGTTCGCCACCTTCCCCTATCCGGTCACCCCCCTCCAGCTCTCCCTGCTCAGCGCCGTCACCATCGGCGTGCCCTCCTTCTTCCTGGCCCTGGAGCCCAACCACAGTCTGGTAAAGGGCAAGTTCCTGTCCAACGTGTTCCGCGCCGCCCTGCCCGGCGGACTCACCGACCTGTTCGTGGTGCTGGGGGTGGAGATTTTCTTCCTCACCTTCGGCTTCAGCGAGGCGGAGCTGTCCACCATGTCGGCGATCCTGCTCATCGTCATCGGCATCATGGTGCTCTATGAGGTGTGCAAGCCCTTTGACTGGAAGCGGCGGGTGCTGTGGGGGGCCATGGCGGGCTCCTCGGCGGTGACAATCCTCGGCTTCGGTGGCAGCTTCGGCCTCAGCCCCCTGGGTACGCAGGCCTTCCTGGTGCTGCTGGTGTTCCTGGGGCTGGCCTACTCCATCATGCGCTTCATGTTGGGCCTCTTCGACCAGGGGGAGCGCCTGCTGAACCGTGGGCGGCATCTGCGGAAACGGAGGTAACGCATGCACATTCGCCCCTACCGCAGCTCCGACTGCCCGGCCTTGGCGGAGCTGTTTTATCAAACGGTTCACGCCGTCAACGCCCGGGACTACAGCCCCGAGCAGCTCGACGCTTGGGCGGATGGCCGGGTGGAGCTGGCCGCCTGGGACGCCTCCTTCCGCGCCCACGACACCCGGGTGGCGGTGGAGGGAGGCGTGATCGTCGGCTTTGCCGATCTCGGGCCGGACGGCTACCTGGACCGCCTCTATGTCCACAGGGACTGGCAGGGGAGGGGGGTGGCCTCCGCCCTCTGCGACGCCCTCCCCGCCGCCCGCATCACCCATGCCTCCATCACCGCCCGGCCCTTCTTTGAGCGGCGGGGCTGGCATGTGGTGAAGGAGCAGCAGGTGGAGCGCCGGGGGGTGCTCCTCACCAACTTTGTCATGGAGCGGTCATGCCCGCCGCCTTCCCGCCCTGTGTAGGGCGCGGCATCCCTGACGCGCCGCTTTTGCCGCGTTCTGGCAGGCCCGCCCCGCCGCCGTTTTTCCCCGTGCAAGCGGGCCTTGCGTGACAAACGGGAGGTTCTCTGCTACGATGGAGGGGAGAGGGGGGAGGCGTATGCACGACATCGCCCGCAATCTGAAGTGTCTGCGGCGGCAGAGGGGGCTGACCCAGGAGGAGCTGGCCGCCCGGCTCCACGTGACCCGGCAGGCGGTGAGCAACTGGGAGCGGAACCGGAACCTGCCCGAGCTGGAGATACTCCTCTCCGCGGCGGAGCTTCTGGGGGTCGGCGTGGACGAGCTGCTCTATGGTCCCCGGCCGGCGGAGGGAGCGGCGGCCCCGGCAAACCGGCGGAGGCGCACGGTTACCGCCGGGGCGCTGTGGGCCGTCTGGGCGGCGCTGTGGCTGGCCTACCAGCTCTGGGCGCTCCCGGCGCTTGAGGCGATGTACGATAAATATGACTACTCTGCGGCGGGCTGGCTGCTGCTCTGGCCCGCCCTGAATCTGCTGCTGGGAATGGCGGTGTGCGCCCTGGTCTCTATCTGGCGGGAGCTCCGCCCCCGGCGGCTGGCACTCCGGCGTGCCCTGTTCTGGGCGGGGGCGGGCTGCGCGGCCCTGCTTCTTCTGGGCGTGCTGCTGTTGCCTGTGCACGGGGCCCTTGTGGCCCTTCATGAGTCCGCCATCCCTTATCTGCTCTGCGGGGGTCTGATCTTCTGCGGCTGGGGGCGAAAAGCGGGTTGATTTCCCGGGTGTTTTCCGGTAAAATGAAAGGCGCGGGGCATGGCTCCGCGCTTACTCTTTGGATAAAGGGGGTATTCTTCATGCTGAAGGTACTCTATCTGTTGAATTTCGCAGGCAAGGCGGGAACCGAGCGGTACGTGGAGACCCTGGTGAAGTATCTCTCCACCGACGGGCTGGTGCAGCCCTTCTTCGCCTACAACGAGGGTGGGCTGCTGGTGGAGCGGCTGGAGGCCATGGGCGTGCCCTGCCGCCGGGTGGAGATGCGCCGCCGCTTCGACAAAAAGGCCGCCCGTGAACTGGCGAAGCTCTGCGCCGAGTGGGACATCGACCTGGTTCACTGCCACTATCTGCGGGAGCACTACACCGCCCTGCTGGCCAAGAAGTACAATAAAAAAATCCGCGTGGTCTATACCAACCATTTTGTCCTGGCCAACGACTTCGTGACCCGCTTCTCCAACCGCATCATGGACCGGCGGCAGGATCAGATGATCGCCGTGTGCAACAAGGGGAAGGAGCAGCTCGTCGCCAACGGCTGGAGCGCCGACCGCATCCAGGTCATCTTCAACGCCGTGGATCTGGATGCCTGGGCGGGAGACCGCAGCCAGTCCACCCTCCGCGCCGAGCTGGGGCTGGACGACAGCCGCTTCGTCATGCTGTGCGCCTCCCGGTTTGCTGGGGACAAGGGACACAAGTACCTCATTGACTCGGTCAAGCGGCTCACCGAGCTGTGCGCCGTGCCCTTCACCCTGGTGCTGGCCGGGGACGGCCCCCTGCTGGAGCCTACAAAAGCCCAGGTACAGGAGCTGGGGCTGGAGGACTGCGTGAAGTTTATCGGCTTCCGCAAGGACATCAAGAACCTCTATAAGGGAGCGGATCTGTACGTCAACTCCTCCCAGCACGAGGCCCTGTCCTTCCTCATTATCGAGGCCATGGCCGCCGGGCTGCCTGTCATCGCCACCGACATGGGGGGCAACTCCGACATCGTCAACGACGAGGCAGGGTGCGGCATGCTGGTGGAGTACGATAACCCCGACTCCATGGCCGTGGCTATGAAGTGCTTTCTGGAGGACCCGGCTTTCGCAGCCCGGTGCCGGGAGAACGCGCGCAGGACCATCGAGGACAAGTTTGAAATCCACAAAATGGCCAGGGCCACTTACGGCGTGTATGAAAAAGCCCTCCACGATTGATTGCTAGGAGTATTATTTTTTATGTCTATTACTGAAAACAGCCTCTTTGTCCGCTTTTTCCTGTCCCTGTGGCTGTGCTTGAAGAACGCGGCCGCCAACAGTGCCCTGGGGCGGGCCTGCGACCGGCTGGAGGGATGGTTTCTCCGGCAGGCGGAGAACAGCGCCATCTGTACCTTCGTCTGGCGGGAGGGCCGCATCCCCAGGGCGTGGCCCCACAGCATTGCATGTCGCCTGTTTACCGCCATCATCAACATCCCCTGCGCCCTTTTCAAGGCCGTCTACCGGGCGGGAAAACGGGTGTGGGACGCCAGTCTGTTCTGCCGCCTGATAGGGGCGCTGGGCGGGGCCTCCTTCCTCTTCCTGGGACTGTTCATGATGGTCATGCTCATGACTCCCCATGCTATGTGGAACAACGTCTACGGCCTGATGGGTGCGGTAGCCCTCACCGGGCTTTTTGTGGTGGGCAGTGCCTCGCGCCCCAAACACCGGCTGGAGCTGGACACCCTGGGGCCCTATATGACGCTCTATATGGCCTTTATCTGTATCGCCCTGGCGGGCTCCCTGTCCACCCGCCTCTCCCTGCGCTTCTTCGCCTTCCACCTGACCGGCTTTTTGCTGGTGCTGCTGGTGGTCAGCATGGTGCGCAAGTATGAGCAGCTCCAGCTCATGGTGGCCCTGGCGGTGCTGGGCCTCTCGGTGGCCGCCCTCTACGGCTGCTATCAGAGCTATATCGGCGTGGATATCGTGGCTTCCCAGCAGGATATGAACCTCAATCAGGGCATGCCGGGCCGGGTCTACTCCTTCTTTGACAACCCCAACAACTTTGCCGAGCAGTTGGCCATGCTCCTGCCCCTGAACCTGGCTCTCTTCCTCAATTCCCGCTGGCGGGGGAAGCTCCTTTCCCTGCTCTCCCTGGGGGTGGGGCTGGTGGCCATCGGGGCAACCTACGGCCGCGCCAGTTGGATCGGCCTGGCCGGGGCAGTGCTGGTCTTCCTGGCCCTGCTGAACTGGCGCTGGGTGCCGGTCTTCCTGCTGGTGGGTCTGGCCGCCATCCCCTTCCTGCCCGAGACCATCTACAACCGCATCCTCACCATCTTCAACGCCGGAGAGGATAGTTCGGTTCAGTACCGTTTCGGTATCTATGAGACTACCAGGAACCTGATGGAGGACTACTGGGCGAGGGGCGTTGGCCTGGGCACCGATGTAATGAAGAAGGTCTTCCAGACCTATCCCACCAACTTCGACGGCTCCTATCCGGTTCATACCCACAACAATTATCTCCAGATGTGGGGAGAGACGGGTATACTCGGTCTGCTGGCCTACCTGTCTCTGCTGCTCTACCAACTGAAGTCGGGTGTGAAAGGCTTCTGTGCCGCCCTGGACCCCCGGGTGAAGCGGATGATGGCCGCCGCCATTGGCGCCTTCTGCGGTATACTGGTCATTGGCGTGGCGGAGTACACCTGGTATTACCCCCGCAATATGTTTACCTACTGGTTCCTGTTCGGTGTCATCGGCGCCTGTATCAAGCTGGTGCGTATGGAGCAGGATAAGCAGGCGGCGTAAGAGGAAAATGTCTACCAAATGTCTACCAAAAAGAGCCCGGAACCGTTGCGGTTCCGGGCTCTTT
>ENA-ORSX01001740-ORSX01001740.1-human-gut-metagenome-genome-assembly--contig:-NODE-1740-length-14445-cov-2.750313_pt1 | contig 14445 bp, 11 predicted proteins | sample MGYA00241904_ERZ509172 | MGnify/ENA primary metagenome ERZ509172 (study PRJEB26280, sample SAMEA2338795) | human gut metagenome | biome: human gut; feature: human-associated habitat; material: faeces...
CCTCTCACGGATGGCCTGCGAGCCGCTGCGTGAGGCGTACATATCTTGAGGAAAGCGGGATCGTCGCTGGGTGCGCGTTCCGGATCGATCAAGAGGATGCATATCGTTGTTGCGTTTTGGCCGAATGGCTAGGGCGAAGCCGTATTTTATTTCGTCTTGCCAGGGGGGTGATGGCATTGTGGTACGTCGTGCAAACGGTCGGCGGCCAGGAAAAGCATGTGCTTGACCTGATCAACAAGCTGGTCGACGAAGAACTGATCCAAGAAGCGTTCATCCCTCAATACGAGGTCAAGAAGCGTATCCAAGGCGTGTGGAAACAGCGCGTCGAGGTACTGCTGCCCGGCTACATTTTCGTAGTCACGAATCAACCAGGGAAACTGCGGGAGTCGCTGCGAAGCGTTCCCAAGTTCACCAGACTCCTCGGCAACAACGATGTGTTCACCCCTCTCGACGATCAAGAAGTCGCCTTTATCAATGCGTTCACGAAGCCCGATCACCGTGTGGTCGAACTCTCGAGCGGCGTGATAGAAGGGGACGAGATCGTGATCCTCAACGACCCGCTCATGCATCACACGGGCCTCATCAAGAAGCTCGATCGCCATAAGCGTCTGGCGTATCTGGAGATGGAGATTCTTGGCCGTATCAAAACCATCAAAGTCGGATTAGAGATTGTTCGAAAAAAACCCTGACAACTCAATAGACCTCACCGCCGGCGGAGCCGCCGCGCTGATCGACGACTACGCGTCAGCAGGGGAGCCCCAACAGGATACCCCTACGCCCCCAAAGTCTGATAAGCGCGGTTATGTAAAGTCAACCGAAACGCTCGGGGATCCGGGGGTTTGCGCCGAGCATCTCGAGGCATCCGATGTCGCCTTCCTCGCCCCCGAGCTCACGAGCGAGGCCGAGGGGCCGATCCAGGCGCCAACCCGCGCCGACGGGCGCCTGGGCTACCGCTTCGCGAAGCGCGCCTTCGACATCGCCTTCTCGCTCGCCGCGATAGCGGTGCTGATCGTCCCCTCGATCGCGCTCTGCATCGCCATCCGCGCCGAGAGCCCCGGCTTCCCGATCTACTCCCAGAAGCGCGTCGGGCGCATCGGGCGCGGCGGCGAGGTGCGCGCCTTCGACATGTACAAGTTCCGCTCCATGAGCGCCGACGCCGACGAGCGCCTGGCGGACCTGGCCGAGCTCAACGAGGCCGACGGCCCGCTGTTCAAGATCAAGGACGACCCGCGCGTCACGCGCATCGGCCGCTTCATCCGCAAGCACTCCGTCGACGAGTTCCCGCAGTTCCTCAACTGCCTCATGGGCCAGCTCTCCTGCGTGGGCCCCCGCCCGCCCCTGCCCTCCGAGGTGGCCCAGTACGACGGGCGCGCCATGCGCCGCCTGTCCGTCAAGCCCGGCCTCACCGGCTACTGGCAGGTGTCCGGGCGCAGCGACACGACGTTCGACGACATGGTGGAGTTGGACCTCAAGTACATCGAGGAGCGCTCCTTCCTGGTCGACCTGCGCGTGATCGCGAAGACGGCCGTCATGATGCTCGACGGCAAGGGGGCCTGCTAGATGGGCGACGGGGTCAGGCACGTCTACATCGTGGGGTGCAAGGGCATCCCCGCCCGCTACGGGGGCTTCGAGACGTTCGTCGAGAAGCTCACCGAGAACAGGGCGTCGGACGGCATCCGCTACCACGTGGCCTGCGCGGTCGACGAGATGCCGGAGGAGCCCGAGTACGAGCACAACGGCGCCCACTGCTTCTGCGTCGAGTGGCGCCCGATAGGCGCCGCGCGGGCGGTCGCCTACGACCTCGACGCGCTCGGATGGGCGATCCGCCACGCCGAGCGCAACGGCGTCGAGCGCCCCGTCTTCTACGTGCTCGCCTGCAGGATCGGGCCCTTCGTCGGCCGCTTCGCCCGCAGGATACGCAAGATGGGCGGCGCCCTGCTCGTCAACCCCGACGGACACGAGTGGATGCGCGCGAAGTGGAGCGCGCCGGTGCGCAGGTACTGGAAGGTCTCCGAAGCGGGCATGGTCAAGCACGCCGACCTGCTCGTCTGCGACAGCAGGACCATCGAGCGCTACATCCGAGAGGAGTACGCCCGCTTCTCGCCCGAGACGACCTACATAGCCTACGGCGCGGACACGGCCCCCTCCCGGCTCTCCGACGACGACCCCGCCTTCGCGGGATGGCTCGAGCGCAACGGCCTGGAGCCGGGCGGCTACTACCTCGCCGTGGGCCGCTTCGTCCCCGAGAACAACTACGAGACGATGATCCGCGAGTTCATGGCGTCGGGCACGCGGCGGCCCTTCGCCCTCGTCACGGGCGTCGACGAGGGGTTCCTCGACGAGCTCGAGAAGCGCACGGGCTTCCGCGGCGACCCCCGCATCAGGTTCGTCGGCACGGTCTACGACCAGGAGCTGCTCAAGAAGGTCCGCGAGGGCGCCTTCGCCTACCTGCACGGCCACGAAGTCGGGGGCACGAACCCGAGCCTGCTCGAGGCGCTCGCCTCCACGCGGCTCAGCCTGCTGCTCGACGTCGGCTTCAACCGCGAGGTGGCCGAGGACGCCGCGCTGTACTGGACGAAGGAGGAGGGGGATTTGGCGAGGCTGATTAGGAGTGCAGAGAGTCTCTCCTTATTAAAGACGCGTCAATTCGACGAAGACTCCACCGATAGGGTTCATGGGCTTTTCTCTTGGTCTCAAATCGTGGCTCGGTACGAGAGCCTACTAACTGCTTTGCACGCAAGCAAGCACAGCTGAGAAGGGAACACAATGTCTTTGTATCAAAGTTTGCTTTCCGGGGATGACAAGGTATCTGTGATTGGTCTTGGATACGTCGGAATGCCCATCGCGGTCGAATTTGCCAAGAAACTCTCTGTTGTCGGATATGATCTTAATGATGAAAAAATAGATTTATATCTCCGTGGTGTTGACCCGACAAATGAGGTTGGGAATGAGGCGATAGCCTCTACTTCCGTTGAGTTCACTTCGGATCCAAAGCGATTGAGGGAAGCAAGATTTCATATTGTTGCAGTTCCTACACCTATTAATGCAGACAAAACGCCAGATCTTACGCCTGTGGAAGCCGCATCTGAAATACTTGGGAAAAACTTGGCGGAGGGCTCGGTAATCGTGTTCGAATCGACAGTGTACCCAGGTGTGACCGAAGATATTTGTATTCCCATCTTGGAGAAGGCATCGGGTCTCAAAAGCGGCGTTCACTTTAAGGTTGGTTATTCTCCAGAGAGAATTAATCCTGGAGACAAAGTACATACTCTTACCAAGATCAGGAAGATAGTTTCTGGTATGGATGAAAGCAGTTTAAAACTGATTCAAAGTGTATACGACCTCATTATTGAAGCGGGTACTTATCCAGTTGCTTCAATAAAAACCGCAGAAGCGATTAAGGTTGTAGAAAACAGCCAACGGGATATTAATATTGCATTCATGAATGAGCTTGCAATGGTTTTTGATCGTATGGGAATCGACACTAACGAAGTAGTCGATGGAATGAATACGAAATGGAATTCGCTTGGTTTCAGGCCGGGCCTTGTTGGTGGGCATTGCATTGGCATAGATCCATACTATCTTACATACGAGGCTGAAAAACTTGGATATCATTCGCAGATTATTCTCTCAGGGCGCAAAGTAAACGACGGCATGGGCGAGTTTGTTGCTGATATAACAATTAGAGAAATGGTAAGGGAAGGCCTCGCTCCAAGAAATGCTAAAGTCGCCGTTTTCGGATTAACTTTTAAAGAAAACTGTCCCGATACTAGAAATTCAAAGGTCAATGACATTCTCATTCGTCTTCAAGAATTTGGCGTTCGTCCTTGCGTGGTCGATTCTTGGGCGCAAGAAGACGAGGTTGAAAAAGGGTATGGGCTAAGTCTCTTGTCTATAGAAGAAGTGACTTGTGTTGATTGCATCATATTGGCAGTAGCTCATGAAGAATTCGCTAACCTCAATCCGGAAGACTATTTAAAGTTTTATGAAAACAATGCATCAAAAAAGAAGATAATGATCGATGTCAAGGGACTGCTGGACAGTGACCGCATGAAGGCGTGCGGATTTCTTCACTGGAGGCTTTAGTCGGTTTATGAAAGAAAGTCTCATTTTCATTCCCTTTCAGGATGCCTATTGCTTTCTCAATGATGGTATTCTGACTCGTGAGTACGCCGCACTACTGCAGCTAAAAAGGTATGGAGCAAAGAGTTTTACACTCGTAAACAAGCCTCGTACAATTTTAGATGCAAGGCGATTTGACATCGACGAGGCTCGATTTCCGCAGGGAACTCACGAGTCAGAAGCACGTTACATTCTCGAAAATGCGTTGACTATCAACCCTGCGAGTTTATTGGATCCTCGACAAGTACTTGGTAAAAGGAAGTGGTGGTCTAGTGGGTATATGAGAGCACTCCCTCTTATCAAAAAGGACCTCAGCCAATCGCTAGCTTATTCGAATAATCCTTTTTCATGGAAATTGCTTCTTGAGTTGAAGCAAAGAGGATGCACCATATGCTTCGACGCGATGGACAATATGTCAACATACCCTCATTTTTGGAAAAAGGAACAAGAAGAAGCTTACTTTGGATATAGGACTGTCCTTCAGTTCGCTGATTTCACAAGTGTTAACTCTCTTCGTACAAAACAGTTTTTCCTTGATGAGTTTGATAAAGATGTTCCCCTCATCAAGAACGGAGTGTTCCAGAACATATTAAGACCGCATGCAAGGACGTCGCAAGTCGAATACGTTACAGAACTCAAGAGCGCCTACCGTACTTGTGCGGGTTTTGTTGGCAAAATTGGCATGCGAATTGATCATAGGCTAATCAAGCATATAGCAAACGAAGTGCGGGATTGCTTATTTGTATTCGTTGGCCCAAAATTGAATGGACAGTGCAGGGACTTCGATGACGTGGTGAGCGAGTGTCCCAATGTTATCAAGCTCGACGCGATCCCTTCTGCCTATCTGTTTGAAATGCTTGACGTCTTCGACTTTTTGATGATCCCTTACTCTGTAGGAAAAAATGAAAACTCGGGAGATCCGTTAAAGCTGTACCAGTACTTTTTAACTGGCAAGCCCATTCTTTGCACTTCAATAAAAGAAGTTGATAGCTACGCTCATCTTATTACCGTCTCAGACAATTGCAACGTGTGGGCTGATCGGCTACGTCAGGATGCAGCTTTACACGACTACTCCTCAGTTGTCGATGACATTACTTGGGAGCATCGTTTTGAGCCACTAGCTGAATTCTGCAAAGGGCTTGCATGATCCCGAAAACAAAATCGTATATGGTAAAACAGATAGGTGGTGCTTGTGCCGGAAGGCAAAAGGTGCTCTATTTCATTGTTGCTGTAGCGTTGTACTCAAACGTGCTAAGGGCATTTTTTGGTTCATGGAGCACAATAACGTCGGATATAGTATTGGTTGTAGCTTTAATATCTCTTTGCTCGTACCGATGGAATCCGAAACATAGCAAGCTTTTGAACTGTATTTTTATGTCATGCTTGTTGCTGATTATTCTCAGTGTATTTGAAATAGCCAATCCAAATATTACCAATCGTCTTTACTCCGTCATCGAGTTTAGAAAGACTTTTTTTCAGTTCATAGTCTTATTTGTCGCTTATGCGCTATTTCATTCTGAAAATAGCAAATCTGATTCAGCCTTCTATCGTTTGATAAGGTTCATAGTACTGATATCGATACCCCTCATTGTCTACGGTATCAAGCAGTTTTTCTATACTGATAGTATCGATATACAGCTATACTCACTTATGGACTCGGACCAATACACTTCTCGGTATGGCGCAACGATAAGGGCTATCTCTTTTTTCTCTGGTCCTTTTCATTACGGGATGTTTTGCTCGATTATCTTTTCCTTGAGTATGTATCTCGTGTTCCGATCTGGTAAACGTAGGTATTATTTTGTATCTATGTTATCCATTCTTGGAGTGTATTGCTCCTACACAAGGACAAATTTTGTATGTGTTGCCATCGTGTTGTGCTTAGCTTTGGTAATTGGCGGTTCCGACAGTTCCTCAAAGAGCCAACTATCGTTCAATTTGTTGTTGAGAATTTTTGGTGTCGCGGTTGTTGCATTGATAGCGATTGCGTTAGCTTGGGGAGTGTCCTCTGTTGATTTGGGAAATGACCAGCTTAACTCAATCGTAAATAGCATTTTGAACGCCCAAGAAGACTCGCGTCTCGCGGGGAGGTTTACGACTTGGGATGAGGCTCTACAGCTCTTTTTACAGAATCCCATCATTGGCAATGGAATGGGAGCTGCGGGGGACACGCTTTCTTCTTTTGGTGTTGCCATTAATTGGGTTACCGCACACAATGCTTTTCTGAAAGTACTTGTCGAATTGGGCGTCTTCGGCTTCGTTGCCTTTGTCGTGCTGATCGGTTCTGTTGTTTTGCTTATTTCGAGAACGACTCGAGGCAGCCATTCTGGAAAATTCATTTTTTGGTCGCTGTTTTCCGTGGTACTTCTCAATATGGCCCTTGGCAGCACTTTGGCTACTTTTCCAACGATGACAATAATATACATTTTAATTGGCGCTCAGTGTAAAGTTTATGAGAGTTCGCTATGCATGCGGGATGCAAGAAGTGGAGGCGACTCATAGTGATTTTGCACTTGATTCAGAAGGACAAATTCACGCATGGTTTTATTGCTTTCATAAATGATCATTTTGATCCTTCGGAACATCGCTTTTTCGTTTATGGCGAAGACTCAGTATCGGGGTATCGTGAGTCTTCTGATAGCAATGTACGCAACTTCCCAGGATCGCAAGCCATGCTGCTTGATAGAGACGCGCGAGCCTCGTTTGGCCAAGCAGAATTAATAGTTGCTAATGGGTGTTTCAATTGGCCAATGCTTTTTTCTCTTTATCGCCATCGGTCAAGGCTCTGTCTGCTTTTCTGGGGGGGAGATATATATTCGCTTAGCACGAAATCAACTCCTGTTAAAAATAGGGTGAAAAGACTCGCATTATCGTTTGTTGAAAACTGCGGATATGTCTCTACGCTTTTCATGTCTGACTATCGGGAGCTTTCGTCTTTTGCGTGCTTGAAAGGGTCATATTATCCTCTTACCCTACTTCCCGACCAGTCGCAGGTCCCCGACTATCGTTCTCTTCGGGATATCGAAAAATGCACCCATCCCATTCGAATTCTCTTAGGCAATAGCGCTACTCCAACAAACAGGCATAAGTCCGTCATTGAGCAACTTGCTGCGTACAAACAAGAAGACATGATGGTATACGCACCTCTTTCATACGGAGATCCATCGTATAGAGACGAAGTCATTGCATACGGATCTCGCTTACTTAAAGAGAAATTCATCCCGATTGTAGATTTTATGCCCTATACCGAGTATTTAGATTTTCTCAACAGCTGCTCTGTGGGAGTGTTCAACCATCATCGACAACAAGGAATGGGGAATCTTTATTGTCTCGGCCAACTTGGTGCTAAAGTTTATTTGGCGTCAGACAGCATAATGCTTGAAGAATTGGCTCACGATGGTATTGCTGTATACGATACCGATTCGATAGGGGATATTTCCTATTCGGAGTTTCTTGCGCTATCGAATGATGTCCGACAGTCAAACATTAATGCGATTGAGAAGAAACGGTCGCTAGAAAGAGCCATATCTCTCTGGAGTGCTTTGTTCGAAGAGGCCCGCAGAAGAACCGAAGCGTGCTAGTTGCCAATATCTCCGTTCAAAAGAAAAATATTGTCATCACTGATGTGGAAAATGTTCGAGAGAGCCGGCAATCAGGTTATCTCGCTTGTCATCCAGATAATGCTCGCTCGATTGCTGTCCCCCCAAGATTTCGGCATGCTTGCCATCATGGTTGTATTTATTGCACTTGGCAATACAATTGTTCAATCAGGGCTCAATACCGCTCTCGTGCAGGCTCCATCCGTTGACGAAAGCGACTACTCAACCGTATTTTGGATGAGCTTCGTCGTCTCGATCCTTCTTTTTGGAATACTGTTTTTCATTGCGCCGTCAATAGCGGAATTTTATTCTATGGAAGCGATAGTGTGGCCATTGAGAATATTGGCGCTTATCCTCATTATCAATGCCTATAATTCGATTCAAGTTGCAAAGATCACTCGCAATTTGGAGTTCCGAAAGATTTTCCGAGCGACCGTTATTTCTGCAGTGATTTCGGGGGGGTTAGGAGTCGTTGCGGCTATTGCCAATGCCGGCATATGGGCGCTGGTAATACAGCAACTTACCTATCAAATTTTGAGCTGCATCGTTTTGGCAACCCAAGTCAATTGGCGACCGAAGCTTGTATTCGAGATCAAGCGAGCGCAAAATCTGTTTTCATTCGGCTGGAAATTGCTTGTGTCTGGCTTGCTCGATACAGGCTACCAAAGTCTGTCAGATCTCATCATAGGAAAACAGTTTTCTTCATTTGAGTTGGGGCTTGTTTCGCAAGGAAAAAAGTATCCCCAGGCTCTAGGACGGCTTCTCGATGGAGCGATTCAGCCGGTTATGATGTCAGCTGTTTCGAGCGTGCAATGTGAATTAACGTATGTAAAAAGGTTGGTGCGACGTGCTCTGAAAACTAGCACCTATTTCATCATTCCCTCAATGGCGTTCTTTGCACTTGCTGCCGACCCTCTCGTTCGACTGCTTTTGGGCGATCAATGGCTTCCTTGCGTACCGTTTCTGCAAATGTATTGCTTCATTTATGCGCTTCTTCCAATTCATACCTCAAATTTGCAGGCTTTGAACGGCGTTGGCAGAAGTGACTTGTTTTTAAAATTGGAAATTATAAAGAAAAGCTATGGCGTTGCCGTTCTGCTCTTTACCGCATTTGTCGTGAGAGACGCATACGCAATCGTCTTCGGCTATATGCTAACGGGTGTCATTTCAACCTTTATTAATGCATGGCCAAATAGGAGCATCATTCATTATTCCATCCGTGAACAAATGGGGGATATCGTTCCCTCATTTGTTTTAACTGCTGTTTCTATTGCGATAGCTTGGCCTGTGAGCCTGCTTAGTCTTCCCCTTGCCGCGACGGTTGCATTTCAGATGGCGTTAATGGCTGCCGTGTATCTCGGCCTGTCAAAGGCTTTTCATATTGAAGCACTTGATTACATTCTCCAAGTGTGTAAGGAGTTCGTAAAAAAGTGAGCCACTCGGAATATATCAGCTACTAGCATCGAAAAGGGACTGAGTATTTTGAAAAAGAGCGACAGTATACTTGTGACGAGGTCTTCAATGCCGCCTATTGAAGAGTACATCGCAGAGGTGTCATCTCTCTGGGAGTCGCATTGGCTTACGAATATGGGGGACAAGCATCGCGAACTCGAAAACCTTCTTAAAGCCTATCTTGAAGTTGAGAACGTTGCACTTTTCACAAATGGACACTCCGCTCTAGAGTGCGCCCTAGAAGCGATGAACCTCAAGGGCAAAGTAATAACAACCCCTTTTACGTTCGCTTCTACCGTTCATGCAATTGCACGAAAAGGCTTGGAACCGGTGTTTGCTGACATAGACCCTATAACATACACGATAGATCCGAAAAGTATTGAGCAGCTAGTCGATTCTAGCACCTGTGCTATTCTTCCGGTGCACGTCTATGGCAATATATGCAATAACGAGGCCATTCAAGAAATCGCAAATCGGTACAACTTGAAAGTCATTTACGATGCCGCGCATGCTTTTGGAATCAAGAAAGACGGTGCGTCGATCGCAACCTACGGGGATGCTTCTATGTTCTCTTTTCATGCCACGAAAGTCTTCAATACCATTGAAGGCGGTGCGGTATGTTTTAGTGACTCGTCCCTTAAAAGCCGCGTAGATCAATGGAAGAATTTTGGCATCACGGGACCAGAGTCGGTTGAGTACGTTGGAGGAAATGCCAAGATGAACGAATTTTGCGCTGCAATGGGAATATGCAATCTGCGACACCTCGATGAAGAAATCTCAAAGCGAAAAAAAGTAGCGACAAGATACATGGACAATCTTTCAACAGCCCCAGGTGTTAGGCTATGCATTCCCTCCTCGAGTATCGAGGCAAATTACGCGTATATGCCTATTGTTTTCGAAAGCGCTCACGCCGCGGTGCGAAACGAGGTTCATCGCGCGCTTTGCGACGAAGGGATTGCGGCCCGTAAATACTTTTACCCATTGGCTAGCGATTACTTTTGCTATAGGGGCAGATTCGACTCGTCTAAAACTCCTGTTGCACAATACATTTCTGACAGGGTTTTAACCCTCCCAATGTACGCTGATCTTGCAATGGCGGACATAGACCGAATTTGTTCTATAGTCATCAATACCGTCAGAATGTACGGAGCTTAGAAAGGGCGATCCCATGTGTGAAACCTTGTTATTGCTCGGCGGATCCCGATACATCGTACCTGTCATCGAGGCGGCTCATGATATTGGATGTCGAGTGGTTACGTGTGACTATCTTCCTGAAAATATAGCTCACAAATTTTCTGATGAATATCGGAATGCAAGCATTGTCGACCCACGCGCCATATTGAAAGTTGCACGTGACATACAAGCAACTGGGATTATGTCTTTCGCCGCTGACCCAGGCGTGGTTACTGCGGCGTATGTTGCAGAAGCGCTCGATATGCCTTTTCAAGGCTCATTCGAAGCGGTTTCGATCCTTCAAAACAAAAGTAGGTTCAGAGCTTTTCTTAGTGACAATGGATTCAATTGCCCCAAAGCGGTCACGATCAGCCGAGCCAATCAACATGCCATTAGTGATGATTTACCATATCCGGTAATTGTTAAGCCTGTTGATTCCGCTGGAAGTAAGGGGGTAAGCCGTGTTGACTCGCCAGTCGATTTACGACTCGCAATCGATTACGCACTTTCTTTCTCGAAGAGTGACGAATGTATCGTGGAGGAGTTTATCGAAAAAAACGGGGAATCATCTGATGCTGACGGGTTTACAATCGACGGTCGGTTTGAGTGCGTTTCTTTCACTTCTCAGCTTTTTGACCATGAGGCGGCTAATCCGTTCACACCCGCCGCTTACGTCATGCCTGCAAGCATAACGGATGATCTGCAATCGGATATTGTTTCTGAACTTCAGAGACTATCGAATTTATTGAATTTACGCAGTGGTGTCTTCAATATTGAGGTCAGGGTTGGCATCGATAATAAGCCATACATTATGGAGCTCTCACCGCGAGGCGGAGGAAATCGGCTTTGCGAGATGCTTCGATTCGCTTCCGATGTCGATTTGGTCCGAGCAAGCGTCCAGGCGGCTCTCGGTGTTCAGATCGATCCTATCTCTAGGCCAGCTTACAATGGATATTGGTATCAGCTCATGTTGCACAGTACCCATGGGGGAGTGTTTAAAGGCATTTATTATGCTCCCCGCTTTAAACAAGAGCATGTCGTCGAAGAGCAAGTATGGATAAATCCTGGAGAGCGTGTCGAGGCCTTCACGGCGGCCAATCATGCCTTCGGGTCAGTGTTTCTCAGATTCTACACGCCTGAGGAACTAAAGCGATTTTGTCAGACACCTGATCGCTGGTTGCGCGTAGTGGTGGAGTGAGCGGGATGGACGGACAATGCGAAATAGGTGGATACATTGATTTGGAGAGAAACTCCGGTTCGCAGTACCATGAGGCGGGCATTGCTCTTAATTGCGGTAGAAACTGTCTCTCGTACTTAATCGAGCTAAGAAAGATTTCTTCAATCAGGATACCGGATTATCTTTGTGGGGCAGTCCGTCAAACATGCGAACGCCTCAATCTTGATGTCAAAGAGTATGAAGTTGGACATAATTTTTGCCCTAACTATGATTTTCGATTGGGTTCAGATGAGTATTTCTACTTGGTCGACTACTTTGGACAATTAACGGAAGAACAGGTTTCATATGCAAGACACTTTTCATCTGACAAGTTAATAATCGATGAAGCTCAATGCTTTTTCAGGAAACCATGGGATGGCATCGATACGCTCTATACTTGTAGAAAGTTTTTCGGAGTTCCCGATGGTGCCTATCTCTTTCTTGGAAAAGAAGATGCGTTCGGACGGAAGCTTCAGCAAGACGAATCCTATAATCGAATGAAGCACATTTTAGGAAGATACGAGCGCTCGGGATATGAATTCTTTCAAGAGTCTCAAGATAATGAGAGTTTCTTTGAGAATGCCCCTATTCTTGAAATGTCACCGATCACGCGCAATATCATGCGTGGAATTGATTACGATATTGTCCGGGCCCATCGCGAAAGCAATTTCGATATCCTTCATTCTGCACTTAGCACCCTTAACGGATTAGATGTTTCGCCCCCTATTGGGCCATATATGTACCCACTCTTTGTCGAACATCCAGAGTGTTTTCGATCGGGTTTGATTGAAAAGAAGATCTACGTGCCTACTTTGTGGCCTAATGTGATATCAGATTGCGATCCAAATTCGTTTGCTTACGCATATGCCACTAGCATAATCCCTATTCCGCTTGATCAAAGATATGGGAAGGAGGAGATGGAGAGAATAATCAATGTTGTATACGAGATCGTCAATACCATGCGCACTTCACTTAGATTGTAGAAAGGGGCATTTGTGAAAAAAATAATCATCATCGGAGCGACTGGAAATGTAGGATCTTACTTAACGAAATATGCTTCCGAGCATTTCGATAGCGCGGAATTTGAAATTATTGCTGTCGGTCGTCGGCAAACCGATGTTTTCGACAAAATGGGTATCAAGTATTACTCCGTTGATATCACTCAGCCGAATAGTTTCGACGTTCTACCTACCGAAGACATTCATGCCGTTATGCTCCTTGCTGCACAAATCCCATCATACATGAACGACTACAATCCGGAATTGTATTTGAGCTCAATCGTTATGGGTGCATACAATGTGCTTGAATACTGCAGAAAAGTTGCTGCAGATAGAATTATCTATACCACAACCGTTTTTGACGTTTCGCTTACTGCCGAACCCGGAGTTGTCTTGAAGCCGGACACTCCGTTGAATTTCAGCTACAAAGGCGATCATGCGATGTATGTCATTTCTAAAAACGCTGCGCTTGAAATCATTGAGCATTACCATCAAGAATTTGGGATCAAGAAATTTGTATTTAGGCTTCCTACCATTTACAGCTACAGCCCCTATCACTATTACTATCCCAACGGTGTAAAAACCATGCGTCCGGTATACCGCATGATCGACAGAGCGAGCAAAGCGGAACCGCTTGAGATATGGGGAGATCCTAATTACGCGAAGGACATGGTGCATGTTTATGACTTCAGCCAAGAGCTTTGCCTTGCCGCCGTCGTCGACAAGAATGAAGGATTTTACAATATAGGAACCGGTAATCCTGTCACATTGCGAGAACAGGTTGAAACGATAGCTGACGTATTTGCCCCCGAATACGGTAGGTCAGAGATTGTGTATCGCCCCGAGCTGCCGAGCGGCGGGGGGTTTCTCATGGATATCGAAAATGCAAAACTTGATCTCGGTTATGTGCCTCGCTACGATTGCAGGCGATTGTTTGAAGACTACAAGGCTGAAATGGCTATCAATCGATTTATTGAACTTAGACTACCGAGTGATGGAGCATGAGCATCGCCTATTCACTAGATAGTCATATTCTTCCACACGTTGGCTCCTTGATATAGCCGTGCGATCCTGTGCGCATATTATGGCTTAATGGGAATCTGATTGAATCTTTTGTTTTGTATTTAGAGGACCTGATTCTCTTCTGATCCATCCATTTTTTGACGGCAACCTAAAACTTTGATTAAACTGTCCTTTTGTAATGCGCTGGCTTTTCTAATGATTTGATTAGCACCAACAACCGCCGCTTTATCTGGTATATCTTGTAGCGATGGCATTGGTTCGAATGAATGAGATCAATTCCAATTCCAATCTAGCCAGTTTGATTATTCCCCCTACTCCAATGAAGACCCGCTTACTATTTTGTGGACGCATTGTTGTTGATTCGAATTACTCGACACCTATTGTTGCTTGTTGAGGAATTGTGGAATTACTGTCGATGGATGTAAATGAGGATATAGCAATACCATTCAAGTGGTGTGCGTAAAGCTCGTCGGCAAAAGAGGGGGTATTTCGCAATGTATGCTAAATAGGGCAACACGCTTACACATCCCCCTAAGACGCCTTCTTCGAAATTCAACCTCCGAAATTCTGTTGAAGCAGAACTCGTTCATGCAACTCTGCAGATAAGCTCCGGTCACACTGTGGAAGGTGCCGAGTAAAAAGGACTTGAACTTTGAGATGGTGTAATGCGCGGCAGGAAGGCCCGCGTCGGGGTCGCCCATGCAGAACTTCTTCTGGCCGAGTCCTGGTTGGTCCCGCACCCTCCCCCTTTTTTGTAGCCGTTCTATTCGTTGGCCTGTAAATGCGCAGGCTTGTCCAGGTGCGCGTTGTCGAACTCGAGGTAGCTGCCACCCGAGTGGTTGACCACAGGCCCGCAGCGCAC
>ENA-ORSX01001743-ORSX01001743.1-human-gut-metagenome-genome-assembly--contig:-NODE-1743-length-14402-cov-4.287098_pt1 | contig 14402 bp, 26 predicted proteins | sample MGYA00241904_ERZ509172 | MGnify/ENA primary metagenome ERZ509172 (study PRJEB26280, sample SAMEA2338795) | human gut metagenome | biome: human gut; feature: human-associated habitat; material: faeces...
TATTTCGGTTGCCAGGTCTCAGACGGTTGGCGAATGTATGGAACTTGCCTTACCGATATTCCTTTGTCAATAATCCATTGCCTGATAATATCTACCATATTAGATGGAACACCTCCCGCAGCCCTACCTTTCTCTACCGTGGAAAATGCAGGGCGCCCTAGTAAATAGGCTTCGATTTCCTTTTCATTGCCTTCTATATATACCTCGATACTATCGGCCGTCTGTCCCGTTACCGTTGTTCCGGTAGCTTTCAACTGTTCTACAATCTTGCCTTTGAGCCACTCCAATTCTTCTTGTAGAATTTCCCTTATACGCATTTTCCTATCGATTCTTTAAGATTCAAAGAAACTGATACGCCTGAACACTGTATCGCCATATCCCTGATTACATCATGGCAACTCCATGCGGTTATTGGTTCAAAATATCGGGTGTCGTTTACCCGAACAACAAATTCCTCGACGGCAGAACGCATTCGCTCTATAATAGCATTCGTATCTTCTCCTTCCGGATCTATTCCCTCATGGTCGAGAAAGAATAACAAAGGCTCTATATTCTTCTTCAACATTCCCGAAACTGTTATTTCTCCTCCTCCATTGATAGGCATTACATACAATACGGCAGGAAGTTGCTCCGGCTGTTGAAGCCACTGGTTCAAATGATATATACCTCCTATTGAGAAAGAGAAGCCCATAGCCTCTACGATCTCCCTTATCTTATCCTCCATCATTTTTTCTTGTAAATTAACTTTTGCAATCTCCTTTGATAAGCTACTACTTCGTTATCCATCTTCATACATTGATAGATAACTACCCACGGCACACATTGAAGAACATAATCATGATCTATTATTCCCATACGTTTTGCATAAGAATCGACAATACCGAATGTGCCAAAATTCAACGATGTTACTCCTGCGGCTATCTCTTCCGATGAATAGCTCATTGTTTCACCTAGTGCCTCAAACATTTTGGAAACCCTCTTAACCTCATCTATAATCCAATTTCTATATCCAGCCGTGACAGATATATCAGCTTTCAAAACTTCCTCCTCGGTAAGTCCCTCAACAATCTGCATGGGCTTTATAAATTCTTCTGAGGTCGTCTTTATTTCCATTAACTGCAACAATTCACCGTACATAATACCGTTTATGTCTGTTTTTAATGGTTTTCCTTTGAATGTAGAAACTCTTTTAGCTCCTTTTACACTTTCTACCGATTCTTCGGTTAAACATTCCATGATAGCTAAAAAATGAGCCGTCGTACATGTCTTTCTTTTTTCTCTTTTCATATATTTCCGAGTTTAAATATCTTCTTATGTTGTGGCGGTGTAAACAATCTATTGAGGGCTACATAGCGGATAGCATCTAGCGAGTGATTGAATAATTCGATAGGCTCATTTGTAGGTTCTCCATCATCTCCTTCTTTCCACTTATAATTTGCCAGCTCTTTCCTTATATTCGTACTTCGCCTTGTCACATGCCACTTATATCTTTTCAATACCGAAATACCTAGTCTTATACTATCATTCCCTTTCTTCGCTCCCTCTATCCTAAGCCCGAACCTCTTCAATTCCTCTATGCTCTTAGGTTCTGCACTATCGGCGATAATGGTAATGGATGCCATTCCATTCTGTCGAACAACTCTCGAAATATCGGGATTGGTTACCTTTCCTTCAAATAGAATCTCATCAATCCATAAATCGCCACCAGATAAACGAACATCAACCAATGCCGTTGGATCGTTATATCCAAAGTCAAGTCCCAACCATCTACCCTTGTAATTATCAGGCATAGAATCGACAATATCGTAATTGTCATAAACCATACCTCGGAGTCTTCCAGTCTTTCCCCTCGCATATACACGGTGAAGCTCCTTATCTTCAATCCCTTCTATCTTATCATGCTCCTCTTCGGAGAGAAAAGTATTGTGGCGATGATCAGTAATGAATAGCTTTGCCTCTGGCTTCCCTATTATCTTATCATGTACCCAGAAACGAGCTGTCGGGTTATAATCGATAAATATCTGATTTCTTGTACGAATGGCAAGCTGCCAATATACAGGATAAGGTATACCGTTAGCTTCATTGACAAACAAATAATCTCGCTTTCCACTCTTGGCATCCTGCTCATTCTGAAACGAAGCAAATTCTATTATGGAACCGGTAACGCACTTTACAACTCTGTCGCTCTCGTTGAACGAGAACTTATCAGAGCAAAAATCGCTATTACCTATTATCGTCTTGACATCTCGATATGCTCCCTTCTTCAAGTTAGGTATATCTTGTCCGACAACCGTTATAACTTTATTGACAAAAGAGAGAGCATAATATACTAGCAACTGCAATATCGTATAGGTTTTGCCAGAAGACGTTCCACCCTGATTAATTATTATACGCTCGTTACTATTCATCATGCTGTCAAATAAAGGCAAGGTTGTGAATATGTCAGTCGGCGATGTCATCTTCACTGTTGGCTATCGGTGGTGTACCTTCTTTATGTACAACAGATATTTTAAATTCGCTTATGCCATCATCGACAGAAAGCCTATTATCCTGTCTGTTTTTCCAATTTTCAGGGTCTAAGTTCGTCAAAGCAAATATAAGTGCACCAGTATCCGGAGGGAAGTGCTTCGTTATTTTGCTTGACTTTACAAGCACTTTACTCCCGTCCTTTAAAGTCCTATACTCATTTTTAGACTCTTCAATCTCATAACCGGCAGCACGCTTCCAAAGTGATTGCTCCAACGTTTGAACGATAGTTTCACGAAACTCTTTTCTCGCCTTTTTTAAAGAGTCAGAAAAGTCAGGTTTGTCATTTATCCAAGTATAAAATGTTTCTTTGCTAATACCAACCTTTTTACAGGCTAAGATATTAGAATCCCCCTCCCTTATATAGGAGATGATGTCATCTTTGACATCGTTAAATTTACCTTTGCTCATATCCTAAAACAATAACCTAAAACTTATATAAATATACTAAAAATCAATCTGATTAGCAAGTAAATTCTTGCTTTATTTCAGATCGAAGTCGCCCCTTCTCAGAGCCTTCTCCATCTTGCGGCTGTACTCCTCTTTCAATATTTCAATGTCCATATCAGGACAATTTTAACTGTTCAACGTTACTTTCAATCTTAACTATCTCTTCATCAGTCCTAACGTTTGATATAAGTCGGAGAGAGTAAAACGGAGTGGGAATAGGGTAACGTACCTCGTTAATCTCGTAGCCCCAATTAAAGTACACCGGGCTTGCAATCGTGTCGTGGCAAATAACCCGCCCTCTTGCCCCGTGAACCATTAAATTGAGGGCACACATTTTGCAGCTAATTCCGTCTATGTCCTCGCCGACGTAGTAGCCGCTTTTATTCTCTGTATATGCAGCTAGCAATGTCCGTCCCGAGCCGCACGCAGGGTCTCCTGTCTTTCCACTTATTCCCCCATTGATTTTCTCCATTATGGTACATAATCCTTCCGGTGTAAAGAACTGTCCCAGCATCGAAGATTTTCCTTTTGATTGATACATCTCCTCGTATATATTCCCGAACACATCTATCCAGCCGCTCGACTCGATTCCCTTGCTTACTATTTCAAGCCACAATATAGTGGCATTAAACATGTGTTCGTCTTCCTTCGCTTTATCTTCCAAGTGTTTGTCATATGTCCCGTTAACGATGTATTTCACATCGAACATATCGACGAGGTAATCAAGCCACATACCCAATCCTTGCTGCCCGTCATGTCCGTGTATCCTTACGGATTCCTCTATTTCTTCAATGATTCGTTTCATGATTACTCCTCCCACTCGATTTTAATTGTACCTAAATACGATGGCGGACAATTACTTACGGCTTCTTCTCTGTTAGGAAATACGCAGCTTGCTCCACGCTTGAAACCATCTATATATGCAGGCTGCAAGTCGGGGTTATAGTAATAATCCTCGAATAGGGCACAGTCTAATGCGGCATTTTCAATATCTTCTATTTTCATAATCAGTCCTCCAAAAGTTGCAAAAGATTTGCTTTGTAATCGTCTAATTCTTTGAGAGCTATTGTTCTATTGTTTTTTGCTTCTGTTATCATAAGCTCTGCAACTCCCAACATTATCTCATCTTTGTGTATATTCAGATACTTGATAAAATAATCTCGCAACATAATCATATCTAATCCTGAAATGTCGGAATAAGTGCTACTGTCTCCATAGCTTCCAGAAAATGAGGAATAACAAAACTCTCTTATATTAAGGCTTTGTATTTCTGCTCCTGTAGAAAAGCCATCACGATGTTTATCTATTCCATACTTAGATTTTTTCACTTCTTCCCTAAGTTGTGGCAGTTTATGTTCTATAAATTCCTTTAATTCTCTGCCATTTTCTACCAACCTTTTGATTTCTTTATGATCCATATCTTTACCCTTTCATTCGTCCTAAAAATTCCAAGTGCAGCACGTTATATACTTTACTTATTAGTTTAAGTAAATTCCTTATCGCTAAGTATTAACACACCTTCATCTGAGAACTCATATCCTATATATCTAACAGAGTTGCCATTTATAATATACCAGTCTGTAAAATTATCATCATCGCTTTTTGCAAAAAGCAAATCATTGTTTACATCATTTTCTCTCCTTAAACCTATGTAATAGTTATTATTATAGAAACTTATTTCTGGTATGTGCTTAAATATACTCGTATCTATGCCATCATAGATACCATATGCCTTCTTGAATTTCTCGTCCATAACAATTTTGTTTTTCATTAAACTTCAATAAGATGACTATCTATTTCTTCTATAACCTCAATAGCCGCTTGTAAGAATGCTTTATTAGTTGTACGGATATATCCTGATCCGAACTTACCCATCTTGTATTTGTCTGCCGTAAAAACGATATATTGCTTTGCAAACAGAATGTTGATACAACATTTTAATCGTTCAATCATTACTCTCCTCCTTTCTTCAATTCCGCAATGAGGGCATCGGCACATTCTATTGCATATTGCGCTTGTGCCATTGTATTTTTGAATCCTGTTGTGTCATTGTTATGTTGTTCAGCAGAAGTCATCATATCTTTGGCTATCTCATACCTGCGTTGCTCCCAATCAATGGTCTTGTGTGGTTCTTCTTTAATAAATTCAAGCTCTGATTGCACGTATGTACACCAACTACGCTTGTTATCAACATATTGACGCTCCACTCCTCTTTTGGTGATAATATCTTCTGTCTGTGATACCTCTATGACTTCACCTGTCGATTTAATTTTTGCTTTCATTGCTCTCCTCCTTTCATAAGTTCGGTTTCTCTCATATCCGTATACTTTTTACTCTTATTTCCATTAACTCTAATAATGCCTTTCTCAAATCTCTATCCATGCCTACGCCGGAAACATTTTCGAAATAACATTGCCATACTTTCTTATGGCTGTCGAAAATGATTAACAGGTCGTGTAACCCGATTGTCGGCTTATGAGACAGTATCTCCGATACGATGTCTTCTAGGGGTTCCGTTGGCGATTCTTTTGTCGTGTTCATAATTCTAATTCATTGCTCAACGTCTTTTCGTTCATATCCCATGTTAAACAGCCATTTGAGCTCTTCCCATTCCTCGAAGGTGAGGCTGGTGGTTCTGCTTCGTTCCCATTCCCGTTTCCTTTCCTCCTGCCTTTTTTTGTCTTCATAGAACCGCAATAGTTTCTCTCTGTCGGCTCTGAACACTCGAAGCGACATTGTTATCACCATAGGATCGAAAACTCCGTAGAACGTCCCGTAAAGGCCTTGTTTGAATCGCTGGAAGAATACCATAAACTCGGTGAGCTTGAAATCGCCATAGCCGGAGATGATGATACGGGCTATATCCTCGTATTCCTTCTCCGTCACTCCGTCCTTGCGGACTCCCGAAAACTCGGCGAGGTCGAGAAGCTGTATTTCCAGCCACGACTCGGCAATGTGGCTCCCTAACGTCCTCGATACACGGGCTATGCTCGGAGCTTTGCCGATAAGGCAGCGTTCGAGGCTCTGGCAATAGCGGCTTTGCTTGTCGGGGCTAAAAAGGCAGAGCAGATTCTCCCCCGTCTTGTAGGCTGCCAGTATCTCCTGCTGCCAGCTTGGCGGTGATGGCTTTTGCAAACTCTGCATATCGCTCCTTTTTGGTCTTGGAATTAGGTTTTTGATGGATTCCGGATTGCTCATCTCGTGCTCGTTTTAATTCAATTCTTAACCAGTTGGCAAAGTGTTTTTGTGCATCGCTGACGCTTTTTCTTGCAATACCCTCGTTTTGGAGCTTACGGATATATGCCTCGATATAGAGCCTCGATGCGCTCTCGTCGATGTGGTTGTTCGTCGATAGCGTTTCTATCCACGTTTGATTTGAGAGTAGTTCTTCACGCAGTTCTGTCAGTGGCTTGTCAACGTCTTTGCCAAAATCTTCTTCTTTTTCTTTGCTTCTCGATAGAGAAGTTTCTTTTAAATTATTATCATTATCATTTTCATTATCATTTAAGCCCCCACTGGCTCGTTTGGCACCCACTGGGTTATTTGGGGTCGAGTGGCTCGTTTGGCTCCCACTGGACTTTGATTTAACCGTTTCAGAGTTCTTGTCATTACCTCCTTTACGCCCGTTGTTCCGGTTTCTCTCGACAATGCCCTGATATTTGAGTTCATCTATCTCGAATTGATTCTTGAAAAACTCAAATGCCATTTCAATGTCCTCCTCTACCGTAACCTCCTCGCCAAGTTGATATTTGAATATTGCTCGAAACAGCCTGCCCAGTTGTTTGTCAGATAATCTCGATATGGGTTTGTAAAATGATTTATAAATCAAAAAGCTGTCTTTCATTTATTCTTAATATTGATAGTTATTCTCTTTTCGTATCATACTTTTCAATTATCATAATTCCTTCTTCTGTTTTATCTCCGTAAACGATATGACAGCCAAACTCATGAACCAATATATCCAAATCTTCTATGGTTTCTATCTCAGTATAGAGATTAAGGGTATTGGTATCTATCATTTCCCTTATAACTGGCAATCTTGACTCAAACAATGAATCTTCTAAACTTCTTAGATAGATGTCTCCTCGTTTAAAGGTATTCATGCTCGATGTTATTAATTTCACCTTTAATGTTTTTGATTTATCGGGATCGTCATTATAATAAAAACGAGCTGACGATAATTGATTGAAATTAACAATAACATGATTATCTTCTTGGAATTTCTTTATTCTATTATGAATATCTACATATTGATCATAGTTGATAATAGACTTTATAAAAAGGTATTCCAAACATAAATCAGATATAACTAATTTTTCTCTGTTTAATTTGTCTTCCGATTCCATATTAAGTTTCAGTAATTGAAAATGCCCACCCGTTCAGGGTCTTGTGCTTGTCAATCTCACCGGTTTTGCATAGCTCGTTTATCTCGGATTTAAGCGACTGGATAACCACCGACTGTATCTCGGTAAAGCTCGCTATGGAGGGCTCCTTGTTATTCTTTTTCTTTTCCTCGATAATGGAGGATATAACTTGCTTGGCTATAATCATGGTTATTCTTGTTTTAACAATTCTGGGTTATGAGAATACAGCCGGCAGATACTTGTGCCGGTAAACGTTTTTCAGATAGGTTATCATTTGGTCGTAGCTCTTGATAAAGCCCTCGTTGATAAGGTCGGCGACTTTTCTTTCCAGCTCGTACAATTCCCGCTGTTTCTTTTCTTCGCCGTATTGGTTGCGGATATTCCTTTCATGCTCGTTGAACACAATCCAGTTCAACGCTTCGCCTACTTTCTGCATGGCTTGTGGCATGAAGTCTTTCCGAACGATCTTTGAAACGGCAGAGCCTAGTTTGTTGTAGGCATCGCCGGCTTCGTTGCGGTACTTTATCATTTCGTCATAGACGAATTTGATTACTTGTACTTCAAATCTTGGATTTAGCCACATAGCAAATTTGACGAATAATACAGGGTGCATCCATGTTCCTCCGCTTTTACCTCTCGATTTTAAATACGCAAGATTCTTCGTGCTCAATTTTTCTTCTTCCAACAAGGCATCTATAAATTCTTTTGTGTTTTTATTGGAAAAGAACTCTTTCAAATCCTTTTGCTTTAAATAGGGGGAATTCCCCCTATTTAGATTTGCATATTCATTCCATTGCCTCAACAGCTCTGTTGCGCAAAAGAATCCGTCTTTTGTTCGCTGGGTTACGTTAAATTCACCCATCTTTCTTTTCATCAGTTGGTTGGTTTTCATAGCATTTGTTCGATTGATAATACTTGTTCGCTCATAATACTAAAATTTACATACCACAAGAAGGTGAATTTATGATGTTTTCGTTGTGGCAATATGTGCACATAGATGTCATTGGCGAATAAACTCTACCGCATTTAGGGCATATCCAGCCCTGCATACCGACAAATGTCTGCGATTTTTCGAGTCTTGTCATCTCAATAGCTTTTAAGGCATCATCTTCTGAAACTCTACGGTATATATGCCCGCCTGCGCAATCTTCTGCGCTTACCGATTTTATAAATTCTTCTGCTGTCATATCATTTGTTTATTTTAGATTCTTATTTCAATCGAAAAGTGTTTTTGGCTTTTCATCGGGGAGAAACAGCCCATTTACAGCTAATACCTGTCTCATCGCTTCTCGATAAGTAACGCCGTTGTTCGTATAGTTCATGAAGTGATTGTACATCTTGGGGTACAACTCATAGCAAAGTTGAAGCCTGTTATCGTCTTTGAATTGGCAACCATATCCGCAGAACATACAACCGGTTCGTTTGGCTCCTTTATGGTATATGTCTGAAATTTTCAACCCTCTATCTCTTATGTATGCCCAAATGTCTTCTTCAAGCCAAATTGATAGAGGCTTTGAAATTGTTGTATCGCCAAATTGGTTACAACCTCCGGCTTGTAAATATTTCATCTGACGATGAATACTTTCAGAAGCCATTTCTCCGCTTATTGGAAACTGTCCTCTTCTTATATGATATTCATGAAATGGCTTTTTCTTTAATTGATAACAACACTTTTCACTTATATCGAACTTTACGTCAATCAAAAACATCCATTTCTTCGCCAACTTAAATATACTATGACGTTTTACTACAAAATTTTCAAAAACTTTTCCATTGGGAGTTCTTCTAACCTTACCTATTATGGCTGACGTAGATTTGCTCACAACGGGGAATCCGTATTTTTCAAATACCTGTGCAGGTTTTAATGTTGGATATATAATCTCAATGTCATATCCTTCTGTATTTTTAAGTTCTCGAACGAACCTAACTATATCTGGATATTCATTGCCCGTATTGCAGAAAACTGCCTTTATATCGGGTTTGACGATACGGCATAAATCAAGCAGTACGGTGCTGTCCTTTCCGCCACTGAACCCAACGTAAACCTGACCGTTTAGACGTGATACGAATTGGTCTATCACACCGAGGCTGTGGTCTATCTTTTGGCGAAGGGTCCAGCTTTGTCGCTCTCTTAATTCTTTCAAGTCCATAATATCACTTATTAAAGTTTGATTCTACTACTTTGTACCTCATGGGTAATCCGGAGCAGGTGATAGCGAGAAGGGCTGCGTCCCTTTCTTCTTGGTTGCTGCGGGGTCTGTTAAACTCTATACCGCTCATATCGCACAACCGCTTCAATTCCTCATGGGTGATCTTGCCGTCTTTCCCTTGCCAGCACTTGCGCAACGGGGATTGCTCCATGACTTTTATTCCGTAATGGAGCAACGTCTCGACTATCTTACGGCCTGTCTCTTGGTTGCGGCCTACGTGCTCGCCTTTCTTGGCTGCGCTCGCCCGTGTGTCTTTCGGGGACAAGTGCCAGTTGGATTTGTTTTTCCAACCTGCCTCGACATACACCACGGTGGCATGGCCGAGTTCCGCACCTTCGAATGCCACCGAACGGACGATTTCCAACAACTCCGGGAACGGGTGGCTGTTAACCGTCAGCTTCATATCGTACAGTCCTATTATGGCAAGTCCGCTACGCTCCACGTCGGGGTCTATCCCTATCACTACATCGTATTTGTGTATTCTGTTGCATGTGGACTGTTCTTCCATTTTCAAAACAATTTCATTTTATTATCCAAAATCGCCTTATTTATCCTGTCCGTGGCTATTTTAAAATATTTATCATCTATTTCGAATCCTATAAACTTTCTATTCGTCATTAAACAAGCGACAGCAGTTGTACCGCTACCTGAAAATGCATCAAAAATTGTATCTCCTTCACAAGAACTATTTTTAATAATTTTGATTATTAATTCTATTGGTTTTTGAGAATTATGTAATTTGTTTTTATTGGTATAATTTATTGGTTTTATTCTCCATACATCTCTTTCCGAGGCGCTAAATCTTCTTTTAGCATTTTCTCTAACTCCATATATTATTAGCTCATGCGAGAACCTATAAAAAGAACCTGCTTTTATCCATTCATAATCCTATATTATTAAATTTTTTATTTCAAAATAATTTTGCATAATGGGATATAAAAATGGATATGTCCGCCAATCTGTATTTATATACACTTCACTGGTATCCTTAGTTATTCTTCTCAGCTCTTCAAAAAATTGCTCAAAAAAGGGTCTTATTAAATTATTATCACTCCAAGAACCTCTCTTCCCATTGCTTGTAGTACCTATACAATAAGGAGGATCTGTAACAACCAAATCAATACTACTAGTACTAATGTCCTTAATTTTTAAAAGACAATCACCATGTATTAGCTTTATATTTTCGTTCATATATTTTCTCTTTTTGTTCGGCAGGCGGGACTCGAACCCGCAACTGTATAATGGCTTATTTCTCCCCGCAGTTCCTACTGCCGTATGGTGCTCGACCACGTACCCGGCTCGGCTTGCGGGAATTCCAACATTATGTCTTATATCAGGTCTATGATTTTGGTTTTCACGATTCCGTCCAAACGCATGTCTTTAAGGCCTTGTCTCATGTGTTCCTGCATGAGGCGGTTGGCTTCGGTGATGTCTTTGGCACAAACGAGGTTGTAGTACTTCGTTTCCTTTTCATTGCCGTTGTCGTCGATGAATATGTCTATCAACGTGGCTTTGTAGAAGGGCTTGTCTTCTTCCTTTTCGTTGACTATATCGATGACTTTCGAGCGGGTGATAGAGAATACATCGCAATTTCCGTTGTACTGTTCAAGTCCTTTGGCTTCTGCCTCGGCAAATAGTTCTACATCGGTGATGAAGTGTTCGATGACTTCTTTCATCTCTCCTTTTCTGTTCTCCTTGTTGACTTTCAGTTTAATTTCGTAAAACATAATGATTCGTATTTAATCTATATTAATTTTAGCATAATGATTCCGATACTATCGCTGTCGTCGCTTTTAACGAGCAAAGATTTATTGCCTTCCGAAAGCTGCATATATGCGTAATCAAAATTGAATAGAGCTTTTCCAATCTTGGAGAGGAACGAAGGATCTATCCGTAACTTTGTAATTCTCTCTGTGCTCTCTTTTAGATGCTCTGAAATTACATTCTCCATTTCAGGGTATTTATAGACTTCTGAGAATGGGTATATAACTTTTTGGTTGTCATACAACATACATTCAAACCCCATGTCTGTAACTTGTACCATATCGTAAGAGAGGATAGACTTATAGGCTTTTTAGCCTATAAACTTGCCATCGAGCTTTTCTATCTCTTCCTCGGTGAATGTGGAACATTCGGATAGCTTGTTTTTTACCAAGATATGTGTATCGCATGCATAAGCGCAACCATCTTTAAAATGGATATATGAAAATACAGGTCTGAAATAGTCGATTCTGCTGCATGCCAAGTCCATTCTTAGGTCTTTGTTGAAATTATGTCTAGTCTTCATCGCTTTTATTTTTTATCGGTTAAACACTTCTTTGAACTTCTCGTCGAGAGCATTCAATATTCTCATTCGCTCAGCCGATCTACCTTGATTGTCGAAGGTGTAAATCCTCATTAGCAACTGCTCTCGTGAGCCGCAGAAACAGCCCGCCGTGTAAAATGGAGCCACATTGGGATAATTGTGCTTGTACCATACATTGTTAGTCCCTTGTATGGATACATAAGTTTCGGTTACCGTAAATTCCATATTTTGAGGTTCGTAACCTGGCGTGTTAGGGTTGCCTGCCGCATAACTGCGGACATCACAGTAGCTATCCTTTGCCAGCTCTGTGAGCACATCGGCGGGAGTGTTGGGATTCCCTGCCGCATTCCTGCGGACACACCAGTCGCTATCCTTTGCCAGCTCTGTGAGCACATCGGCGGAAGTGTTGGGATTCCCTGCCGCATTCCTGCGGACATCACAGTCGCTATTTAAAATTTCATTTTTGTCCATTGTATTTCTTATTTAATCGTTTGACTTTATTTCTCATCAATCTTGCCAGCTCTTTATGCCGGTAGTCGTCTGACTTTTCCAACGCTTTTGCCGATCTTTCCAGCAGGCTGACGATTGACTGTATTTCATATTCTTTCATGAATTGATTATTTCATTGACTAATTCATCGGCTTCGCATATCCTTTCGGCTATCTTCTTGAAGATGTTATCATCTGGATATATCCGTCTGATAAACATGGAGGGCTTCTCGAACGGGTTATATACGATGAAATCGCACCAATCGGCTTCAACGCACATGAGTTCGGACATGATTTGGTAATAGTACTTAGGCTCCGTGGACAGGAGGGTATCGTTGTCCTTTATCTTGTGGAAGTATTTGGCGTATGTGGCCGTTCCCACGCTTTTTATCTCGATTACCCCTTTCTCCCGCTTATTCTCATCGTAATAATATCCGTCGGGGCTGGCTGCGAAATGGGCAATGGTGGGGTGTTTGCATAGTCCTACCTCGACGACACGGCGGCCTGTTTTAAGTTCGTATATGCGCCGGGCATCGGGCTCGTTCTCCGTTCCCCATCGCATTTGCTTGGTCGATATGTCTGTCTGGGTGATATAGTCGGAGAAAAATCCATCGTCGTTTATCATAGCCGGGTTGAGCATGCGCTCTCCCGCTACTTGGTAAATATAGTTCATGGCGCATTCTCCGACCCCGTTGCCGCTTCTGTTCGTTTTCATCAGGTCGCCTATGCGGCTTCCCGTGAAACAACCGAGGCGTTTCCTGTACCATTCAAGAGTCCTTTGCGCTTCCATCGTCGAACAGTGTCTGTTTAGTTCCTTCCTGATTGATTCCCTCTTTGACACCGGCTGCTTCTCCGGCTATATCTTTGAATTTGCTGCTTTTCGTACCTCGGTATGGCTTCATAATCTCATCTACCGTCGTATCTCCATCTTTGAGGGATTGATGAATACCGGAAAGAAGGGCAATCTCATTGCTTCGTATCTGGGTGATAGTCTGCTTGCCGCACAGTTTTATAATCTCCTCCTCGGTGATGTTGTACTCGTTCTTGAAGAATTCAATCCATTCTGCTTTTGCTTTTTTGAGTTTGTCTTCGTTTGACAGGTCGCCTGTTATAAAATTCTGCGCTGACCGATAGACTTTATCCGTTATGCTCTTGGGTATGACCGAAAAAACAGCATTGCGGTAGGCTATTGCGTTGGCCGCATTGCCAGTTACGGTTATCATGTCGTCGGAATACCGTTTGCCATACTTGTCGATTATGGATCGTCGAACCTCGAATGCGCTTGCCACATTCGTTTCCAAATCCCACGCCGTACCCCGGCTTATAATTTGACGATCGGTAATTTGTACGACTTTGGCCTCTGTACGCATGTTCCCCCAATTCGATACGATTATCTTGGCAAGATGGACAGAAGGGCCGGTAATGGGTTTATTTCCCCGTGGAAGGGCATAACCGCAGGATTGAGCCGTCTCCTTGTCCATTGTCGCCATGACGATGGAGTTATCTATACTCCGCCTAATGTCTCTCGGATATTGCTTGGCCGTGGCTACTTGCGAATCTACATTTGCCCGTTCGAGGACGTCTATTTGCATGACTTGTGGCTGTGCTTGAACCTGTAATACTTCGTACTCTGACATATTTTTTTGTTTAAAGGGTTATGTTTCTTTTTATACACCGCATATCCTCCCGGACGGGCGGTGAATATGCTTGATTTATATGGAATTATAGCTACTTATTTAATTCATGATCTTTAAAAGCTCATCTCTGGTGATACAAATTCGTGTGCCTACTTTTTCGGGTTTGGCTTTAATTGCATTCAAACGCTTCAACAATTCTTTATAAGAACACCCTAATAATTCTGTTGCCTTTCTAACAGGTACATAATCAGGCAAGAATACATCTCCATAGCCTTTCTTTATACCGGATATTGCATGGTTAATTACATCTTCCAATTTTCCGAGTAGCATATTGTTTTCATCTCTCACTACCTTGATGATTGTATCTTCTATTCCCATATCCATTAATCTTTTAATCGTTTTTCCATTCTCATTGACGCTCT